>Ga0247717_1000104_pt1 | contig 25281 bp, 24 predicted proteins | sample 24E_NmetaG_FD_189047 | JGI IMG/M metagenome (GOLD analysis project Ga0247717, IMG submission 189047) | Soil microbial communities from hillslope of Landscape Evolution Observatory, University of Arizona, Oracle, AZ, United States - 2-4-E_N | ecosystem: Engineered > Artificial ecosystem >... | reverse complement strand
GTCGTCTCCGTCCCGGGTGCGGTGGACGGGGGGGCCAGCTGCTCGAGGGGCGGCAGCAGTGTCGAGTCCGGCGACGCCGTCGACGGCGGGGCGGTGCTCGACGAGCTCGGGAGCAGCTCGGGGAGCTGCGCCTGCACCGGCGCCGGGCCGTACAGGGCGACGCCCACGACGCCGGCCACGGCCGCCGCGCCGATCCGCCGCGCCCAACGTGACAGGGCGTTCGCGCCCGCGATCGAGGACTGGAGGGTTTCCCGCGTGTCCGCCACGACCGGTCAGTGTACGGGGAACCGCTGCTCGGGAACAGACGGGGGCGGAGCGCGTCAATCCCGGCGAAGGGCCCGAACGGTGGCGACGAGGACGTCGACGGGCGGCCGGTCGGCCGGTCCCGTCGATCGGTGGGCGTAGGCGACGCACCCCTCGGCGTCGACCACGAAGTCGCCGCCGAGCTGCAGCGTGTCCTCCACCGGGCGCCGCGCCCGCTGCCCCCGGCGGAGCAGCCGCAGGTAGGCCCGCCACGTCGCCGGGCCCCAGACGCGCCACCACGGCCCCCGGCCGAGCCCGTAGGCGCGATAGGCCACCCGCTGTTCGTCGGCCAGGACGACGTACGGCAGGGCCAGGCGCCCGCGGTAGCCCCGGAGGTTGCGCTGGAGCGTGAACGTGACCAGGGCGACGGTCGCCCCCTCCAGCTCGTCGAGCCGGTCGCGCACGGCGACGGCGTGCTCCTGGCACGGGAGTCAGGCGAGGTGGCGGTGGAACAGCAGCACCACGGCGGCACCCCGGTGGTCGGACAACCGCCACCGGTCGCCGACGGAGTCGGGCAGGTCGATCTCCGGGGCGCGATCCCCGACGTCCACCGGCCCGGCCACGGACCGCCCAGATCGCACGTGTCGCCGGAACGCCATGCGCCCACTCTTCCACCGACGAAGGCGAGTGCCAGACTCCCCGGGTGAGCGACTTCGACGCCTTCGAGGCGGCCGGGTGGGAGGAGCGGGCGCACGCGTACCACCGCTTCTTCTCGCCGGTCACCGGGCAGGTGGCCGGCGCCCTGCTCGACGCCGCCCGGGTCGGTGCCGGCCATCGCCTGCTCGACGTGGGCTCCGGGCCGGGAGTCGTCGCCGGTGCCGCCGTCGCTCGCGGCGCCACGGTCGTCGGCGTCGATCTCGCCGAGCAGATGCTGGCCCTGGCCCGCCGCTCGCATCCCGCGGTCGAGTTCCGCCGGGCCGACGCCCACGACCTCCCCTTCCCGGACGGGTCGTTCGATGCCGCCGTCGCCAACTTCGTCGTCCTCCACCTGGGCCGCCCGGAGGACGCGGCGGGCGAGTTGTTCCGCGTGGTCGTCCCGGGTGGGCACACCGCGCTGTCCGCCTGGGATTCCCCCGAGCGTGGGCGCCTTCCGGGCCTCTTCGCCGAAGCCGTGTCCGCAGCCGGCGCCTCGCCGCCGCCTGGCGTCCCCGACGGCCCGCCGTTCTTCCGCTTCTCCGACGACGCCGAGTTCACGGCGCTGCTGGCCGGGGCGGGCTTCACCGAGGTGTCCGTCGCCACGCACTCGTTCGCGCACCGGGTGCCGAGCCCCGACGACCTGTGGCACGGCGTGCTCGAGGGAACGGTGCGGACCCGGGCGACCGTGCTCGGCCAACCCGAGGAGGTGCGTACGCGGGTGCGGGCGGAGTTCGACCGCCTCGTCGCCTGCTACGCCGACGGCGACGGGTACGCGATCCCGGTCGCCGTCAAGGTGGCGTCGGGCGCCAGGCCGGTCTGAAGCGACCGGCCTACCGACCGCCCTCGACGATGCGCCGCAGGGCGGCCAGCTGCGTCTCGGTGCCGATGGCGATGAGCACCTCGCCGGCGGCCATGACGTCGGACGGGTCGGGGTTGGTCCGGAACTCGCCGTCGGCGCTTCGCAGCGCCAGCACGAGGGCACCCGTGGCGTCACGCAGGTGCGAGTCCCGCAGCGACTGGCCGACGACCGGCGAGTGGGCCGCCACCGAGAGCTCGGCCAGGCGGAACTCGAGGCCGGCGTTGTGCATGGCGACGTCGAGGAAGTCCGCCACGTGGGGCTGCTCCACCAACGCCGCCATGCGCGAGCCTCCCAGGGCCTGCGGGTTCACCACCCGGTTGGCGCCCGCCTGCATGAGCAGGGGCTCCGCCGCCTCGGTGTGCGCCCTCGCCACGATGAACAGGTCGGGCCGCACCCGCCGGGCGGACAGGGTGACGTAGACGTTGTCGGCGTCCTCCGGCAGGGCGACGACCAGCGCCCGGCAGCGGTCGACGCCGGCTCGGCGCAGCACCCCGTCGTCGGTCGCGTCGCCGTCGACGAACAACCGGGGCACGGCGCCGGCCAGGACGGCGTCCCGCTCGATCACCACGACGGGGGTCCCGTCTCCTCGGGCGAGCGCCGCGCCGATCGCCTGCCCCACCCGCCCCCAGCCGCACACCACGACGTGGTCTCGGAGCTCGGCCAGCTCACGTTCCATCCGTCTCCTTTCGAACTGCTCCGAGATCCGTCCCTCGACCAGCGCCTCGAACAGCACCCCCAGGGCGTAGAGCACCGTGCCGACCCCGACCAGGAGGAGCACGATGGTGAACCAGCGGAACGCCGCCGTCGGCTCGCCCACTTCCCGGAACCCCACCGTCAGCACGGTCGTGACGGACTGGTAGAGGGCGTCCAGGGGCGACAGGCCGAGGGCGAGGTAACCACCCGTGCCCACGGCCAGCACGCCGGACAGGAGGGCCACCGCTCGCAGCACGTTGGTCCACCGCGGGTCGGCCGGGCGACCGCGATGGCGGCGGAACCCCAGGGTCAACCGGACACCCGCTCGCTCACTGGCGGGCGAGCGTAGCGGGGGCGGCCCAGCGTCCTCGCTTCGCGGAAGGGCATCCGGTCGCCATTTCCCTGAAAACAGCCCCTCCATCGCGCCGAAAGGTCCGAACCCACCAGGGTGAGGGGCGCCCCCGAGAAGCAAATCCCCCTCTGCTCCGCCGACACGCAGAAGATGTCGCGAACACGTATTGCGCGCCGGCTGGGCGAACGGTACCGTTCGCGGCAACTGGCGGAACACGTACGGCGGACCAGCAACGCGAGACCGGGGAGGGCGTGCGGCAAAAGCCGCTCGCGACGTCGACTCGCCTCGCGCCAATGCAACGGGCCCGTCCGTACCGGAACGACCCATGTGCGCGCGCACGGGTCCTCGAAAGGAGCAACATGGCGGGACAGAAGACGAGGCGGCGGCTGCTCGCCGCCACCGCACTGGGCGTGAGCCTCCTCGGGCTCGGCGCCGGGCCGACGGCGGCGACGCTGTACCTGCCCGGTGGTACCACCGTGGCCAAGGTCCTGGGGACCGCCTCGGTGGACACCAGGACGGTCTGCAAGACGGTGTACGTAATCGGCGCCACCACGCCGACCGTGAAGGTCACCCTCGGCGGCAAGACCCACACGATCGACGTGAGCGCCTTCGCCAAGGCCGCGGTCAAGGTCTGCGTCGACATCGGCGTGGATGCCGCCGTCGTGGTGAACGCCAGCGTCGACACCCACGACGTGCTGTGCCCGGTCGTCAGGGGCAACGTGTTCGTCGGTGCCTCGGTGAGCTCCGGCCGGATCTTCGTTTCGGTCTCCGGGGTCGACCACCACGGCCTCCCCCACAAGGTCGACACCGACGCGCTGCACCTGCTGCCCGCCGGCACCTCGGTCGACGTGCCGCTGCTGCTCGTCGTCTGCGACCCGTGATCCGCACGCAGTAGGGCATCCCTCGGCGAGCGGCCGGGCCGGCGGGCCCGGCCGCTCCCGCGTCCGCCTCAGGGGTTCCTCGGGTTCGAGGGAGGGGGCGAGCGCCGCCGTGCCGCTCGCCCCCCCCGGTCAGCGCAGGGCGAGGCCCCAGGCCGTCGTGTGACGCTCGCCCGGGTCCAGGACGACCAGGCCGTCGCCCGAGTTCAGCGCGTCGGGAGCGCACGTCATCGGCTCGAGGGCGAGCGTCGTGCGCCTCCACCACTCGGGCAGGGCGTCGCCCGTGAACACCTGCCACCACCGCACCGACTCGTCCCCCCAGACCACCGCCGTCCTCCCGTCGCGCCCCTTCACCGTCGCCTCCACCCGCCCACCCCCACCGCGGCCGAGGTCGGTGAAGGCGGTGTCGGCGCGCCGGGAGCCCACCGGCGCGTCGTCGACGAAGTCGAACGGCGTGCCTCTCGTCGGCCGGCGGGCGACCGGGATCAGCCGGTCGTCGGTCTCCAGCCACGTCGCCGCCTCGAGGTGGAGGACGGCGTCGTCCACCCCTCCGCCGGACAGCGCCAGGTAGGGGTGGAAGGCGGCGCCGTAGGGGCACGGCTCCCGGCCGATGTTGGTGGCCGTCAACGCGCACGACAGGCCGTCGGCATCGAGGGCGTACCGCATGGAGGCGAGGATCGGGAACGGCCAGCCCGGGTGCGCCAGCAGGAGGACCTCCAGCGCCAGGCGGTCGGCGTGGTGCTCGACGACGCTCCACGTGAGCGACCGCACCAGGCCGTGGAGCGCGTGCCCGCGTTCGGGCTCGGTGAGCGACAGCTGCCGGGTGTCGCCCCGCCACGTCCAGCGGCCGTCGGCCACCCGGTTGGGCCACGGTGCCAGGACCTCTCCCTGGCACCCGACGACGGGCGCCTCCGGCCGGTCGAACGGCTCCACCACCGCCCGCCCACCCACCTCGTAGCACCGCAGCGTCGCGCCCGACTCGGTGACGACCACCCGCTGGTCCCCGGACGAGATCTCCATGGCCCGCCCCGGCGGGGCCAGGCGGTCGAAGGCTATCCGCCACGTTGGCACAGGCCCGTCGGCGACGAGGCGCCGTCAGATCTCCACGATCAGGGTCACCGGGCCGTCGTTGACCAGCTCCACCTCCATGGCCGCCCCGAACACGCCCGTCTCCACGTGCAGGCCGACCGCCCGGAGCCCGTCGACGACCGCGTCCACCAGCGGCTCGGCCACCGGTCCGGGTGCCGCCGCCGACCAGGAGGGACGCCGGCCCCGCCCGGCCTCCCCGTAGAGGGTGAACTGGCTCACGACCAGGACCGAGCCACCCACCTCGACGACCGACCGGTTCATCCCGCCGGCGTCGTCGCCGAACAACCGGACCGCAGCCAGCTTGGCCGCCATCCGTGCGGCCGCCGCCGCCGTGTCGTCGTGGGTGACGCCGACCAGCACGCACAGACCGGGCCCGATCCGGCCGACCACCGCCCCGCCGACCCGCACCCGGGCCGAGGTGACCCGCTGGACGACGGCTCGCACGGCCGCATTCCACCAGACGTCCTGGTAGGAACGCGGGAGGAAATCCTCGCCGGATGTCGATCGGGGCGGTGCCCGTTCGTCGTGGTGGTGAGGGACCGGCACGGGGCCGGCCGTCGAGAGGGGAGATCGAGATGACGCAGTACCTGCTTTCCGTGCACATCGACGAGAGCGCCGAGCCGCCGCCGCCGGAGGTCATGGAGAAGGCGTACAAGGACGTGGACGCCATCAACCAGCAGCTCAAGGACGCCGGCGCCTGGGTGTTCGCGGGGGGCCTCCACCCCTCGAGCACCGCCACCACCGTGCGGGTGCGCGGCGGCGAGGTCGTCACCACCGACGGCCCCTTCGCCGAGACGAAGGAACAGCTGGGCGGGTTCTGGGTCCTCGACCTGCCCGACCTCGACGCCGCCCTGGAGTGGGCCCGCAGGTGCACCGTCGCCTGCCTGGCCCCCGTCGAGGTCCGGCCCTTCCAGGACGACGCCGGGTAGCCGCGCCGGTGCCCGAGGTCGAGACGTCGGCCGTCGGCGAGGTCTTCCGGCGGGAGTCGGGCCGCGCCGTCGCCACCCTGGTCCGCCTCTTCGGCGACATCGACATCGCCGAGGAGGCGGTCCAGGAGGCGTTCGCGGTGGCGGTGGAGCGGTGGCCGAGGTCCGGCCTGCCCCCCAACCCGGGGGCGTGGATCACGGCCACTGCTCGCAACCGCGCCATCGACCGGCTCCGGCGCGAGTCGTCGCGCCCCGACCGCCATGCCCAGGCCGCACTGCTGCACGCCGAGCGGGAACCGCTACTCGAGGTGGGACCGGTGACCGACGACCGGCTCCGGCTCATCTTCACCTGTTGCCACCCGGCACTGGCCCCCGCGGCGCGAGTGGCCCTCACGCTGCGCCTGCTCGGCGGCCTCGAGACCCCCGAGATCGCCCGCGCCTTCCTGGTCCCCGAGGCGACCATGGCCCAGCGCCTGGTCCGGGCCAAGCGCAAGATCGCCGCCGCCCGGATCCCCTACCGCGTGCCCCGACAGGCCGAGCTGCCCGACCGCCTGCACTCCGTGCTCGCCGTCGTCTACCTGGTGTTCAACGAGGGGTACGCGGCGGCAGCGGGCGACGACCTCGTCCGCCGCGAGCTGTGCGACGAGGCCGTCCGACTGGCCCGCCTGCTCGCCTCGCTCATGCCCGACGAGCCCGAGGTCGCGGGCCTGCTCGGCCTGCTCCTGCTGACCGACGCCCGCCGCCCCGCCCGCACGGCGCCCGACGGGTCGCTGGTCCTCCTCGCCGACCAGGACCGGTCGCTCTGGGACCGCGAGCTGATCGCCGAGGGGCACGCGCTGGTGCGGGCCTGCCTGCGGCGCAACCAGCCCGGCCCGTACCAGGTCCAGGCCGCCGTCGCCGCCGTGCACTGCGACGCCGCCGTCGCCGCGGACACGGACTGGTGCCAGATCGTGGCGCTCTACGACCAGCTCCTGGCGCTGGCGCCCACGCCCGTGGTGGCGCTGAACCGGGCGGTGGCGGCGGCCGAGGCCGACGGGCCGGCCGCCGCGCTGGCCGCCGTCGACGAGCTCGGCGGCGACCTCGCCCGCTACCACCTCTTCCACGCCACCCGGGCCGACCTGCTGCGCCGGCTCGGCCGCGACGCCTCAGCGGACGAGGCCTACGCCGCGGCGATCTCGCTGGCGACCAACGCCGCCGAGCGCTCGTTCCTCGAGCGGCGACGGACGGCGCTCGCCGGCTGAAGCGCCCGTCACGCAGGCCGCGCCTCAGATCGGGAAGCGCTCCCGCAACCAGTCGGCCAGGAGGGGGTCGACCACGCGCAGGCCGGCGTCGGTGTCCACCAGGTCGCCGCTGTCGAGAAGGGCCCGCCGGGCGTGGGTGGCCGTGCCCGTCGAGAGCTCGAGCAGCCCCGCCTCGGCGCCGTAGATGCTGCCGCCCCGCGCCACGGCCCGCAGCACCGATCGCTCGCCCCGCTCGAACCCCGAGTACAGCCGCTCCATGCCCTCGGCGGTGGACCGGCGCACCTCGTCGAGGGCCGCGCTCCACGTCGTCGGGCCGGCGGTGCCGCCGGGCGGTGTGTGGCGCCAGCAGGCGTCGGCCAGCTGCATCGTCCGCTGGGGGTGCCCGGCGGTGAACGAGGCGATGAGGCCTGCGACATGGCCGGCGTCGCGCCCGGTGGCCGCGAACCCCGAGCCCACGATCCCGGACACGGCCGCGGCGTCCAGGGCGCCGATCTCCACCAGGTCGGCCTGGCCGTAGAAGGGCTCGGCCCGCGACGTGAACAGCGTCCGCATCATCGAGGGGTGCGAGCCGGCGAAGACGATGCCCAGCTCCCGGTAGTGGTGCTGCACGGCGGTCCGCAGGGCGCCCGCCGCGCCTTTCACCCGGGCGATCGAGGAGAACTCGTCGACCACGAGGAGCGTGGGCTCCTCGGCCGCGGTCGCCACCAGGACGTCCAGCAGGCGGTGGAAGGTGAGGTCGGCGTCGGGCCGGCTGCGGGCCGGGCCGGTGAGCTCGACCTTGACGGCGCCGAGGTTGAGGGCCAGCCCGGCCGACACGTGGCGGGCGGCCCTCGCGAACCGCCCGGTGGTGGCGGCCAGGGCGTCGTCGAAGCGCACCGCCACATCGGGCATGGACGTCACCTCGTACAGGTCGACCCACACCGTCGTCGTCCCGGTCAGCTCGGCGGCCACCCGGCGCAGGACGCTCGTCTTCCCGTAGCGCCGGGGGCCGAGGAGGGCGGTCACCCGGCGGCTCCCGACCCGCTCGATCAGGTCGCTGACAAGTTCGTCGCGGCCCTGGACCTGGGCCGGCTCGAGGGGGCCGTGGTACGGGAACGGCGAAGGCGCCACACCCCAGAGGCTACTGTAAAGCGGAGGGTTTTTCCTTCTGGCCTACAGAACCTCTTGCCCGGGGCGGCGCCCCCGTGCCGGCCCGGCGGCCCAACTCCGCCGGCCCCGACAACTCCCGACACCAGCGTCGAAGTGCTCCTTGACATGACTAGTCACCGTCTCCACACTCGGGGCGGCGGCGCTCTTGCAAGCCTGGAGAGCGCTACGGCGTTCAGCGATTCGGCGGCTGGTCGTGGGGGATGGATCGGGGTTCCGGCCCGCTACTTCTCGCGCCTCGTCTCGCCGCGAGGAGGAATGACCATGGCAAGGACGAGGAGCAGGCGTCTGCTGGCGGCCACCGTCGCGTTGGCGGCACTGGGCTCGGTGCTCGCGGCCGGCCCGGCCGGGGCCAAGAAGCCGGGAACGGGCGGCGGCGGCACCACCACGGTGGGCACCCCGAACGGCACGTTCAGCTGCCGCGCCGCGCTGGCCCGCCTGGAGGGTGCCGGCCTCCTCGACGGCGTCGACGCCGAGCTGTTCACGGCCAACGCCGCCCAGGACCCGTGCCAGACGGACTTCGCCGGCATCCTCGCCAAGCTCAACGTGTCGGCCAACCTGTACGACCGGCACCTGCTGACGACGCCGCTTCTCCGCGCCGATCTCAAGGTGCTCTACGGCGGCACGCAACTGCTCGAGGACTTCAAGGTGTCCCCGGCGCTCGCCCGCAAGGCGACGGCCGAGGCGGGCGTCGCCCGGCTCGACATCGCCGTGCTGGGCAACCGCATCGAGGTCGCGGTCCTGACCTCCAACGCCAAGGCGAAGTGCTCCACCTCGGCCACCCCGTACCTCGACGGGCACTCGCAGGTCGTCGGCCTCCGTGTGAACGGGCTCGTCGTCGAGCTGGTCCCCGGTCACGAGCACGTGTCGCTCTACGCCACCGTGCAGGCGTCGCTCGAGGTCAAGGCGTTGTTCAAGGGGCTCGTGCTGGACGCGGACCTCGACGTCCTGCTGCGGGAGGCGCTGACGCTCCACCTCAACCACCAGAGCGTCTCCACCGGTCCCGGGTACGGCGTGCTTACCCAGCGGGCGCTGTGGCTGGAGAGCCGCCTGCTCGGGAACGTCATCGTCGCCGAGTCGATCGCCGACTACCACGGCAACCCGTGCACCACGACCACGGGGCCGCCCCCGCCCCCGCCGCCGCCGTCGCCGGCCAAGGGCTGGATGACCGGGGGCGGGCGCATAACCCCCGCCGCCGGCGCGGTGACCCACGGCTTCCGCCTCGAGTGCACCCCCTCCAACGGGCCGAACAACCTCCAGGTGAACTGGGGCCCGGGTCAGAGCTTCCACCTCGAGTCGGTGATCTCGGCCTCGTGCAGCGACAACCGCAAGCTCGACCCCGGCAACCCGACGGCCGGCTTCGACACCCTGGTGGGCTCGGCGACGGGCCGCTGCAACAACGGCGGCAGTGCGACGGCGACGTACACGCTCACCGATGACGGGGAGCCGGGCTCGGGTGACCTGCTGAAGATCTCCATCAGCGGCGACTGCAACCTGGCGCAGTCGACCGGCCATCTGGACCGGGGCAACCACCAGGCCCACGGGCGCTTCTGACCCGAGGGGCACCGCTCCCAGGCGGACCGTGCCGGCAGTCGCCGAGCACGGTCCGCCTCAGGCGCGTCCCGCCCGATCTGCGTACACTCACCGGCGGGATCCCCCTCCTCCGGGCGACCTGGGACGGGGGCGTTGGGGCGCAAGGCCGCGGGAGGGGACGATGCCCAACTTCAACAGCGACGTCGTCATCGAGGCGCACGACCTCCGCCTCGTCGACGCCAACGGGGACGAGGTGGCGCGCCTCGACCAGGACGGCAACCTGGTGGTGCGACGGGAGTTCCTCGGCGCGCTGCACGCCATCCTCGACTTCGCCGGCTCGGCGGCCCAGCTGTCGGTCGGGGCGGCGGCGGTACCGGGGATCGTGCGTGTGCTCAGCAGCGCCGGCGAGGCGATCGTGCTGCGCGCCAGCGACGCCACGGTCATGCTGGGCGGCGGCGGCGAGGCGGGCGACCTCGTCGTGAACGACGCCACGGGGCAGCCGGTCGTCACCGCTCATGCCGCCAGCGCGACGGTCAACGTCGGCACCTTCGGCAACGACGGCGACGTCAGCGTCAACGACTCCGCCGGGCGGGCCGTGATCCGGCTGCGGAGCGCCAACGCCGCCATCTACGCCGGCGCCAGCGGCAACGAGGGCGACGTCATCGTCGTCGACACGGGCGGCCGTGAGGTCATCCACGCCGACGGCGGCAGTGCGGCGCTGTACGTCGGCACCGAGGGCAACGAGGGCGACATCATCGTCCGCGACGGCCGGGGCAGCGACGTCATGCACATGGACGGCAACAACGCCGCCCTCTACCTCGGCGCCAGCGGCAACGAGGGCGACCTGTTCGTCCGCGACAGCGGAGGGCGGCAGGTCTTCCACCTCGACGGCCACAGCGCCGCCCTCTACATCGGGGCCAACGGCAACGAGGGCGACGTCCGGGTCCGGGACAGCGGCGGCCGGGACGTGTTCACCATGGACGGCGCCACGGCGGCGGCGTACCTCGGCGCCGACGGCAACGAGGGCGACCTGTTCGTCCGCGACGGCGACGGCCGCAACGTCATCCACCTCAACGGCAGCAACGCCGCGCTGTACGTCGGTGCCACCGGCAACGAGGGCGACGTGATCGTGCGCAACTCCGCCGGCACCGACACCATCCACCTCGACGGCAACTCCGGGGACATCCGGTTGATGGGCGCCGACCTGGCCGAGGAGTTCGCGGCCACCACCGAGATCGAAGCCGGCTCGGTCCTCGTGGCGGTGGGCCCCGACGAGGTCGAGGTGTCCCACACGGCTCGCGACCGGCGCGTCATCGGCGTCGCCTCCGGCGCCGGGGGCCTGCGGCCCGCCCTTCGCCTGGCCAGCCGCCCCGGGGCACCGCCCGTTCCCGGTGAGCCCCGCGTGCCGGTCGCCATGGTCGGCCGGGTGTACTGCAAGGCCGACGCCGCGCACGGCGCCATCGCCGCCGGCGACCTCCTCACCAGCTCCGACGTCGCCGGCCACGCCATGCGGGTCCAGGATCCCGCCGCCGCCGCCGGGGCGATCATGGGCAAGGCGCTCGGTCCACTGGAGAGCGGTCGAGGGCTCATCCCCGTCGTGCTCACCCTGCAGTAGCCCGACGATGGCCACGCTCAGCGTCCGCCAGATCGCCCAGAGCTGCTTGGGCAGGACCGGCGACCTGTCGGTCAACAGCGACGTGTACGGCTACATCTTCCGCGACACCGACGGGTCGGTCTTCGGCACCCTCGGCGGCAACGACACCCTGCCCGGCAGCGGCCAGCCGACCACGCGGTCGCTGCGCCGCCATCTCGAGACCATCTCCGGCGACGCCACCGACCTCGTCATCATCCTCGTCGGCCACGAGAACGACTTCTCGGGGTCCGTCAGCGTCGACGACGTGACCAAGGTGCAGTACTGCATCCAGGTCACCCGTGACCTGTACGCCCAGGTCGACGTGGGCGTGCGCCGGCTCAACTGGCAGCGCATCCCGTCCGCCGACGCCGGTGGCTACGTCAACATCAGCGACGGCTCGGAGGCGGAGGACCTGACCGACGACTGGAACGGCCCGAACGGCGGCATCGACGTGTTCTGGGTGCAGAGCATCGGCGACGCCGGCGGGTGGTCCAACGTGCAGGGACCGTGCGACAAGGACTCGAAGGACGGTCGCACGGGCGCCGTCCTCGAGCTCTCGGGCTCCCGCCGGTTCACCGGCGTGCTGCTCGGACACGAGGTCGGCCACTACCTCGGGCTGAGCCACACCAACTCGACTGCCAACATGATGGGCGACGACTCCGACGGCGACGGCATCGGCTCCATCAACAGCAACAGCACCGCCATCTCCGCCGCCGAGGGCACGACGATGCGTGGCCACTGCTCCGTGCACGGGCCGTGCTGAGGAGTGGACATGCCTAGCCGCGGCCGACCGAGACTGACCCCGAAGGTCGCTGCGCTGGTCGCCACCGACCGGCTGCGCCGTCCTCCCCTCGGCCGGCTCACGCCCGCCCAGGCCGCCCAGCTGCTCGAGGTCGCCCGCGGCGGGGAGTTCGACGAGCCGGTGAGCGTCCCCCGGGCGATCGTCGCCCTCGCCGCGGGGCGGCCGGAGACCGCCATGCCGCTGCTGGAGGAGGTGTCGGGCGACGCCGCCCGCCCCGCCGCCCACCGGCGGGCGGCGGCCGAGGGGCTCGGCCACGTGGCGTCGCCCGAGGCCCAGCGCCTGCTCCTCAGCATCGTGCGCGACGGCGATCCGCGGGTCCAGCAGGCGGCGTTCAAGGCCCTCGGCCTCTTCGGGGGCCCCGAGGTCGCGCGCGAGCTCGCCAAGGTCCAGGCCCGTGACGCCCACGCACGCCGCCAGCTCGACTTCGCGCAGTCGCTGGTGGCGCACCGCCACGGGCTGCCCGACGGGCCGTTCCTGCCCGAGCCGCCGCCCGGGCGGACCCGGCTCACGGCGCGCTCGCGCACGACCGACCTCTCGCTGACCGAGATGTCACCGCAGGAGACGAGCGACGAGCGGGCCCGGTTGCACGGCCCCACGTACGGCATCTCGCCGGCGGAACGGGGCCTGGCACTGCGGTGCGGGCGCAACGAGTGGACGGTGTTCCTCAACGACGAGCTGGGGCCGACGTTCCGGGCGCTGACCAGGCTCGCCGACAGGCCGTGGATCGCCGCGCTGCTGGCGCTGCGCTACCCGGTCGGTCTCCGGGCGGCGACGCAGTACGCCGTCCTGGCGCGGCCCGATGCCGGCGGCGTGCACCTCGACGTCGTGCGCGCCGACGGCGAGGCCGTCTACACCGGCCGGGCGACGGTCGAACGGGCGGTGACCAGCTTCTCCATCTCCGAGGTGGACCGGCCCGGGACCGCTCCGGTGCGACTCGCCGGGCGCATCAGCGCCAAGGGCATCGAGCTCGACTTGGCCCGTGCCGCGCCTCGCCGGATCGGCACCCCGACCACGGCCGACGCCGCTCGCTGACCACAGGGTCGCCGCTGCGACCGCGAGCAACGCGATGCCACTGCGAATCGGCCTACTCGGTCGAGGGACGCAAAGGAGGTATAGATGACGATCCCCTTGACATCGTCCTGGCCCTCTGCGAGCCTCAAGACGACCAGCAAACCTCGAATTTGTCGGCTCGGGGCCGGCGATGACGGTGTTCGGGAGATGTGCCATGTGCGGTCGGCGTGTAGCACAAGAGAGTGCTGACGCGGTCGACGCCCGGCGTGTCGCTTGCCGCACCGGCCCCGGCTCGACAGCCCTCGGACCGCTCGGCGAAGCCGAGCGCAGCTTCCGGCGGACCAAGGGCAGCAAGGAGATTCCCACCCTCGTCGCGCTGTTCGCCTCTGGGCCGGCGGGCGCACGGCGAGAACCGACGAACGTTGCCGTCACGCGCCAGCGGTACCACCAGGTGACCTGAAGGGAACTGCGCCCCGTCACCCCGATTCCCAAAACGGGCGGGACGTCGTCTGCGGATGTCCATGTATCACCAGGGGTCGGCCACGGCTCTTCGTCGTTGCCGAACGTCGCCCGTGCCGGCGCAACCCCGCCTAGAGCAAAGGGGCCATAGGGATGTCGGAACGCTATGTCATCACCCACCGCACCGCGGTCGACAGACCGATCGTCGAAGCCGACGTCGTCGGCGTCGGCGTCGTGAGTGCGCTGGACCGCGGCTTCGTCGTCGACGCCGATGAGTCTCAGGTCGAGCGCCTCGAGAATGCGGGGTGGCGTGTCAAAGCCGTGCGCGACCCGCACACCATCCGGCTCTTCACCTACGAGATCGACACCGCCGAAGGGGGACTCCCCCCGACGCCGCCCGGCTTCGCAGGTGTCGAAGCCGCCGACGGCGTGAACCACCTGATCCAGCTCGTCGGCCCGGTTCAGGAGTCGTGGCTCGCGACACTCGCCGAGCGGGGCATCCGGCTCGTCGAAGCGGTCAGCCCGCACGCGTACTACGTGCGCGCCGACGCCGAGACGGTGGCATCCGCCACCACGCTCCCCTTCGTCGAGTGGACGGGCCCGCTGGCGCCGGCCCTCAAGGTCAACCCGGAGCTGCTGAGCGGTGATCCGGAGGCCGGCACCGATCTCGGCCTCGGGCCCATCGAGGCGGTAGACATCGGCGTATTCGCCGAGGGCGACGTCGACGGTGTTGCGACGCTCGTGATCACGCTCGGCGGGAACGTGCTGGCCGTCGCACCCGAGTCGCTCGACGCGTTCCGGAGCGTCACCGCGCAGGTGCCCACCGAGGCGCTGCCGACGCTCGCCGCCCATGACGACGTGCGCTGGATCGACGCCGTGCATGCGCCCGTGCTCGAGGACGAGCGCAGTTCGCAGATCGTCATGGAAGACCTCGACGCCGCGGCGGCGCCCAACACGCTGCCGAACACGGGGTACGCCGCCAACCTGACGGCGCTCGGAGTCAACGGGAACGGCGTCACGGTCGCGGTGTGCGACACCGGCATCGACACCAACGATCCCATGACGGTCCACGCCGATCTCGCCGGCCGGCTCGCGTTCGTCGTCGACTCCGCAGGCGCGGCTGTCGTCGGCGCCGACACGGACGGGCACGGCACCCATGTCGCCGGCATCGTCGCGGGCGACGGCGACTCGAGCGACGTCGACCCGCAGGGGTTCCTGCTCGGGCAGGGTGTGGCGCCCAGCGCCGATGTGGGGCTCATCGCGCTGGGTGGAACGGTCGCCGCGCGGGTGCAGCAGGCGGCGCTCCAGGGTGCCGACGTCATGAACAACTCGTGGGCGATGAACGGCCCGAACTACTCCGCCGACGATCGCACCGTCGACCTGGGCGTCCGCGACGCCGACCCGACCGCCACCGACCAGACGCCGCTCGTCATCGTCTTCTCCGCCGGGAACAGCGGCTCGGGCCCCGGCACGGTCACGAAGAACCCGAAGAACGCGATCCTCGTGGGCAACTCGCTGAACGGGCGCCCGGGCGAGATGAACCCGAACGACGACATCCGCGGGCTCGCGACGGGCTCGTCGCGTGGTCCTGCGACCGATGGCCGGATGCTGCCGACCGTCGTCGCACCGGGGACCGACATCATCTCGACCTACAGCCCCGTGGGGTTCCGCAGCGGGCCCTACACCGACACGGGCGGCACGCTGCACCCGGTCCACGCGCCCATGTCGGGGACGTCGATGGCGTCACCGCACGTGGCGGGCAGTGCCGCGCTGCTGATCGACTGGTGGCGCCAGACCCGCAACGGCAAGACGCCGAGCCCCGCGCTACTCAAGGCGTTGATGGTCTCGAGCACCGAGCCGGTCGCCGGGGGCACGGACGGCGCCGGCGGGGCGATCGCCGCCGGTCCGAACAACAACGTCGGCTGGGGTCGCGTCTCGGTCGAGAACGCGCTGCTCCAGGCGCCCGCCGCCGACCGTGGGCCCAAGATCTTCGTCGATCAGCGGCAGGCGTTCTCGGCGACGGGCCAGGAGTACACGATCCGCGTGGCCGCCGCCGATGCCACGCTCCCCCTGCGCGTCGCGCTGTCGTGGTCGGATGCCGCGGGCGCCGTCGGCGCAAACCCCGCGCTCGTGAACGACCTCGATCTCGAGGTCCGTCACGTCGACACGGGCCAGCTGTTCCGCGGCAACGTGTTCGCGGGCGCGTTCTCGACGACCGGCGGAGTCGCCGACGACCTCAACAACACCGAGGTCGCCGTCATCCAGAACCCCACTGGGGTGTACGAGGTCACCGTCGTCGCGGCCAACGTCGCAGCATCCGCTCGTACCGACATCGCCGGAACCTGGCAGGACTTCGCCCTGGTGATCGACAACGCCGAGGTGCCTGCGGCCGACCCGGTCAGCGTCGTAACCGTGCTCGACCGGTCGGGCTCGATGCAGGTCTTCGGATACGTCGACGTCACGAGGCAGACGTCTCGGCAGTTCATCGACCTCATGGGCGTCGACGACTCCATCGGGGTGGTGAGCTTCGGTGACTCGGGCGATGAGGAGTATCCAGGAACGGGCGCTCCCCAGCAGATCGTGGACCAGTCGACGAGGGATGCCGCCACCGCCGCGGTCGACGGCATCGGGTTCGGCGGTTGCACCTTCATGGGCGCTGGCATCCAGGAGGCGGGCGGCATGCTCGCCGGCGCCGGCTCCCGCCGGGCCTTGGTGCTCCTTTCCGACGGGTACGACAACAAGGGCTGCGACGAGGGCAACCCGGCCAAGCCGTGGGCGGTCGACGCCGCGGCGGCGCTCCCCGCGGACCTGCCGATCTACAGCTGCGCAATGGGCCCGGCATCGGACCAGACCCTGCTCGCACAGCTGGCAGACGACACCGACGGCCGGTACTACTTCATGCCGACGATCGACGATCTGTTCGAGATCTACAACTACATCCGAGGCCAGGTGACGGGTGACGGCGTCATCGTCAACGAGTCGTCGGCGGCGTCGGTGTCGCACGTGTCGGGCTGGGTCGACGGATGCGCCGAGTCGGTGCTGTTCACCGTCGCGTGGCACGACCGGTCACTGCGGTACGTCCCACGGGCTCCGAAGGGCGCGGGCGAGATCGGGGTGCGGCTGCGCTCGCCCGGCGGCCGTTGGCTGCCTCGGTCGGCGACCGAGTTCGTGCGCAATGCCGGCGACGGCTATGTCAGCTTCACGATCCAGGACCCTGAGCCGGGACTGTGGACGATCGAAGTCGCCACCGACCGTCATCAGCACACGCCCTACACCGTCGGCGGCTTCGTCCGCTCGCCGCTCAAGCTGGTGCTCGACGTTCCGACGCTCGTCCGCGTCGGCGACGTCATCGGCGTGAAGACGTCGGTCGGCGACCGTCGCGGCGGCATCGACGGCGCCAAGGTCCGGGCCGCGGTTGCCGCTCCCGTCGCGTCGAGTGCAGACCTCATCGACAAGTACCGTGGGAGGCTTTCGCGCATCAAGCTGCCACGGGACTTCGTCGCCGATGGCAAACCCGACAAGGCACGCATGCACCTCGCTCAGCTCGTACTGCTGCGGGATCAGCTGGTGGCCGCCAAGGGCGACGACATCCTCGCGCCGCGGATCGACGAGCTCGCACTCGGTGCCACGACGCTCAAGCCGACGCGTCTGCCCAAATTCGCCGCGACGCCCTCGGGGCTCGCGCCGCGACTCGAAGCGTCGACGGTCGCCGGCGGCGGCCGGATTCCGGGCCCCGTCGTGGGCGGGGGCGGCTCGGGCGCCAGCACCGGCACGCCGATCGGCGGCGGAGCGGGCGGGGCGACCGGCGTGGGCCCCGGCCGCGTCGCGGTGATCGACCCACGGCTCGTGCTGCGTCCCAGGCAGGTCGGCGTCCTGACCGGTCGCTACGCGCGGACGAAGGTCCCCGGCAGCTACTCCGTCACCGTGACGGCGACCGGTTTCAGCCCTACCTGCAACACCCGGTTCGTTCGCAAGGACTTCGCGAGCGTCGCGGTGGTCGACAAGGAGTAGGGCTGTCGACGTGCGAGCCGAGCTCCGTTCGCTCAGGAACTTGCGACCACGTCGCGGATGATCTCGCTGTAGGGGGAGGCGAGTGCCACTCGCACAGGCTGTCGCGAGGCCTCCGCGTCGCGCAGGCTCCGGAGGAGCTGGTCGAAGCCCGGACAGTCGTTCGGGAGCCGGTAGATGCGCGCCGACTCCAGGAAGAGGACCTCGACGTGGTCGGCGCCGTCCCGTGTCCGGATTCGGGCGACAGTCAGATCGCGGTCGGCTGGCCCCTCGTGTTGATGCGGCTCGGCTCGTTCCATCGCGTCCGTTGCCTCACGGGCATGTCGTCAGGTTCTGATAGTTCGTCAAGGTGGTGTGCGTCTGAGCGTACGTGGGGTCCGTGGCGAAGAGCGTGCCTGCGTAGTTCGCCGGCGTGTAGGCGGAGCCGGGCTGGACCGAGTACATCGACAGGTTCGCGTTGCTGGCACACGCGGTGTACTCCTGGGCCGACAGCCAGGTGCTGAGCAGCACCGGCTTGTCGAACATGCCCGGGTCGATGACCATCGCCAGCGTGAGCTCGAACGTCCCGAACGGGAGCTTGATCCTGACCCGGACGCGGACGAGCGGGGCGACGTGGTACCACCACGTGACGCAGCAGCCTCCCCACTTGCCAGCCCTGACGGCGAGGGTGTCGTTGTCCTGGTTGGCGAAGCTGAAGACCTTCTCGCAGCAGAACCGGTACTGCTCTTCGATGATCTGCCGCATCTTGTGGGCACGGGCGTAGCAGCCGTCCCGAACGTACTGGAACGGGATGCAGTGCGAGATGGCCGGCGGCCCCGGCAGGTGGCAGGACTGCGCCGCGCAGAAGCCGAAGATCTCCCTGGCGACCTTGTAGCTCGGAATGGTGCGGCGACAGAGCTTGAACGCGGGGAAGTCCAGGTAGTAGTCGACGATGTTGAACGTCGTCGGGTCGACGGACGGGACGTGGATGCGTCTGGCCCGGTCGGGGTTGTCGAGGAGCGGGCGCGCCGCGTGGAACTCCCGCCGCTCTCCCTCGTCAGGCGGTTCGGCCCGCTCGACGACCCCCCTCCGAGGGTTCAGCACCGCCCGCACAGGAGCGCCGCGGTCGAGTGCCTCCCGCAGAGCATCGACCACGGCGTCGCGCCGCTTCGCCTGCCCGGTGACCGAGAAGATCTGCTGGCGCTCGTTGAAGAGGCACTCGATCGCCTGGCTGCCCTCCCGTGGCTCGCGGACGGCCGCGACCGTGAGAACCTCGATCTCCTTGGTGGGTCGCATCGCCTCTGTCGGCCTCCTTCGGACCGCCCGAACGTGATCCCTCGATGAGGATCGCGCGCCGGCTCGAGGGCATTATTGCTCTGGAGAACGGGCCGTGCCGCCCGGTCCTCCCGTCGGGCGGCGATCCCAGGAGCAGGGTCAAACCTGTGGCCGACCGGCCTTCCGACGCGAAGGGTCCGCATCGTCGAGCCGTGGGCGATCTCGGCCTGGACTGGCGGCACCTGCGACCGGTGCAGCCATCTGCCTCAGTCCGGATCTCCCGCCGGCGCTGAGTCACGGCGACGCAGGAGTGGACACGAGCTCCTCCAGCAGGGCTCGGACCCGGGCGTCGATCTCGTCGATGATGGGCCGCACCGCGTCGACGCTGCGCCCGGCGGGGTCGTCGAGCTGCCAGTCGAGGTACCGCTTGCCGGGATAGATGGGGCAGGCGTCGCCACAGCCCATCGTCACCACCACGTCGGCCGCCCGTACGACCTCGTCGGTCAAGGGCTTGGGGTACTCGGTGGCGATGTCGATGCCGCGCTCGGCCAGGACGGCCACCACCGCCTCGTTCACCTTCTCCCCCGGGGCCGAGCCGGCGGAGCGGACGTGGACGCGGCCCTGGGCGTGGTGGTCGAGCAGGGCCATGGCCGCCTGCGAGCGGCCGGCATTGTGGACGCAGACGAACAGGACCTCGGGCACGTCCTTCATGAACGATCCTTCCAGCTGTCCGAGCGCCCGGAGGCGCTCACGGGCGAACTTGCGGGTGAGAACACTGAGGTAGGTGTGGACGTTGGAGGTGCGGGCGAGATCGCGGTAGCTCTGGAACACGAACCGCTCGACCGTCTGGGCGCTGAACACACCGCGGAACTCGGCGCACATCTCTCCGGCGATGGCTGACAACGCTTCGCTCGGTTCGCGGGTCTCGGTCACGACGACGGACCTCCTCGGGTGGAACGTGCGGGCGGCGGCGCACCACCGTTGGCCCGCCCGCCAGTTCCGGATGGCTGGTCGACACCGGGCACCACCACATCGGTGGCCACGGCGGCGAGGCCGGGGTACAGCGCTCGCACCGTCAACACGGCCACCGCACCGCCGACGAGCTGGAAGGCGACGAAGGCCGGCACCGAGGACGGGGCGATGCCGGCGAACGTGTCGGTGAACATGCGCCCGACGGACACCGCCGGGTTGGCGAAGCTGGTCGAGGCGGTGAAGAAGTACGCAGCGCCGATGTAGGCGCCCACGGCGAATGGCGCCGCGCCCACCCGCCCCGAGCGCACCACGCCGAAGATCACGACCAGCAGCCCGAGGGTGGCCACCACTTCGGCCAGCCACAACCCGGAGCCGGACCGACCGGTGGTCGACCACTCCACCGCCGGCAGCTCGAACATCAGGTTCGCCACCATCGACCCGCTGACGGCGCCGGCCAGCTGGGCGGCGAGGTAGGAGGCGACCTCGCGACGCGCCAGGCCGCCGAAGGCGGCGTCGGCGATCGACACCACCGGGTTGAAGTGGGCTCCGGACACCGGCCCGAGGGCCACGATCAGGGCCGCGAGGGCAGCGGCGGTGGCGGCCGCGTTCTCGAACAGCTGCAGTCCGACATCGGAAGGGCTCAGCCTCTGGGCGGCGATGCCGGAGCCGACCACCACGGCGACCAGGAAGCCGGTGCCGACGTACTCGGCCAGCAGGCGCCGCCAGAGGTCCGGGCGGGCCTGCGTCATCTCAACAGCACGGCCGACGGCGCTCACCGGGCGCAGGCGGCGGCGAGACCAGGCGCTCCAGGCGGTCCCGGAGGGGCGCCAGCGCGCCGGGGCGCAGGCGGTAGTAGGTCCAGTAGCGGTAGCGCTCCGTATCGACCAGCCCGGCGTCGCGCAGGACGCGCAGGTGGTGGCTCACCAAAGGCTGCGCCACCTCCAGCTCCTCGACGATGTGGCACACGCACAGCTCCTCGACGGCCAGCAGCTCGACGATCCGCCACCGCAGGGGCTCGCTCAGCGCCCGCAGGGCGGCCACGGCCTCGATCTCCGTATCAACCGTCATCTACATGGAGCTTTGCTGATCCAGTCCCCGCCAGTCAAGACGCAGCACCTCGGGGCCGCCGCGGTCGGGCATGCTGCCTACAGGGCACCCCGGGCCCACGGACCGCGGATGGCCACCGTCATCCCGCTGCCGGCCGTGCCGTCGCCGAAGATGTTCACGAACAGGGTCCTGCCGTCGGGTGAGAAGCAGGCACCGGCCAGCTCGCTGTCGTTGAAGCGGTTGACGGCGAACTCGAAGGCCTCGCCCGAGCGGGTGAGGCCCACCAGGCGGTTGACGTCGGCGATGCCGGGGGCGAGCGGGTGGGTGTCGCCGTCGCTGGAGGCGTCGTCCTCGCACAACAACAGCCCGCCGCGGGGGGTGACGACCAGGTTGTCGGGCGAGTCGAGGACGTCGGCCCCGGGCGACTGGTAGAGCAGCACCAGCTGGCCGGACCGGGGCCGGAACTCCCAGATCTGGCCGTAGCCCTCGCGGTACCCGTCGGAGTTGGGTGCCTCCGGGCTCTTGGCGTCGCCGCCGCTGGTGGAAGCGAAGAAGATGCTGCCGTCGCCGTACCAGATGCCCTCCAGGCGGTTGAACTTGGCGCCCCCCTTGGCGTAGCCCTCGGCGAAGGGGCCGCTGGTGCCCGAGGCCAGGCCGTCGGCGTTGGTGGCGGTCAGCGGGTTGGCGTCCGGAGCCTCGATCTCGACCCAGGTGACGGCCATGGCGGCACCGGGCGACTCGCCGTCGCGCAGGTCCGCCTTGGGCCGGCCGGTCACGGCCAGCATCTGCAGGCGCCCGCCGGCCAGAAGGTTGGTGGGGTTGTTGGGCACATAGCGATAGAAGCCGCTGCCCCGTCCCGAGCCGGCGTCCTCGGTCTGGTAGACGATCCCCGACGCCGGATCGGTGGCCACCGCCTCGTGGGCGAAGCGACCCATGGCCACGAGGGGCTGGGTGAGCGCCGGGCCGCTGCGGGCGAGGGGGACCTCGAAGTTGTAGCCGTGCTTCCTGCCCCCGATGGTGGTGATGATCTCCTCGCCGGTGATCCAGCTGCGATCGCCCAGGCCCTTGCCGCCCGCGCAGTTGACGACCGTGCCGTTCAGGCTCACGAAGTCGCGCACCAGCTGCCGCCGGTGCGGGTCGTAGTCGAGGGTGGTGGTGCCGCCGCCGGCGGCGGCGTCGTAGCGGGTCCCCACCGGCCCGCCCACCTGCACCTGGCCGGCGGAACGGATCTCGTGGTTGCGGATGAGGCGCACCGTCCCACCGGGGCCGGAGAAGGCGGCCATGCCGTCGAGCTGGGCGGGCGTCACGTTCCCGTCGCTCATGGGATCGCCGATGCGCGACAGCACCACGTAGCCGAACCCGTCGGGAAGCGCCAGGTGGGCAAAGCCTCCCCGCTCGTTCTCGGCCGCCACCGGCCGCAGCCGCCCGTAGCCGCCCTTCCTCTCCTGGCCCGGGGCGGCGCCGGGGGTGGCGCCCGCCAGTCGGGCGGTGAGGGTCTGCAGCGAGCCCGACGCCAGCAGGCTTCCTCCGGCCAAAGCCGCGCCGCGGCTCAGAAACGACCGCCGGTCCATCCCTGTCATCACGCCTCCGTCTGCATCGGGTCCGATCGATCCGGACCCTACGGAGCGCGGGTAGCGGAGAATCGACGCCGCGACGTACCGGTGGTGAACTTCCGGACAATTGGGGGATGGCGCGCCGCCACGCGGACGAACCCCGGGAAGTCCAGCCGTCGCCGTGGCCGGGGCAGCCCGGCGGATCGCTGTCGCGCATGGCCGACCGAGGAGGGCACCGGTGAAACCAACCCGGTGCCCTCCTCGACGACCGTCAGCGCGAGGTCACAGCCGGGCGCACTGGTCCTCCTTGTTGCCCTGCACGACGTTGCCCCCACCCGTGGGCGGCGGTGAGTTCTCCTTGCACTGGAGGTTGCCGTCGACGCGATTGCCGCTGATGGCGAGCCCACCGGTGTTCTTGAACGCCTGCACGTTGCCTCCGACCACATTGCGGTCGGCCCGCAGGGCGCTCCGGTTCTCGTCGTAGAGGATGTCGCCGTCGACGCGCGTATCCGTCACGGTGGCGGCCCGGCCCTGCTTGACCTGGACGCTGCCGCCGACCGTCGATCCTCCTGCGACACCGACCGATACCGCGTTCTCGCCCTGCACGTTGCCCACGACGCGGACGCCCTCGGCCCGCAGGGTGGCGTCGCGCTCCACCTTGACCGTTCCCTTGACGTAGGTACCGTTGAGGCTGCACGTCGCTCCCTCGGGCACCCGGAGGTTGTCCACCGTCACCTGGCCGAGGCTGCCTCGGCAGGTGGTCTCCTCGGCCGCCGCCGGGCCCGCTCCCAAGCCGGCCACCGCGGATCCCGCCGCGGCCAGCGCCAGCAATGCCATTCCTGGTCTCATGCCATCTCCTTTGTAGGACGTGGGTGCATCGCCGCAGTTCTGCGCTGCTGTCGTTGGCGGGCGATGAGACCGGGATGAGACTTCCTTCATCCCATGTCCCGGCACGGCCCAAGGCGGTGGGCCACCGGGATGAGAGCTCTCTCAGCACCGCTTCACGGTGGGCTCAGGACAGGCGACGACCGTGGGCCGATGGCCCAGCGACGAGCAGCTCAGGACGTCCCCGCCCTCGCCGACCCCTCCCTCCCGGCCGACGCCCTGCTCGGCCCCGGCGCGCCCGCCCTCCTGGCGGCGGCGGTGGCGGCTGGAGGAGGGGAGCTCCGCTCACTCACCGCTCGACAGACGACCTACCACCCGGGACGGTCGCTGACGGTGCGTTACGACGCCGCGGTGCGCTGGCGGGGCGGTCCCGTCACCAACGAAATGCTGGTGGCCTCGGCCGGCGGCCGCCTTCCCGGTGGCGGCCTCGTGCTCGACGACGGCAACCATCAGGTGGCGGTGTGGCGGGTGCCGAGCGACCCATACCTGCCGGGGCTCGCGCCGGCCCTCGACCCGGCCGCCGTCCGCCGGCTGCTGCACGATCTCGGCGCTCCGGTCGCCCAATGCACCCCACGCCTGCGCGCCTACCGCCCCGGGCGACGGGCGGTGATCGAGGTCGCCGCTCCGGGTGCCCGGTTGTTCCTCAAGGTCGTACGCCCCCGTTCCGCCGGCGCGCTCCACGACCGTCACCGCCTGCTGGCCGACCACGTGCCAGTGCCGCGTTCGCTGGGCTGGTCGGGCGAGCTGGGACTGGTGGCCCTCCAGGCCGTGGGGGGCGTCACCCTGCGTCGTGCCCTGGACCAGCACCGGGGGCTGCCGGACGGGTCGGCCCTGCTCAGCCTGCTCGACCGCCTCCCCGAACCGGGAAGTGGCACGCCGCGGGCGAACGGGTGGGACACCGGGCGCTTCGCCGCCCTCATCTCGGCGGTGGCGCCCGAGCTGGCGGCGCGGGTGGGCGCCGTCAGCGAGGTGCTGGCGGGGGCCGAGGCCACGGCGGAGGTGCCGGCGGTGCCGGTGCACGGCGACTTCCACGAGGCGCAGCTCCTCGTCGAGGGCGGCCGCATCACCGGGCTGCTCGACGTCGACACCTTCGGCCTCGGCCGTCGGGTGGACGACCTGGCCACCCTGATCGGCCATCTCTCCACCCTGGCCGTCACCTCGCCCCGGCGGTGGGCCATCGAGCGTTACGCGGCGAACCTGCTCTCCACCTTCGACCGCAGGGTCGACCCCGTGCTGTTGCGCCAGGCCGTGGCCGCCGTGGTCCTCGGTCTGGCCACCGGCCCGTTCCGGGTGTTGGAGCCCGCCTGGCGCACGACCACGGCCCGGCGCCTCCGCCTGGCCGAGCGCTGGCTGGCCAGCGCCGAGCGCCTGGCCGGTAGCCCGATCGCCTGAGAGAAGTCTCACCGCCGCCTCACCGCCGCCTCAGGGCGAGATGCGACCGTGACCATCGACACAAGTCATCGACCGAAAGCGAGGAGTGACGATGGAGCTCACCAGGCAGTGGAAGATCGCCGGGGCGACGGCGGCGGTGGCGGGGCTGAGCCTCGGCGGGATCCTGTCGGCCGGAGCGGACGAACCGGGTCCCGCAGGCCGACGTGGCATCGAGCTGCGCGACGCCGCCGCCATGGCCGACGCCCAGCCCCCCGTCCCGGTGGAGTCGGCCGTCGACGACGACCTGCAGGCTTCGCCGGACGGCGAGTCCCTCGACTCGCCGCTGCAGTCGGCTGACGACTCCCCCGACGGCGCTGACTCGCTCGACAGCCCGGGCCAGTCGCCCGACGGCGAGTCGGTGGACTCGCCGGCCGCCTCCGCCGACGACAGCTTCGACGGACAGTCGTCGGTCGACAGTCCCGAACCGGCTGCGGCCGCGGCCCCCGCCGCCCCTCCGGCGTCGTTCGACAGCCCCGACGACTCCCCCGACCGGGCGCCGGCGCCGGCGCGCCCCCCGGCTCCGGCCGACGACAGCGCCGACAGTCCCGATGGCGGGAGCACGGACAGCGC
>Ga0247717_1000103_pt1 | contig 25493 bp, 22 predicted proteins | sample 24E_NmetaG_FD_189047 | JGI IMG/M metagenome (GOLD analysis project Ga0247717, IMG submission 189047) | Soil microbial communities from hillslope of Landscape Evolution Observatory, University of Arizona, Oracle, AZ, United States - 2-4-E_N | ecosystem: Engineered > Artificial ecosystem >... | reverse complement strand
GTGGTGAGCCGTCCGCCCGAGGGCTGGGCGGGAGCGGGGGCGGCCGACGTGCCGCCCACCTCGACGGCGTACTGGCGGCCGTCGTGGCGCAGCCGCGCCGAGCCGCCCGCCGGGACCCGGACGGGGAAGCCGGGCGACTGGGCGCCGTCACGCACGTCGCGGATCTCGCCGCCGTTCGGGAACCCGACCACCACGTTGCCGCCCGCCCCCGACAGCACGGCCACCCGTACCTCGCCGCCGGAGCGGCCGAGCGTCGTCCCCGGGTAGAACTGGTTCAGGATCTGCGGGGTGGACCTGCCCTGGCGGCCCATCCAGTAGGCGCCGTCCTGGGCCATCCCCACGCCGTGGCCGTGGCCCTTGCCTTCGATGACGAGAACCGGTACGGCCGCGGCCCGGGCGGGGGCGGGCGCCAGGAGCGCCGCCGCGATCCCGGCCGTCAGCAGGCGCCGTGACACGGGGCCATTCTCGCCCGGACGGCTCGGCGGCCGAAAGTCGGCGAGCCCGGGTACGGGCACGTGCCGGGTAGCCTGGATGGTGTGGGTACGGGCCGTCCTCGGCGCGCGCGGTGGCTCTTCGCGGCCGCCGTCGCGTTCGCGCTCGTCGGCGGGGCGTGCGGTGGGCCCGAGTACCACTACGTGAAGAGCACCTCGGACCGTACCTTCGTGCGGGTGCCGTCGGACTGGACGCTGTACGACGAGGACGCCCTGCTCGAGTCGAGCGACGAGTCGCCCGAGTCGAAGGAGCAGTTCAAGGAGCTCTCCTGGTCGGTGGCGTTCGACGCCTCGCCCAAGCCGTCCCTGGACCACGTCCTCACCGTCTCCGACCACCCCACCGGGCTCGTCCAGGTCCGCAAGCTCCTTCCCGGGCAGCGGGACACGTTCTCCCTCTCCGACCTGCGGGCCGTGCTGCTGCGCTTCGACCCCCTCTCGAACGAGGCGCAGGACGACGTCGAGGTCCTGGAGAGCAAGGACATCACCCGGGGGCACCTCAACGGCAGCGAGCTGCTGCTCAACCTGAAGACGGGCGACGGCGACGTCGTCAAGTGGCGCCAGGTCGCCCTCGTCGACGCCGCCCTCACCCGGGTGCACGTCCTGGCCATCAGCTGCGACGACGAGTGTTACAGCGCGAACGAGGGCGCGATCGACGCGGTCATTGACTCGTGGAAGGTGACGGAACGTTGACCTCAGAGAACCGCAACGCGACCACGGGTGGCCTGGCCTGGCCCGACCACGACCGCGGGCCGGTCCCGCCGCCGGACGGCCGGGCGGCACCGGAGCGGGAGACCCGCAAGCCGATCAACCTCTGGGACCGGGTGAAGTTCCTCGTGCTCCTCGGGGGCACGTGGCTGGTCCTCGTGTGGGCCGCCATGGCCGAGGACCCCAACCTGCCGTTCAGCGATGCCGTGCGCACCCACGTCCGCTCGAACGCCTGGATCATCGTGCTGATGGGCCTGGAGGGCCTCCGACAGGTCCACTACATGATCAGCGAGCACTCGGCCGGGTACCACCGGTCCTGGACCTCGCTGTTCGCCCGGTTCGAGGCGCGCTCGGGGAAGATGAACGACTGGACCCGGTACCGCCTGGCGCGGGCGTTCAAGGCGCTGGTCTGGTTGGCGCTGCTGTCGGTGCTGCTCGGGAAGCTCTACGACGTCTCTCCGGTCCAGGGGCTGTTCCGGCTTCCCTCGGCGGTCTGGACCGCGCTCCCGATGTTCCTGCAGGTCTTGTTCCTCATGGCGGCCGTCGTCATGCAGTTCGTGGCCATCTTCTGGTTCCTGTCCCGGGGCGGGGTCGAGACGTACTTCCCGGAGGACATCAAGACCCGTTTCTCCGACGTGTGGGGCCAGGACCAGGTCGTCGAGCGGGTCAAGGAGAACATGCTCTTCCTCGAGAACCCGGAGGCGATCGAGGAGAAGGGCGGCTACGTCCCCGGCGGCATCCTGCTCTGGGGGCCGCCCGGCACCGGCAAGACCCTCATGGCCGAGGCGGTGGCGGGCGAGACGGGCAAGCCCTACGTCTTCGTCGACCCGGGCGCCTTCACCAACATGTTCATCGGGGTCGGCATCCTCAAGGTCAAGGCCCTGTTCCGCAAGCTGCGCAAGCTGGCCGTGCGCTACGGCGGGGTGATCGCCTTCTTCGACGAGGCCGACTCGCTGGGGAACCGGGGCGCCATCTCGGGCGCCGGCGGCTTCGGGGGCCCCATGAGGCCCGCGCCCTGGGCCGACAAGCCGATGTGCCACGGCATGGCCTACCTGGCGCCCGACACGGTGAACCTCCTGCACTCCGCCGCCGTGCCCAGCGGGGCCGAGGGCCCGCGCCCGGGCCGGGCCAAGGGCCTGATCATGGGTGCCGGCATGGGGGGTGGCGGCATGGGAACGCTCCAGGCCCTGCTCGCCGAGCTGTCCGGCCTGAAGAAGCCCCGCGGCTTCGTGAACCGGGTCGTGCGCCGGACCCTCGGCATGCGCCCGAAGCCGCCGCCCAAGTACCGGATGCTCATCATGATGGCCACGAACATGCCGCAGGCGCTGGACGAGGCCCTGCTGCGCCCGGGCCGCATCGACCGCATCTACCGCGTCGGCTACCCCTCCAAGGAGGGCCGCAAGCGGACCTACCAGGGCTACCTCGACAAGGTGAAGCACGACATCACCCCGGCGCAGCTGGAGAAGCTCGCCACGATCACGCCCTACGCCACCGGCGCCACCATCAAGGACCTCGTCAACGAGGCGCTGGTCGTGGCCATCCGCGACGGCCGGGAGGTGATCACCTGGAAGGACATCGTCAAGGCCAAGATCCTCAAGAGCCTGGGCCCCCCCGAGGACGTCGAGTACATCGAGCGCGAGCGCCACGCCGTGGCCATCCACGAGGCGTGCCACGCCGTGGCGTCGTACCGGCTCCAGAAGAACCTCACCATCGACATCGCCACCATCGAGAAGGGCCAGAGCTACCTCGGGATGGTGTCGCCCATCCCGATCGAGGAGCAGTTCACGTCCTGGCGCACCGAGTACGAGGCCGACGTGATGACCAGCATCGCCTCGCTGGTCGGCGAGCGGATGTTCTTCGACAACGACAACTCGTCGGGCGTGAGCCAGGACCTCCAGATGGCCACCCAGGTGGTCATGTACATGGAGGGCTACTGGGGCATGGGCACCACCGTCGGCTCCCACGCGGTGGCGAAGGGGGCCACCAACGCGCAACCCGTCGTCGACGGCACGTCCCGCAACATGTTGGAGACCGAGCTGGGCCGGCGGGTGGAGGCGAAGCTGAAGGAGCTCGAGATCCGCACCGAGCAGATGCTGCGGGAGAACCGCCGCGAGGTGCTCGCCGTCGCCCACGCCCTCGAGTCGTACAAGACGCTCACGGGCGAGGACATCGAGGCGATCATCGAGGGCCACCAGGGACCGCTCGTCGACGGCCGGCCGTACCACAACGGCGAGTTCATGGCCGTGGCCGAGCAGTACCACGCCCGGGCGGTGGCGGCCCACAAGGGGCATGGGAGCGTCGACCTCCCGCTGCCCCGCTGGTCCGCCAACGGCAGGAACGGCTCGCACCGCGGCAACGGCAGGCTCGGCGTCTTCGGCCCTGCCACGGGGGCCATCGACACCGTCGCCGAGGATGTGGGCGGCTCCGCCGTCGACACCGACGACGAGGCACCCCGCCCGCCGGAGGCGGACGGCGACGGCGGCGAGCCGCTGGCCGAGTACGTCGAGGAGACCCCGCCGACCCGCCGCCAGCGGCGGCCGCGTGAGTAGCGCACACGAGCCGCTGACCCCGTCCACCGGGTGGGGGGCGGTCCACCTGTTCTGCCGGGCCGGGCCCCGGGTCGACACCGAGGCGGTGCGGGCGGCGGTCAAGGCGGCCGGCACCGACGACCACCAGGTCGTGTGCTTCGCCGTGCTCGGCCACAAGGCCGATCTCGGGTTCCTGGCCCTCGGCCCCGACCTGTGGCGACTGCGGTCGTTCCAGACGGCGCTGGTCGCCGCCGGGCTGAAGGTGGTCGACTCCTACGTCTCGCTCACCGAGGTGTCCGAGTACGCCGAGGGTATGCCCGCCGAGCTGCTCCGGCCCCGGCTGTACCCGCAGCTGCCGCCCGAGGGCATGCGGGCCATCTGCTTCTATCCCATGTCGAAGCGCCGGGCGCCCGGGCAGAACTGGTACACGCTGCCCTTCGAGGACCGCCAGCGCCTGATGCACGAGCACGGGGCGTCGGGCCGGGCGTTCAAGGGGCGGGTGCTCCAGCTCGTCACCGGCTCCACCGGCGTGGACGACTGGGAGTGGGGCGTCACCCTCTTCGCCGTGCGGCCCGACGACCTCAAGGAGGTCGTGCACACCATGCGCTTCGACGAGGCATCGGCCGTCTACGCCGAGTTCGGCCCCTTCACCACGGGGCTGGTGGCCGACCTGGACGAGGTGCTCGCCGGGGTCGGCCTGGCCGGGTAGGCGCGTCGGCCCGGCGAGGCCCCTTCAAGGGCGACGCCGCCCGTCGGGCGGCAGGAACGGGCGCATACCGCCCCTTCTTGCCGCCGGAAGTTCCGGGGCCGAGGGCGACCTCTAGTCCGTGTGGTCCGTGTGGGCGGTGCCGTTGCCCACGTCGCCGCCCAGGTAGGCCGCCTTCACCGACTCGTCGTCGAGCAGGGCGGCGGCGGTGTCGCTGCGCACGATTCGTCCCGTCTCCAGCACGTAGGCCCGGTGGGCCCGGCGCAGCGCCTGGGCGGCGTTCTGCTCGACCAGCAAGATGGTGGTGCCCTGGCGGTTGATCTCGGTGATGATGTCGAAGATCTGGGCCACCAGCATGGGCGCCAGCCCCATGGACGGCTCGTCCAGGAGCAGCACCTTGGGGCCGGCCATCAGCGCCCGGCCGATGGCCAGCATCTGTTGCTCCCCGCCCGAGAGGGTGCCGCCGGCCTGCGACCGGCGCTCGGCCAGGCGGGGGAACAGCTCGAAGACCCGGTCGAGATCGGCGGCGACCGCCGAGCGGCCGCCCTTGCGGGCGTAGGCGCCCATCTCCAGGTTCTCCATGACCGTCATCCCCGGGAAGATGCCGCGGCCCTCCGGGGCCTGCGAGAGGCCCCGCTCGACCAGGCGGTGGGCCGGGACGCCGACGATGTCCTCGCCCGCGAACCGGATCGACCCGGAGGTGACCGGGCGCAGGCCGGAGATCGTCTTGAGGGTGGTCGACTTGCCCGCCCCGTTCCCGCCGATGAGGGTGACGATCTCGCCCTCCTCCACGGTGAGGGAGATGCCCTTGAGGGCCTCCACCTTGCCGTAGTGGACGTGCACGCCGGAGAGCTCAAGAAGCATCTTCGGCCACCCCCAGGTACGCCTCGATGACCCGGGCGTCCTGCTGGATCTCGGCCGGCGGGCCCTCGGCGATCTTCTCGCCGAAGTCGAGGACGGCCAGCCGGTCGCACACGTTCATCACCAGGCTCATGTCGTGCTCGATGAGCACGACGGTGAGGCCCGAGGAGCGGATCGTGCGGATCAGCTCGATCAGCCCCCGCTTCTCCGTGGGGTTCATGCCCGCCGCCGGCTCGTCCAGGAGCAGGATGCTCGGCCCGGTGGCGATGGCCCGGGCGATCTCCAGGCGGCGTTGGTCGCCGTAGGGGAGGTTGCGGCCCCGCTCGCCGGCCCGGTGGGCGATCCCCACGTAGTCGAGCAGGCGGAGCGCCTCGGCCCGCCCGGTGCGTTCCTCCCGGCGGTGGCGGGGCAGCCCCAGCAGGGCGCCCGGGACGCTGGTGGCGTGGCGGGCGTCGGCGCCCACCATCACGTTCTCGACGGCCGTCATGTTCGGGAACAGCCGGATGTTCTGGAACGTGCGGGCGATGCCCGCCTCGGTGATCCGGTGCGGCCGCCGCCCGACGATCGAGCGGCCGTTGAGCACGATGTCGCCCGACGTCGGGCGGAACACGCCGGTGACGCAGTTGAACAGCGTTGTCTTGCCTGCCCCGTTGGGGCCGATGATGCCGAAGATCTGCCCCCGCTCCACACCGAGCGAGACCTTGTTCATGGCGACCACGCCGCCGAACTCCATGGTCACGTCGCGCAGCTCGAGGACGACGTCGGCGCCGGTGGCGGCCGCCTCGGCGACGGCTTCGGGAAGCACGCTCGCGTCGCCCGCCTCGGCCGCGAGAGCGGCCGCCTCGGCCGCCGCCACCTCGTCGACCACCTCCGCCCCCTCCCCGGGCCCCGGCTCCTCGGTCACGGCGATGCTGCCGGCCAGCCCGCCCGTCGGTCCCGCCTCTGCCAGCTCGGCCGCCCGCTGGCGGCTGGGGAGGAGGCCCTGGGGGCGGAACACCATCATGACCACGAGGGCGAGGCCGAACAGCAGGACCCGGTACTCGGTGATGGTGCCGACGTCCCCGCCGGTGAGGGTGTTGAGCCACCGGGTGAGCGTCTCGCCCGCCGCCGCGTCGCGGAGGTACTCGGGCAGGAAGGCGATGGCGAACCCTCCGGCGATGACGCCCGGCACCGATCCCATGCCGCCGAGGACGACGGCCGAGAGCACGATGACCGAGAAGAAGAACGGGAAGTTGTCGGGGCTGATGAAGCTGACCTTGCTGGCGTAGATCCACCCGCCCATGCCGCCGATGGCTGCGCCCATGGCGAAGGCCCACAGCTTCATGGTGAACGTGTGTACGCCCATCGCCTCGGCGGCGTCCTCGTCCTCGCGAATCGACGCCCATGCCCGCCCCACACGGGAGCGCCCGAGCCGGAGCGAGCAGATGACGGCGAGGACGGCCGCCGCCAGGGTGACGTAGTAATAGGGAAGCGGGTCGAACCGGAACTCGGTCCCGAGCACGGCCGACGGGTGGGGGATGCCCGTGATGCCCCGCGCCTCGCCGAGCGACTCGCTGTTCTGGGCCACGATGCGCACGATCTCGCCGAAGCCGAGGGTGACGATGGCCAGGTAGTCGCCCCGAAGGCGCAACGTGGGCGCGCCGAGGATGACGCCGGCGACCATGGCGAGCGCGATGGCGATGGGCAGCGCCTCCCACGCGGTGAGTCCCGACGTGGTGGTGAGCTTGGCCGTCGTGTACGCGCCGACGGCGTAGAACGCCACGTACCCGAGGTCGAGCAGCCCGGCCGCACCGACCACGATGTTCAACCCCAGGGCCAGGACGACGTAGACACCCACCGGGAAGAACAGCACGCTCTGCCACTTGGCGGAGATCGTCGTCGGGTACCAGATGGCGAAGGCGAGGGCGGCGGCGAAGGCGACCACCTTGAGCCCCGTGGGCTGCCGTGCCCACCACCGGCCCACCGGGTCGACCAGCGAGATCCGGCCTCGGAGGTGGGCGGCGCGCTCCCGCAGCCCCCCGCTGGTCATGCCCGAGCCCTTCCCAGGGACTCGCCGAGCAGGCCGGTGGGCCGGACGAGCAGGACCAGCACGAGCACCGTGAAGGCGAAGACGTCCTTCCACTCGCCGCCGAGCACGGTGGCGCCCCAGTTCTCGAGCAGCCCGAGCAGCAGGCCGCCGAGCAGGGCGCCGCGGATGTTCCCGATGCCGCCGAGGACGGCGGCCGTGAACGCCTTGATGCCGGGGATGAAGCCGATGTTGAACCGGGCCGTCTCGAAGAACACGCCGTAGAGGAGCCCGGCGGCGCCGGCCAGGATGCCCCCGATGAAGAACGTGAGCATCACGACGCGGTTGATGTCGACGCCCATCAGGGCGGCCGTCTCCGAGTCCTGGGCGGTGGCCCGGATGCCCCGCCCCAGCCTCGACCTGGCGATGAAGCGGTCCAGGGCGAGCATGAGCAGAAGGGCGGCGACGATGACGAGCACCTTGTCGGTGCGGATGTTGGCGCCGCCCCAGTCGGCCAGCTGCCGCTTCTCGAGCACCCTCGGGAAGGGGAGCAGGTCGCGACCGTAGCGGGCGGCGAAGAGCTCCTGGAGGAACAGCGAGATCCCGATGGCGGTGATGAGGGCGGCGAGACGGGGCGCGCCGTGCCGTCGCAGCGGCCGGTAGGCGACGCGCTCCATGGTCAAGGCGGTGAGCCCGGAGGCGAGCATGGCGACCACGAGGACGGTCACCAGGGTCAGGACCAGGCTCACGCCCGTGCGGGCGGGGTCCGAGGTCTCGATGCCCAGGCCGTGCATGGCGAAGAGCGAGGCGAAGATCCCGATCATGAAGATCTCGGAGTGGGCGAAGTTGATGAGGCGCAGGACTCCGTACACCAGCGTGTACCCCAGCGCGATCAGGGCGTAGATCGACCCGAGGGTGAGCCCGTCGAGCGTCTGGGGCCAGAACTGGTCGACCAGGCACCGGAAGCAGGAGTTGATCGTGTCCTCCTCACGACAGGACGGAGGGCACTCGGGGCGCCCTCCGTCCGGTGTCGGATCCGAACCCGGCCGGCGGGATGGGCTAGCTGACCTCGACCGTGGTCGACGGGGCGAGCTTGCCGTCCTTCACCTGGAAGACGAAGAAGTCCCTGGAGGTGGTGTTGCCGTTCTCGGCGAACTCGACCTTCTTCGAGACGCCGTCGAGGCTCTCGAAGTCCTCCTCGAGCCACGTCAGCAGGCTCTCCCGGTCGGTGTTGCCGGCCTTGATCCCCTCGATGAGGACGTTCGCCGCGTCGAAGCCCTCGGGCGAGTAGAGCCCCGGCTCCTTGCCGATCTCGGCCTTGAAGGCGTCGTAGAACTCCTTGAGCTTGCCCTCCGACGTCTCGAACGCGAGGTTGCACGGGCAGCTCAGCTGGGCACCCTCGGCGGCGGCGGCGCCGGCGGCGTCGACGAAGCCCGGGTCCAGCGATCCGTCACCGCTGACGAACGTGCCGGTGAAGCCGGCGTCGGTCAGCTGCTTCTTGAGCCGGCCCGCCTCGGCGTAGTACCCGCCGTAGAAGACGGCACCGGGCTTGGCACTGAGCACCGAGTTCACGGTCGACGAGAAGTCCTGCGCCTTGGGGTCGAGGATCAGCGGCTGGGCGCTGGCCGCCTTGATGCCCTTGTCGCCCGCCTGCTTCACCACGTCGTCCGTCAGGCCCTTGCCGTACTCGGAGTTGTCGTGGATGTACGACACCGTGGCCGGTTTGAGGTCGTTCGCCAGGTAGGCGGCCACGCCGCTGGCCTGGAAGCTGTCGTCGGCGATGATCCGGTGGAACACCCGGCTGTTGGGAACCACGTTGGGCAGGTCGGTGTTGGTGGCCGACGGGCTGATCATGGCGAGGCCGGCGTCCTCGAACGCCGGGATGACGGCCTTGGTCTCGCCCGAGAAGGCCGGGCCGACGACGCCGACGACGTCGTCGTCGGCGATCACCTGGTCCTTGACCGTGCCGGCCTGAGCGGGATCGCCGGCCGTGTCGAACTCCTTCAGGGCGATGGTGGGACCGTCGCCCTCGGCGTTCGCCTCCTCGATGGCGAGCTTGATGCCGTCGCGGATGTTGATGCCGAGGTTGGCGTTGTCGCCCGTCAGCGCGCCCATGAACGCGATTGTGACCGTCTCGGCGGCTGCCGTCGTATCCGTACCGCCGGTGGCCGTGTCCTCGTCGTCGTCCCCACACGCGGTCATGACCAGCGTCGCGGTGAGGGCAAGGGCCAGGCCACGCCAGAGTGCCTTGCGGCGCATGGATCGCCTCCTGATCAAATTGAACTGCCTCGTATGGGAAGCATACGCACGGGGTGGCAGGATGGCGCGTGACTGTGACCTCGGACGGGCACGAACTTGCCGCAATTGCGGGCGATCCACGCGACATGCGCGGGCATCCGTCGCTCGACGCGCTGCGCGATCGCCTCCGCGCGCTGGCGCCGGTCGTGGTGGCCTTCAGCGGCGGGGCCGACTCGGCCTTCCTGGCGTGGGTCGCCAACGACACGCTGGGCGACGCCGCCGCAGCCGTCACCGCGGTGTCGCCGTCGCTCGCGCCGGAGGAGGAGGCGGACTGCCGGGCGCTCGCCCACGAGTGGGGGCTGCGCTGGGCTCCGGTGCGCACCGACGAGCTGGCCGACCCCGCCTACGCCGCCAACGACGGCAACCGCTGCTACCGGTGCAAGACGGCGCTGCTCGACGCGCTGGCGCCGTTCACCGCCGCCGGCGCCACCGTCGTCCTCGGCGTCAACCTCGACGACCTGGGCGACCACCGGCCCGGCCAGCTGGCGGCGGCCGAGCGGGGCTGTGCCTTCCCGCTGGTCGACGCCCGCTACACCAAGGCCGACGTACGGGCCGAGTCGGCCCGGCTGGGCCTGCGCACCTGGGACAAGCCGGCAGCTGCCTGCCTCGCTTCCCGGGTGCCATACGGCACGCCGGTCACCCTCGGCGTGCTCACCTCCGTCGCCCGGGCCGAATCGGCGCTGCGCGCCCTCGGGTTCGCCCAGCTGCGCGTCCGCCACTACGGCGACCTGGCCCGCATCGAGGTCGACCAGCACGACCTGGCGCGGATGGTCGAGCAGCGTGACGTGGTGGTGGCGTCGGTACGGGCGGCCGGCTACACCTACGTGACGCTGGACCTGGAGGGGTTCCGGTCCGGCAACCTGAACGGCGCCCTGGGAGGCAGGCCGTGAGCGAGCAGTCGCGCCGACCGACCGGCGACCGCCGCAACGTGCGCGTGCGCCTGACCTTCCCCGAGCACCTCATCACCGAGCCCGTGCTGGCACGCATGATGCGCCGTTTCGACGTCGAGCCGAACATCCGGCGGGCCAAGGTGGAGGAGACGGTGGGGTGGATCGTGTGCGAGCTGGCCGGCGCCGCCGACGCCGTGGAGGCCGCCATCGTCTGGCTGCGCGAGCAGGGCGTGGAGGTCGACCGGCTGGGCGACGTCGTCGAGGGCTGAGGCCGGGCGCTTGCGGAAGGTGATCGTCCTCGCCCTGCTGGGCGTGGTGCTGGCCGCGGTCGACCAGGGTGCGCGCGTCTTCGCAGAGGCGAAGCTGGCCGCCCGGGCCGGCGAGGCGGCCACGGACGAGTCGGCGACGTCGGCCTCCATCACCTCCTTCCCCTTCCTCGGCCGGCTCCTCGTCTCGGGGTCGGTGGCTGAGGTGCGGGTACGCGTCGACGGGCCGACAGCGGGCGGGCTGCGCCTCTCGACCGTCCTGGTCGAGGCGTCGGGTGTGGTGGTCGACCGCTCCGCCCTGACGTCGGGCCGGGTCCGGGTGGAGGGCATCGACTCCGGCTCGGTGGCGATCGAGGTCGACGGCGCCGCGCTGGCCGAGGCGGTGAACCTGCCGGTGACGATCGGCGACGGGCGGGTGGGCGTCGGTGTGGGCGGCGCCACGGTGACGGCCGACGCCGAGGTCGACGACGGCTCGCTGGTGCTGAGGGTGGCGGGAGCGCCGGCGCTGCGGGTGCCCGTCGCCCGCACCGGGCTGGTCCCGTGCGCGGTGACGACGCTGGCCATCGTCGGCGACCGCGTCCGCCTCGCCTGCGAGGTCGACCAGCTGCCCGAGGCGCTGCGCCGGTGACCGGCGGCACGGGTGACGACGTCATCGGCCCGAAGGCGCAGGCGTTGGCCGCGGCGGTCGAGCAGGCGCTGCCCGGGTGGGTCGAGCGCAGCGTCGAGCGACTGCTCGTCGCCTTCACCGGCGCTGCCGATCCCGCCACCATGGAGGAGGCCCGCAGCGCCGGGCGCCGGGCCGCGGCCGACGTCGGGGCACGGGTCCGGGCGCTGCTGGAGACCGACGTGGACGACCAGCGCACCAACCCGCTGGCCGTGCTGCGCACCGCCGTCCGCTATCCCACCGAGGTGCTCGCCCGGGCCGGGGTGCCTGCCGTGGCCCGCGACGACTTCGCCGCGGAGCGGTTCCCCGACGACGTCTACGATCTCTCGCCCGCCGCCTTCGCCGACGTCGATCCCGCCCTCCACCAGCCGGGCCTGGAGTGGGGAGCGGCCAAGGCGTGGGCCCACATGCAGCGCCACGGCCGCGCCGGCCGTCGACCGGGAGGTCCCTCTTGACCCGCATCGCCGCCTTCGTCCCCGACCTCATGGACCGCTCGAAGGTCCAGGCCGCCGCGCCGGGCGACGTCGCCTTCGTGCGGGCCGCCGCCGACCTGGCCGGCGTGGGCGCCGAGGTGGTCGTCGTCGACCTGGCCCGTCCCGGCGTCCTGGACGTCCTGCCGCAGCTGGGCGCCGCCCGCACCATCGGCTTCGCCAGTCACGTCGACCGCGAGCTGGCGGCCGCCGCCACGGCCGCCGGCTGCGGCGAGGTCATGGCCCGCTCGAGGTTCTTCGCCGACGTCGGCCGGCTGCTCGCCTGATCCCGTTCCGTCCGGAGAACCAGCCGGCTACTCCTCCCGTCCGCCCTGGCGCCGCTCCTCGACGGTCCAGCCGGCGTCGGCGATCCGGCGCGGCTCGAAGAACAGGCAGCCCTCGGGGCAGGCGAACGGGTCGAGCAGCGCGACGTCCAGGCGGCAGCGCTGCACCTTCTCCTCGAGCGACGTGGTGCGCTCGACGTAGTGGCGGCAGTCGGCCCGCACCCCCATTCCCATATGGTACGGCCATGGCCGAGCGGCTCGTCGTCGTCGGTGGCGACGCCGGCGGCATGGCCGCCGCCTCCCAGGCCCGGCGCCGCCGTCCCGACCTGGAGATCGTCGCCCTGGAGAGGGGGCGGTGGACCAGCTACTCGGCGTGCGGCATCCCGTACCTGGTGGCGGGCGACGTCGCCCGCCTCGACGACCTCGTCACCCGGGACCCGCAGACGTTCCGGGACCGCCACAACATCGACGTCAGGACGGGCCACGAGGCGACGGCCGTCGACCTCGACGCCCGCAGGGTGGAGGTGCGCGACCACAACCACGGCCGCACGTTCACCCTCGGCTTCGACCACCTCCACCTGGCCACCGGCGCCACCCCGGTGCGCCCCGACCTCCCCGGGATCGACGGCCCGCGCATCCACGGGGTGCAGACCCTCGAGGACGCCGCCCACCTTCTGGAGGAGGCGGAGCGCTGCGACGCCGAGAACGTCGTGGTCGTGGGCGCCGGCTACATCGGCCTGGAGATGGCCGAGGCCTTCGTGCGCCGCGGCTGCCCCACGGTGACGGTCGTCGAGCAGGGGGCCGAGGTGATGGCCACGCTCGACCCCGACATGGGGGCCATGGTGGGCGAGGCGATGCGGCAGTTCGGCATCGTCGTGCGGACGGGGACGTCCGTGACCGGCTTCGAGCCCGGCTCGGTGCACACGGAGGACGGGCGCCTCCCCGCCGACCTGGTGGTCCTGGGCCTGGGTGTGGCGCCCGCCAGCGGGCTGGCCGCCGGCGCCGGGCTGGAGACCGGGGTCAAGGAGGCCGTGGTGGTCGACCCCCGCCAGCGCACCTCGACCGAGGGGGTGTGGGCGGCGGGCGACTGCTGCCAGTCCTTCCACCTGGTCTCGAGGAGACCGGTCCACCTTCCCCTGGGGACGGTGGCCAACAAGCAGGGCCGGGTGGCGGGGGTCAACCTGGGAGGCGGCTACGCCACCTTCCCCGGGGTCGTCGGCACGGCGGTGACGAAGGTGTGCTCTACCGAGGTGGCGCGGACGGGCCTGGACGAGCGGGAGGCGACCGCCGCCGGCCTCGGGTACGAGACGGCGCGCATCGAGTCCAGCACCCGTGCCGGCTACTTCCCCGGGGCCGGCCGGATCACCGTGAAGATGGTGGCCGAGCGGCGCACGGGGCGCCTGCTGGGCGCCCAGATCGTCGGCGCCGAGGGAGCGGCCAAGCGCATCGACGTCGTGGCCACCGCCGTCACGGCGGGCCTCACCGTCGACCAGGTCGTGGACCTCGACCTCTCGTACGCGCCGCCCTTCTCGCCCGTGTGGGACCCCGTCCTCGTCGCCGCCCGCGAGGTCGCCAAGGTGGTCCGGTAGGGCCCCGGCCGGTTCACAGAGACGAAACATTCGGGGAACTGCCGGGAAACACCCTTTCGCAATGCTGGCTTCCGCGGGTCCCGAGACACGGGGCAGGAGGGGAGAGGCGGATGGAGATCGACAGCGGCAACACCGCATGGGTGTTGACGTCGGCCGCCCTGGTGCTGTTCATGACACCGGGGTTGGCGTTCTTCTACTGCGGCATGGTCCGGTCCAAGAACGTGCTCGGCATGCTCATGCAGAACTTCTTCTCGATGGGCCTGGTCAGCATCCTGTGGGCGCTGGTCGGGTTCAGCATCGCCTTCGGCGACGGCGGCGGGTTCATCGGCGGCCTGGACTTCGCCGGCCTCAAGGACGTGGGCGACTCGACGCTGGTGCTCCCCGGGTACGTGGACGACCTCGCCCTCACCATCCCGCCCATCGTGTTCTGCGCCTACCAGATGATGTTCGCCGTCATCACCCCCGCCCTGATCACGGGCGCCACCGCCGACCGCATGAAGTTCGCCGGCTGGGCCACCTTCCTCGGCCTGTGGCTGGTGCTCGTGTACTCCCCCGTGGCCCACTGGGTGTTCAGCCCCAACGGGTGGCTGTTCGAGCGGGGCGCCCTCGACTTCGCCGGTGGCACGGTGGTCCACATCAACGCCGGCATCGCGGCGCTGGCCGTGGTGATCGTCCTCGGCAAGCGCCGGGGCTGGCCGCGCGAGGCCATGCCGCCCCACTCCCTCCCGTGGACCCTCATCGGCACCGGCATCTTGTGGTTCGGGTGGTTCGGCTTCAACGCCGGCTCGGCCCTCGGCGCCAACGGCCTGGCCGGCCAGGCGCTGATCAACACCCACCTGGCGGCGGCCGCCGGCATGCTCGGCTGGCTGTTCGCCGAGAAGATGAAGGACGGCAAGGCCACCACCCTGGGCGCCGCCTCGGGCGCGGTGGCCGGCCTCGTCGCCATCACGCCGTGCGCCGGCTTCGTCGGCGGCCTGGCTCCGGTCTTCATCGGCTTCGTGGCCGGGATGCTGTGCCTCATGGCCATCCAGCTGAAGTTCAGGTTCGGCTACGACGACTCGCTCGACGTGGTGGGCGTCCACCTGGTCGGCGGGGTCGTGGGATCGATCCTCCTCGGCTTCTTCGCCGACACGGCGGTCAACTCCGCCGCCGTCGACGGCGTCTTCTTCGGCGGCGGCGGCGACCTGCTGGCCGACCAGGTCGTGGCCGTGGGCGCGACCATCCTTTATTCGGGCATCCTCTCCTTCGTGCTGGCCAAGATCGTCGACGCCACCGTGGGCCTGCGGGTCACCGAGGACGAGGAGGCCGCCGGCCTCGACACCACCCAGCACGCCGAGACGGCGTACAACCTCGGCGACTTCGGTTCCATGGGGAGGATCGGCTAGTGAAGCTCGTCACCGCCATCGTCAAGCCGTTCAAGCTGGACGACGTGAAGGACGCCCTCAAGGCGTTGGACGTCCAGGGCATGACCGTGTCCGAGGTCCAGGGCTTCGGCCGCCAGCGGGGCCACACCGAGGTGTACCGGGGCGCCGAGTACACGGTGGACTTCGTGCCCAAGATCCGCGTCGAGGTGCTGGCCGACGACACCGACGCCACCAGGGTGGTCGACGCCATCGTCTCCGCCGCCCGCACCGAGAAGATCGGCGACGGCAAGGTGTGGGTGACCGAGGTCGACAGCCTCGTGCGCATCCGGACCGGGGAGATGGGTCCCGACGCTCTCTGAACGGACCTCGCTGCTGGCGGAAGGCGGGCCCCGAGGGCCCGCCTTCTGCCGCGAGTACGCCGATGCCGCCGACCGGTGGCTCACGACGCTGCTGGGCGACCAGCCGGGGATGGCGCTCGTCGCCGTGGGCGGCTACGGCCGGCGGGAGCTGTGCCCGTACAGCGATCTCGACGTCGTGCTCGTCCACGACGGGAGCCGGGGCTCGGGCGCCGTGCGGTCGGTGGCCGAGCGCATCTGGTACCCGGTGTGGGACGCCGGGGTGGGGCTCGACCACAGCGTGCGCACCGTCAAGGAGGCGCTGTCCGTCGCCGACGACGACCTCAAGGCGGCCCTCGGCCTCCTCGACGCACGGTTCGTCGCCGGCGACGCCGGCCTGGCCGGCGACCTGGCCGAGCGGGCCCGGGCCCAGTGGCGGAAGCGGGCCGGCCGGGTCCTCCCGGCCCTGGCCGCCGCCGTCGGCGAGCGCCACTCCCGCTTCGGCGAGGTGGCGTTCCTCCTCGAGCCCGAGCTGAAGGAGGGGCGCGGCGGGCTGCGCGACTTCCACGCCCTGCGGGCCGCCGCCCTCGCCACGCCCGTCGTCGCGGCCGACGCCGAGGCGGTGCTCGTCGCCCACGACGTGCTGCTGTCCGTGCGGGTCGAGCTGCACCGGCGGACGGGCAAGGCCCTCGACCGCCTGCTCCTCCAGGAGCAGGACGCCGTTGCGGCGGCCCTCGGCTACGCCGACGCCGACGCCCTGATGGCCGACGTGGCCGCCGCCGGCCGGTGCATCGCCTGGGCGGGCGACGACGCCTGGCGCCGGGTGGCGTCGGCGCGGGCCGGCCCCAAGGGGCGCACGACGGGGCGCGACCGCCCGCTCGGCCCCGGGCTCGCCCTCCGGGACGGGGAGGTGGTGCTGGCGGCCGACGCCGACCCGGGCGACCCGTCGCTCGTGCTGCGGGCGGCGTCGGCCGCCGCCGAGGTGGGGACCGTGCTGTCCCGGGCCACGCTCGACCGCCTGGCCGCCGAGACCGCCCCCCTGCCCGACCCGTGGCCGGCGTCCGCCCGCACCGCCCTGGTCACCCTGCTCGGGGCCGGCGGCCCCGCCATCCCCGTGCTCGAGGCGCTCGACCAGCGGGGCCTGCTGGTGCGGGTCCTGCCCGAGTGGGAGGCGGTCCGGAGCAAGCCGCAGCGCAACGCCTACCACCGCTTCACCGTCGACCGGCACCTGTGCGAGGCGGCCGCCAACGCCGCCACCCTGACCCGGCGGGTGGCGCGCCCCGACCTCCTGCTGGTGGGCACGTGGCTGCACGACATCGGCAAGGGCTTCCCCGGCGACCACACCGAGACCGGCGTGGACGTCGTCGCCCGCATCGCGCCCCGGATGGGGTTCCCGCCCGACGACGCCGCCACCCTCGTCGCCATGGTCCGCCACCACCTGCTCCTGGCCGACGCCGCCACCCGGCGGGACCTCGACGACCCGGCCACGGTGGAGGCGGTGGCCTCCGCGGTGGGCGACCGGGACCTGCTCGAGCTGCTCGCCGCCCTCACCGAGGCGGACAGCCTGGCCACCGGCCCGGCGGCGTGGGGGCCGTGGAAGGCGGGTCTGGTGTCGGACCTCGTCGCCCGTACCGCCCGGCGGCTCATGGGCCACCACCTCGACGTGGCGCCGTCGCTCCCCACGGGGGCGCACCGGGCCGTCATGGCCGAACGGCGGGTGTCGGTCGAGGTGGACGGCGGGACGGTCACCGTGATCGCACCCGACCGCCCCGGCCTGTTCTGCCGGGTGGCCGGCGCCCTCGCCCTCCACGGGCTGGACGTGCGCTCGGCGGCGGCCGCGGGGGAGGACGGGATGGCGGTGGAGGTGTTCGAGGTGGAGCCCGCCTTCGGCAAGGCGCCCGACTGGGACCGGGTGACGGGCGACCTGGAGCGGGCCCTGGGCGGCCGGCTGTCGCTGGAGTCGCGCCTGGCCGACCGGGCGCGCGCCTACGCCGGCCGCCGGCGGGCGGCAGCGGCCCGCCCGGCCGAGCCGCGGGTGCTCTTCGACGACGGGGCCTCCGCCACCGCCACCGTGGTGGAGGTGCGGGCACCGGACGGGGTCGGCGTCCTCTACCGCATCACCCGCGCCCTGGCCGACTGCGACCTCGACGTCCGAACCGCCAAGGTGTCGACCCTCGGCCACGAGGTGGTGGACGCCTTCTACGTCACCGACGCCACGGGGTCCAAGATCGCCGACGACGCCCACCGGGGAGAGATCGAGCGGGCGGTGCTCCTCGAGCTCAGCCGGGTGGCCTCCAACTCGTAGCGGGAACGACCCGGATCCGAGTCGTTCCGGCTACAGGATGGAGCCCGGCGTACCCTTCTCGCCGTGAGCGACGCACCCGGCCCGGCGTCGGCCTCCGACCTGCTGCGCTGGAGCGAGGCGTTGTCGGCGGTCGCCCGCACCGGCCTGGGCTTCACCGACAACCTCTACGAGCGGGAGCGCTTCGAGGAGGTGCTGAAGGTGGCGGCCGACATGCGGGTGGCGGCCGGGTCGGCCCTGCGGTCCGACGAGCTGGTGGCCGAGTGGATGAAGGCGGTGGGCGAGGGCGTGAGTGGTTACGTCACCCCGAAGGTGGCGGTCGGCGCCGTCGTCGGCAACGAACGAGGCGAGCTGCTCCTGGTCCGGCGGGCCGACTCGGGTGTGTGGCTCTACCCGACGGGGTGGGCCGACGTCGGTTACTCGCCGTCGGAGGTGGCGGTCAAGGAGGTCTCGGAGGAGACGGGGATCGACGTCGAGCCCGTCCGGGTGATCGCCGTGTTCGACGGCCTGCGCCTCGGCTTCACCCGCATCCCCCTCTACTCCGTGGTGTTCCACTGCCGGGCCGTCGGCGGCACGCTCCGCCCGCACCCGCTGGAGTGCCTCGACGTGGGCTGGTTCGCCGAGGACTCGCTCCCCGGCCCGCTGGCCGGTGTCGACCGGTGGCGCACCACGGCGTTCGCCGCCATCCGGGGCGAGGTCGTGGACGCCATGTTCGACCCGCCCCGCACGCCCGTGCCGCCGCGGCCGTCAGCCGGCTGACAGCTGGGCCAGCAGGCTCTCGACCACCGAGACCCGCCCGCCCGTGCGCTCCCAGTCGTCACCGATACGGCGGTGGTCGACCAGGCCCCACGCGTCGGGCCCGATGCCGAGGGAGCCGGTGGCGGCGGCCTGGAGGGGTGACGGCTCCGTCTCGTCGCCGTACGCCGGGTACGCCTCCAGCCCGTCCCACAGGGCCTCCGGCGGCGCCACGGGCGGCTCGCCCCGGGCCAGCGCCAGGGCGACGCCGGGGAGCAGGTCGTCGGTGCCGGCCCCCCCGGGCCGTCGGAAGCCCGCCACCGGGTGGAGGCGCCACTCGAGGGCGATGCCGCCCGGGCCGTCGTCGCGGATCCACACCTGGGAGCCGTTGACGTAGGCGTCCAGGGGCTCCCCGAACCTCTCGTCGAGCGCCACGACGAGCGCCGGCGAGATGCGCCACACGCACGTAGGGGTGAGCCGGACCGGCGCCACGGGGCGACACGCTACGGCGGCGGCGCGACCGTCCGGCGCCGCCGCGCCCGCTGGGCGCCGCCGCACCTGCCAGCATGGGCCCGTGCGCCGACTCGCCACCCTCCTCGCCGCCGCCGTCCTCGCCGGCGCCTGCGGCGGCGACGGGGACGACTCGGCGGGGCCGGCGCCGTCGGCCTCCGTCACCACGGCGACGGCGCCGGCGGAGGCGACGAGCACCACCGCCGCGGCTCCCGCCACCACGGCACCGTCCAGCGCGGCGACGTCCACGGCGGCGCCGGGGCCCGGCGGGACGGCGGCGGCCCCGACGACGCGGGCGCCGGCCGCGGCCGGGCCCGGGCGGCCGGCGGCGTCGTGCCCGGCCATCCCGGCCCGGCCGGCGCCGCGGGAGGACCGCTCGCGCTACACCCTGCGCATCGACGTGAAGCCCGACCGGAACGTGGTGGAGGGCGACCTCACGGTGCGCTTCACGCCCGACCTGCCCACCGACCAGCTGGTGTTCCGCCTGTGGGCCAACTCCCCGCGCACGGCGGCGGCCGGCGCCCGCCTCGACGTCGCCGGCGTGTTCGTCGGCGGCCAGCGGGTGGACGCCGTGCAGCCCGACGCCACCACGGTGGTGGCCCGTCCCGGGCCGCTGGCGCCGGGCCGGGCGATCGACGTGAACGTGCCCTGGAGGCTGACGCTGCCGGGCACGGTGTCGGACCGGATCTCGCGCACCGGCGACGCCATCCGCCTCGGCTCGTTCTTCCCGATCCTGGCCTGGGAGCCGGGAGTGGGCTGGGCCGTGCAGCCGGCTACCTCCGGCTTCGCCGAGGCGTCGATGACCCCGCAGGCCGACTTCGCCGCCACCGTGTCCGTGCCGCCCGGCTTCGACGTGCTGGCCACCGGGGTCAACGACGGGAGCGGCCGGTGGACGGCGACGGCGGTGAACGACTTCGCCATGTCGGTCGGGCACTTCTCGATGGCGTCGGCCACCGCCAATGCCCCCCAGCCCGTGCAGGTGACCGTAGGCGTCCACCAGGGGATCGCCGAGTCGCCCGCCGCCTACGCCTCGCGCATCGTGCGTGCCCTGGAGGACTTCGGGCGGCGTTTCGGTCCCTACCCGTGGCCGACCTACACGATGGCCGTCACGCCGCAGCTCGGCGGCGGCATCGAGTACCCGATGCACGTCCTCCAGGGCCCCGGCACGATGGGGCGCACCACGTCGCACGAGGTGGCCCACATGTGGTTCTACGGACTCGTCGCCAACGACCAGGGGCGCGACCCGTGGATGGACGAGGGCCTCGCCACCTATGCCGAGGGGCGCTTCGAGGGCAGCCTCGAGACCATCAGGTCGACGCCGGTCCCGGCGGCCGGACGGGGCCGCGCCGGCGAGCCGATGAGGTACTGGGAGCCGCGGCAGTCCATCTACTACCGAAGTGTCTACACCCAGGGAGCGCAGGCGGTCGCCGCCCTCGGTGATGCCGAGCTGGTCGACTGCGCGCTGCGCGTCTACGTCGCCCGCAAGGGCTACCGCGTGGCGCGGCCGGGCGACTTCATCGAGGCGGCGAAGGCGGTGTTCCCCGACGCGGCGGAGGTCCTCGGGCGCTACGGGATCCGCTCATAGCACCAAATCCACGAAAACCGACATACCGGTATTTGACCTTCACACAAAGCGTCATTTCTGCAATTGCCGCGTTTCTCCGCTCGGGGTCGTGGGTACTGAGACGACGACCGGCGGACGGTCCGAGCTGTTTACGTACAAGACAACGGCAGAGCTGGAGCCGACCTTCGAATCGGGGCTCGCCGCTCCTAGGCGGGCGAGGCTGAACATGCATTCCTCGCCGGCGTGACACGGCTGGCGGCTTTGAATCGTCGCGTCCCTACGGCGAGGAGGGAGGTTCGTGGACCACGGCTACGACGAGTTCTGCCTGGCGGACCCGTACTTCTACGACGCCTGCACCGTCACCAGGGGCGACGACGTCGACTTCCCCGTCGCCGACCGGCCGGTGGCCCCGGGCTGGAAGCGGACGCCGTCGGACGACTGGCTCGTCTACTGGCCGGAGGACGCGGACGTCCCGCCCCAGGGCTGGAAGGTGCACGTCTCGGCGTGCCTCGGCAACGCCGAGGACGTCCTCGGCGTGGTGTTCGACTACTGCACGCAGCGGCGGGTCCCGTTCAAGTTCGTCCGCAGCCTTCAGTGCGTGCTGCTGCGCAACGTCAAGTACGCCGACCGCGGGGCGAGCGGCAAGTTCGTCACCATCTACCCGTCGGACGACACCCAGCTGGAGACGATCCTCACCGAGCTCGGGGCGGCCCTGGAGGGCCAGCCCGGCCCGTACATCCTGAGCGACCTCCGCTTCGGGAACGGCCCGCTCTACGTCCGCTACGGGGGCTTCGCCGAGCGGTGGTGCGTCGGGGCGAACGGCCTCCTGGAGCTGGGCGTCGCCGACCCCGAGGGCCGGCTGGTGCCCGATCATCGAGGCCCCACGTTCAGCCCGCCGCCGTGGGCCACGCTGCCGGCGTTCCTGGAGCCGCACCTGGCGGCTCGGGCCGACGCCACCGTCCAGGAGCTTCCCTACCGCATCGAGCGGGCCATCCACTTCTCCAACGGCGGCGGCCTCTACGTGGGCGTGGACGAGCGCGACGGGGACCAGGTCGTGCTCAAGGAGGCGAGGCCGCACGCCGGCCTCGACACGTCCGGGGCCGACGCCGTCGAGCGGCTGCTCCACGAGCAGCGCATGCTCGAGCGGCTGGCCGGCCTCGACGTGGTGCCGGCCGTGCGCGACTCCTTCACGATCGCCGACCACCGGTTCCTGGTCCTCGACCACGTCGACGGCGTCTCGCTCAACTCGACGGTGGTCGACCGGTACCCGCTGCTCACCGACCGGGTCGACACCGACGAGGTGGCCGCGTACACCCGCTGGGCCCTCGACGTGGTGGCCGCCCTGGAGGGGGCGGTGGCGGCCCTCCACCGCCGCGGGGTCGTGTTCGGCGACCTCCACCCGGGCAACGTGCTGGTCCGCCCCGACGGGCGCGTCGTGCTCGTCGACTTCGAGATGGCGAGCGATGTGGCGGACCACCGCCGGCCCACCCTCGCCGAGCCCGGCTTCGCGCCGCCGGCGGGCTGCGTCGGGCGCGACGTCGACCTCCACTCCCTGGCCGTGATGCGGGTGTTCCTGTTCCTCCCGCTCACCAACCTGTTCGCCCTCGACCGGGCCAAGGTGCGGCAGTTCGCGGTGGAGATCCCGCGGCTGTTCCCGGTCCCGGCCGACTACGTCGCCTCGGTGGTGCCCACGATCGCGCCCCCCGCGTTCTTCCCGGCGACCGAGGCCCCTCCGGCCGTCGAGCCCACGGCCGCGGGTTGGCGGGCGGCACGCGAGTCGATAACCGCGGCGATCCTGGCCAGCGCCACACCCGGGCGCGACGACCGCCTGTTCCCGGGTGACGTCAAGCAGTTCCAGACGGGCGGTCTGAACCTCGCCCATGGTGCCGCCGGCGTCCTGTACGCCCTGGCGGAGACGGGGGCGGGCCGGTTCCCCGACCACGAGCAGTGGCTGCTCGACCGGGCCGTCCACCCCGCACCGGGCGCCCGCCTCGGCCTCTACGACGGCCTCCACGGCGTGGCCTTCGTGCTGGACCGGCTGGGCCATCGCGCCGAGGCGCAGAAGGTCCTCGACATCTGCACGGACGAGCTCACCGGCCGGGAGGACCGGCTCGGGCTGGACCTGTTCGGCGGGCTGGCCGGGATAGGCCTGAACCTCGCCCACTTCGCCGCCGCCCACGGGGACCCGGCCCTCGCCGAGGCGGCCCGGGCGGTGGCCGGGGTGGTGGCCGACCGACTGGGCGACGAGGACGACGTCGCGCCGGTCAGCGGCGGGGCCAACCCCTACGCCGGGCTGGTACGCGGCTCGTCGGGCCCGGCCCTGTTCTTCCTGCGCCTCTACGAGCAGTCGGGCGACGCCGCCCTTCTCGACCTGGCCGCCGCCGCCCTCCGCCAGGACCTGCGGCGCTGCGTCACCCGCGACGACGGCGCCCTCGAGGTCGACGAGGGATGGCGCACCATGCCGTACATCGCCGACGGGAGCGCCGGGATCGGCATGGTCCTGGAGGAGTACCTGCGCCACCGGCCCGACCAGCGGTTCGAGCAGGCGGCGGCCGGCGCCCGGCGCACGGCGGCCACCGGCTTCTTCATCGAGCCGGGCCTGTTCTACGGCCGCGCCGGCATGATCCTCTCCCTGTCACGCACGGCCGGTCGCGGCGACGGCGCCGTCGACGCCGCGGTGGCGGAGCACGTCCGCCGGCTGTCGTGGCACGCCATGGGCTACCAGGGGCATCTCGCCTTCCCGGGCGAGCAGCTCATGCGCCTCTCGATGGACCTGGCGACGGGAACGGCCGGCGTGCTGCTGGCCCTCGGCGCCGCCCTTCACGATTCCCCCGTCCACCTCCCCTTCCTCGGCCTCGGCGGCCGGGTGGAGCCGGAGGTGGCGGCCACGGTGTCTACCAATCAGGGAAGGAGGTGATTGCACATGGCGATCCTTGACCTGCAGGGTATGGAGCAGAAGCCGTCCGCTGGCGCCATCAAGGGCAAGAGCGGGGCGAGCAAGGGCTGCACGATCGGCGGTGGTGGTGGTGGCGGCGGCAGCCGTCTGAGCCTTCTCCTCTGCTAGTAGCAGCACTGAGCGCCGCGGGGCAGCCGCCCGGCACGGTTCGGGCGGCCGCCCCGAGGTGCAGACGACCGACGTTGTTGTGCGGGCGCCGCCCGCCGGGACGAGCAGGACGGAAAACGTGAGCGACGAGCACAGCGACGACGCGGCGCGCGCGGACCACCGCGCCGCCGACCGGCTGCTCGTGCGCGCCTCACGCCGCGGGGGGATGGCGCTGGGCGCGCTGGCGCTCACGTCCTTGGGGATGGCCGCCGCCGAGACGGCGCTGCCCGCCGTGCTCGCCCGGGCGGTGGACACCATCGTGGCCGGCGACGGGGGCTCGGGGGCCTGGGTGCTGTGGGGCGGCGTCCTCGTCGCAGCGCTGGTGGCGTTCGACCTCGTCGACGACCTGGCGGCGGGCGCCACCACGGCGCGCTCGACGGCGTGGCTGCGCCACTCGCTCCTGCGCCACGTGCTCGACCTCGGACCGAGGGCGGCGCGGCTGGCGCCGGGCGACGTCGCCAGCCGGATGGTCGCCAACACGGCGGCGGCCGGGAAGGCGGCCCCCGACGTGGTGCGGGCGGTGGCCAACCTGGTGCCGTCGGTGGGCGGCATCGTGGCGTTGGCGCTGATCGACCCGTGGTTGTGCGTCACCTTCCTCGCCGGCCTTCCCCTGCTCGTGGTCCTCCTGCGGGCGTTCGTGCGTGACGCCTCGTCGATGGCCAGCGGGTACCTGGAGACGCAGGCCGGGATCGCCGGCCGACTGGTGGGCGCCCTCTCCGGCATCCGCACCATCGCCGCCGCCGGTGCCGTCGAGCGGGAGGTGCGCCGAGTCCTCCGCCCGCTGCCCGAGCTGCGCCGCTACGGGATGGGCATGTGGAGGGCCCAGCTGCGGCTGTCGACGCAGGACGCGCTGCTGCTCCCGCTGCTCGAGGTGCTGGTTCTCGCCGTCGCCGGGTTCCGCCTGGCCGGCGGCCACCTCAGCCCCGGCGAGCTGCTCGCCGCCGGCCAGTACGTCCAGTTGGCGTCCAACATCGGCGCAGCCGGTGCGACCGCCGACCGCCTGGCGCGGGCCCGGGCGGGGGCCGCCCGGGTCGCCGACGTGCTCGACCGGGAGCCGGTCGCCTACGGCGACGGCGCGCTCGCCGACGGAGACGGCTCGCTGGAGATGCGGGACGTCACCGTGCGGGCCGGCGGCCGGGTCGTGCTCGACGGGCTGACCCTGACCGTCCCCGGCGGCGCGCTGGCCGCCGTCGTCGGCACCTCGGGCTCGGGCAAGTCGCTGCTGGCCGCCCTCGCCGGCCGCCTGGCCGACCCCGACGAGGGCAGCGTCCTGCTCGACGGCGTCGACCTGCGCTCGCTGACCCGACACGAGCTGCGCCGGGCCGTCTCCTACGGCTTCGCCCGGCCGGCGCTCCTGGGCGAGACGGTGGGCGAGGCCATCGCCTTCGGCCATCACGAGCCGTCGGTGGAGGAGGTGGTCGCCGCCGCGTGCGGCGCCCAGGCCGACCCGTTCATCCGCCACCTGCCCCAGGGGTACGCCACCCCGGTCGCCGAGGCGCCGATGTCGGGCGGCGAGGCCCAGCGGGTGGGGCTGGCCCGGACGTTCGCCCACGCCGGCCGCCTCGTGGTCCTCGACGACGTGGCCGCCAGCCTCGACACGGTCACCGAGCACCAGATCGCCCGCGTGCTCACCGGGCGGTTGGCTGGGCGGACGCGCCTCGTCGTCGCCCACCGCGCCTCCACGGCGGCCCGAGCCGACGTCGTCGTGTGGCTCGAGGGCGGGAGGGTGAGGGCGGTGCGGCCGCACCAGGTGCTCTGGGACGATCCCGCCTACCGGGCCGTGTTCGGCGCCGAGCAACCGGGTGGGGCGCCCGACGAGCCGT
>Ga0247717_1000102_pt1 | contig 25504 bp, 24 predicted proteins | sample 24E_NmetaG_FD_189047 | JGI IMG/M metagenome (GOLD analysis project Ga0247717, IMG submission 189047) | Soil microbial communities from hillslope of Landscape Evolution Observatory, University of Arizona, Oracle, AZ, United States - 2-4-E_N | ecosystem: Engineered > Artificial ecosystem >... | reverse complement strand
AAGGCTTCCCCTCCGGGCGGCCTTCGGCCGGCCTTGACCGCCCTCCCCCTACTTCCGCACGCCCCGAAGTCATCTCGACGAACCCGTCGCGACCTACTTGACAAGCCGTTCCACATCAGTCGACGGGGCGGCCGAGATCGGGCTCGGGGCCCGAACCGGGGCTGCGGGCCTCGGCCAGGGCCGCCCACAGGTCGGTCGCCGTCGGCTCGCCGACGAACGACGCCCGGACCACGCCGTCCCCGTCGACGAGGAGGGTGAGGGGGGCGACCTCGACCCCGTAGCGCTCGTGGAGGTCCCTGCGCTCCTGCCACGCGATGTCCTGGAAGGCGACCTGGGGGCTCTCCAGCACGCGCGCCTTGGCGGTGGTCGCCCGGCACGAGTCGCACGTCGCCGACGTGAACACGGCCACCAGCCACGGGCGATCGGCACCCTCGAAGTCGCCCCGGTCGAGCTGGGCGGGCGGAGCCCAGCCCGCCCGCAGCCCCGGCTGGGTGGGCGGTGCCGGCCGGCGACGCTCGAGCAGGCGCGCCACGACCACGGCCAGCACGACGAGGACGGCGGCGACGACCAGGCGTTCCACGCCGTCAGCTCAGCGGGATGCCCATGCTCGCCCACACGCCGGGGCTCCCCGGCACGTGGGCGTCGCGCTCGACGACCACCGGCGCCGACGACGTGACCAGCACCGGCATGGCGCCGCCCGACCGGCCCGCCACCGCGATCACCGCCCGGCGACCGGGGCCGACCTCCACCTCCTCGCCCACGGGGACCGTCTCCCCGCCCACCAGGCCGGAGGCCGACACGCGCGCCGGGCGACCCCCGACGTTGGCGATCACCAGGTACTCGGTCAGCGGGCCGCCCCCGCCGCCTGCCGGGAACAGCCATTTGGTGGCAGACCGGCGGGCGCCCAGGGTGTCGGCGCGCCCCACCCGGGGCGTGGGCGCGGTGAACACCAGCGTCCGCGAGGCGACGACGGGCACCCCGTCCAGCGCGCGGATGGTCGTGGCGTGGCCGACGCCGCGAGGCAGGCCGACCTCCTCGTCGAGCACCACGTCCAGCCGGCCCCGGGCGGGGACGGTGCGCTCGAAGTCCTCGACGACGCCCTCGTCGGCGATCACCTGGAAGAGCACGGTCGCCTCGTCGGTGCCGGGGTTCGAGACCGCGAAGTGCTCGCCGGCGCCGTCGGCGACCAGGCCGTTGGGGAAGTGCCACACCGTCCCGAGCGACGGTGACCCCAGCGCCACGGAGAGCCCGGCGGCGCCGGCCGCCGTGCGGGTCTGCGTCTGGGCGGCGATCACCCGGCCGGTACGCACGGCCACCGCCGTGGAGATGGCGTTGCGCCGGCGCACGTGCTCGCCGATCTCCCGGACCACCAGCGAGCGGCCGGGGACGACCACCGGCCGGAAGGCGGACGGGGCGGCGCGGCCCTGGTCGGTGCTGAACGACAGGTCGACGATGGCGTCCTCGGGGAAGGGGTTGAACAGCGAGATCGCCAGCGAGGCGTCCTTGGCCGTCACCCCGTCGGCGAAGTACCAGCGGTCCGAGGCGCGCGACGAGCAGGCGGTGGCGTCCGACCCGAGGGGCCCCCGCACGACCAGCTCGGCCGCCACCTGGCCGGCGCCGACGTCCACCAGGGCGGCGGCGAACGGCGCCTGCAGGGCGTCGCGCAGGGCGACGGCCGTCACCGAACGAGCCTCCACCGTGAGCGGCACCGCCTTCGTCTCGCCCGCCACGGGGACGACGGTGACGGTGCCCGTGACGGGCCGCTCCGTGGGGTTGGCGACCGACACCACACCGTCGGCCCGGCCCCCGGCGTCGGCGGTGGCGCCCACGCAGAACCACGTCGACGACAGGGCCCCGGCCGGCGGCGCGGTGGGCATGACCGCCCGCGCCGCGGCGGCGGCGGGGACGTCGGCCGCGGGCCGGTCGGCGCGGTCGGCGACCCCGCCGCCCACCAGCAGGGCGGCGACGGCGGCGACGACGGGGAGGCGGCGCACGCTCACGGCCCGTCCGACCGGCGGCGGGTGCGCACCAGGTAGCGGATCGCCAGCGCCCACACGACCACCTCGCCGGCCACCATGGCGTACCGCAGGGGCGACGTCCGGTAGCGCAGCGTGGCCGGGCCGGTGGCGGGCGAGTCGAACGCGTTGGTCCAGCCGAACGCCTCCGAGCGGTCCGCCGACCGCCCGGCCACCTCCAGGGACCACCGCGACGACGAGGCCTCGGCCAGCGCCACCCGGTCGCCCTCCTGGAGCGGACCGGAGAAGCGGGTGGGTGAGCGCTCGGCGGGGAGGACCGGCTCGGAGCCGGCCAGCTCCACCCCCCGCAGCGCCGCCAGCGCGTCGTCGCCCTGGTGGAGGTCCACGTCGGGCCCCAGGCGGGCTCGGGCCGGCGCCCAGGCCGCGTTCTCGTAGACGAGGAGAGCGGCGTCGCCCTGGAGCTTCTTGAGGTCGATCTGGGCGTCCAGGGCGAGGGGCAGGTCGGGCGGCGGCGGCAGGCGCCGCCTCGTCGCCCGGGACGGGGCGGCCCGGAGCGGGACGACGACGTAGCGCACGGCAGCGGGGGCCAACAGGTGCCCGAGGGCCGTCGTGCCGTTGCCCCGGGCGGCCGCCACCGCGTCGGCGACCCGGTCGGTGGTGCCCGGCGACGCGGCCGGCCACAGGCCGGCGGCGTCGGGGTGGCCGCCGCGCGACGTGGCGTACGCCAGGCCGTCGTCCAGCCGCCAGCCGGTGAGGGGAAGGGCGGCGGGGTCGCCCAACCACAGGACGCGGAACGCCCCCTCGGCCCGGCGCTCGGGCATCCACGAGAGCAGCCCGGCGAAGTCCTCCCGGGGCACGTTCCAGCGCCCGCCCAGGGCCGCCGCCGCCACCGGCACGGCGCCCAGCACGGTGGCGACCAGGGCGGCGGTGAACACCACCTGGCGCCACCCGAAGCGGTACCGCGGCATGTCCAGCTCGAACGCCACCACGCCGAGGGCGACGGCCAGGGCGACGCAGGCGGCGGCGGGCGCCAGGAGCACCTCGGGCGGGGCCACCGGCGCCGGCAGGTGGCCCCGCCCGGCCGCCCACGCCAGCCCCCAGGCCGTCAGCGCGACGACCCACAGGCGGGCGGCCCACGCCAGGCGCCAGTCGCGCCCCACGAGCAGCGGCAGGCCGGCCGTCACCAGGAACACCCACCCGACGGGCGGCGCTCCGAGCGACCCCGTCTGGAAGCGCAGCAGCTCTCCCAGCGAGTGCGAAGCGGCGGTCGACGAGCCGACGCCGGTGAGCGCCGACAGCCCACCACCGGGCAGGGCGAAGCCGGCCGACCACGGGAGCAGCGCCACGGCCGCCACGCCCACGGCGCCGAGCGAGGCGCCGAGCGCCCGCGCCATCCCGGCGCCCCCGCCCGCCAGGACGCACGACAGGCCCAGGGCCATCCCGATCGCCACCACCATCACCGCCACCGGCGGCGCCAGCGCGGCGGCGACGGCCACCGCCAGCCCCAGCCCGACCATCCGCCGCCGCCCCGGCGCGTCGGCGTCGTCGCCGAAGGGCGGGAGGCCGGCGGCTCCCAGCAGCGACCGCAGCACCCAGGGCGCCAACCCGTAGGCCACCAGCCCGCCCAGCTGCCCCCGCGACAGCGCGTTGTACGGCAGGGGGATGGCGGCGTAGACGACCAGGGCGGCCAGGCGGGGACGGAGCGACCCCAGGGGGGCGGCGAGCCGGTACGCCCCCACCACCCCGAGGCCGAGCGACCCCAGGACGACCACGGTGCGCAGGAGCGCGGTCGCCCCGCCCAGCACGACACCGCCCACCCCGAGCAGGGCGAAGGCGGCGGGCGCCGGCGACTCCGATCCCATCCCCGAGAGGTCCCAGCCGCTGAGGAACGATCGCAGCATCGACCAGGCGCCGGGGAAGGGCGACAGCTGGTGGACGGCGGGGATGCGCCCGGTGATCAGGTGCCGGCTGCCCACCACGAGGACCAGCCCGACGGCCGACCACACGGCGAGGGCCAGGACGTACCCTGGCGCGGCCTCGTCCCCGGCGTCGTCGGCGCCCCACCGCCGGGCGAGGGCCCCGGTGGTGCGCCTCCGTATCCGCTCGGAGGCCAGCTGCCCGCGCACGAAGCCGCTGAAGCGGGCGCTCCCCCGCACCTGGAGGCGACGGACCTCGGAGTCGGGCAGGCGGCGGACGGCGCGAACCGCCCGCCGGGCGGCCCGCAGCTCCCCCAGCCGGCGGAGGTTCCACGTCCACGCCCGGGCCGTGTCGCGCGCCGTGGCCGTGTGGCCGGACAGGACGCCGAAGACGGTCTCGGCGACGGCCAGCAGGGCGACCTGGGGGAGCACCCGCACGAGGTGCCAGGCGCCGTAGCCCTTCAGCACCGTCCGCAGCCGGTGGCGCAGCTGGAGGGGACGGGCCCGCCGCCGCAGGGCCGCCATCCCCGTCGGCGGCGGCCCGCCGCCCGGCGAGCGCAGCCCTCCCGACATGGCCTCCAGGTGGCGCACCCGGGCCGCCGGCGCCACCACCACCCGGGCACCCGCCACCTGGGCCCGCCACGACAGGTCGAGGTCCTCGCCGAAGGCGTGCATCACGGGGTCGAGCCCGCCGAGGCCGGCGAACAGGTCGGCCCGCACCAGGGTGCACCCGCCGGGCGCGAAGAACACGTCCCGCACGGCGTCGTGCTGCTCCTGGTCCAGCTCGCCGCGGTCGACCATGGGGTGGGGCGCCCCGCTCTTGTCGACGGCCATGCCGACCTGGAGGAGGCGGCGGGGGTCGTCCCAGTCGACCAGCTTGGGGCAGACCAACCCGGCGTTGGAGCGGTAGGCCTCCTCGACCATGAGGCGCACGGCGTCGGGGTCCGGCGCCACGTCGTCGTGGCACAGCAGGAAGTGGGATGCGCCCTGCACCACGGACAGGACCTCGTTGGTCGCGGCCGCGTAGCCGCGGTTCTCGTCGAGGCGGCGGACGTACGCGCGGGGCAGGACCGACGCCACCCGGGCCGTGGGGTCCTCGGCGCTGGCGGCGTCGACGACGAGCACCGAGAGGTTGGGGTAGTCCTGGTCGCCCAGGGCCTCCAGCGCCTCCTCGAGCCACGGCCCCGAATCGCAGGTGACCACCACGGCGACGACGGGCGGCGCCTGTCGCGGGGTGTCCATGTCCGATCGGAGGCTAGCCCGGAGGGTGCGCGGACCTCCGGTCACGGCGGGCCCGGGCCGGTCCGTAAGCTGGCGCCGTGGAAGCCGGGGACGACCTCCCGACCGCCCTCCGCGAGGCCGCCTACGTCGCCGTCGGGTTCGCTTTGATCGGCGTCCAGCGGGCCCAGGTCCGGCGCCGCGAGCTGGCCAGGCAGCTACCCGACCTCGAGCAGCACCTCCCGACCGGCGTCCGGGAGGCGATCGACATCGTCAGGACGGCGCTGAAGGGGTAGCCCCCGCCGCCTCGGTCGCCGCCGCCTCGGCCGCCGCCGCCCGGGCCTCGCCGAGCACGGCCCGCAGCGTGTCGTCCAGCGCCACCTCGGGCACCCAGCCGGTGGCCGCCCGCAGGCGGGACGGATCGCCCCGCAGCACGGGGACGTCCACGGGACGCAGCAGCGCCGGGTCCTCCACCAGCTCCAGGTCGGCGCCGGCCAGCTCCAGCATCCGCCGCACCAGGTCGCCCACGACCACCGCCCGGCCGGAGCACACGTTGTAGGCCTCACCCGGCTCGCCGCCGGCGGCCAGCAGCCGGTAGGCCCGCACGACGTCCCGCACGTCCAGGATGTCCCGGGCGGCGGACAGGTTGCCCACCTCGAGGGCGCCCGACCCGTCGCGCTGGGCGGCGACGATGCGGCGGGCGAAGGCGGGTACCACGAAGGTGGGCACCTGCCCGGGCCCGGTGTGGTTGAACGGCCGGGCCCGTACGACGGGCAGGCCGTGGCCGAGGTGGGCCTGCACGGCCACCATCTCGGCGGCGGCCTTGCCGGCGGCGTAGGGCGACACCGGCCGGAACGGCTCCCCCTCGCCCACCGGGATCTGCTCGGGCCGCACGGACCCGTAGACCTCGGCCGAGCTGACCACCACCACCCGCGGCGGGCCCGGGCAGCGCCGGGCCGCCTCCAGGACGTTGAGCGTGCCGCCCGCGTTCACCCGGAAGTACTCGGCCGGCTCCTGCCACGAGCGGCCCACGTGGGCCAGCCCGGCCAGGTGGTACACGGCGTCGGGACGGGCCTCGGCCATGGCCGCCGCGATGGCCGCGCCGGAGGTGACGTCCACCTCGGCGCCCGAGGCGACGACCTCGTCGCCCGCCTCCGTCAGGTGGGCGCGCAGCCACGTGCCCACGAAGCCCGACCCGCCGGTGACGTAGGCGCGCACGGCTCAGCCCGCCACGGCCCGGTAGAGCTCGGCGTGGGCCCGCCCGCTCGCCTCCCAGGTGTGGCGGGCGGCCACCGCGAACCCCCGCTGGCGCCGGGCTTCCAGGCCGGCGTCGCCCCGCACCAGCATGTCCAGGACGCCGGCCAGGCCGTCGACGTCACCCGGGCCCACCAGCATGGCGGCCCCCGCCGCCATCTCCTCCATGGCCGATCCGGTGGTGGTGACGAGGGGGGCGCCGCAGGCCAGCGCCTCCAGGGCGGGGAGCCCGAACCCCTCCTCCAGCGACGGGTAGGCCACGGCGGCCGCCTGGCGGAGCAGGCCGGGCACGACTTCGTCGGGCACGTAGCCGGTGCGGACGATCCGGTCCCGTGCCGCCGCGTGGCCGATGGCCGCCTCCACCGGCTTGCTCCCCCATCCCTCGACGCCGGCCAGCACGAGCGACAGCTCGGGGTGCCCGGGGGCCATGCGGTCGAACGCCTTGACCAGGGTGGGCACGTCCTTGCGGGGCTCGATCGTCCCCACGAAGGCGATGAACGGCGGGCGCACGCCGAGGGCGGCCAGGGCGACCGAGTCGGGCACCGCGCCGTCGGGCGGCTGCGGGCGGAAGCGGTCCAGGTCGACGCCGTGGGGGATGACGCGCACCGGGCACGACGCCGGGCACAGGGCGGCGAGGCGGTCGGCGGTGGCCCGGCTGACGCACACCACGGCGTCGGCGTGGCGGGCGGCGACCCGGATGGCCCGGCGGAACAGCACCACCTTGGTGCGCTCGTGCCACTCGGGATGGTCGAAGAACGTCAGGTCGTGGACGGTCACGACGCGGGGCACGCTCGCCGATTCGGGCATCGTGTAGTGGGGCGAGTGGTGGACCCGCACGGGCAGGCCCCGCAGCAGCTTCGGCAGGCGGGCCTGCTCCCACGCCAGGCGGCCGGGCCGGCTCCTCGGGGCGGCGGCGACCACCGTCGCCGTCGGCGACAGCTCCTGCCAGCGCCGGGCGTCGTCGCGGCGGGCGACGAAGGTGAGCGCCACGTCGTCCTGCCGGGACAGGGCGGTGGCCAGGTCGATGGTGTAGCGGCCGGCGCCCGACGGGTTGGCCGGGACGGCGGTGACGTCCAGGGCGACGGGCACGGCGGCGGCGAGGCCGGCGGCCGCCGCGCCGCCGGCGGGGGTGGCTTCGGTCACGCCACCTCCCGCCATGCCTCGACGTGGCGGCCGGCGGCCGCCTTCCATGTGAGCTGGCCGGCCCGCACGGCGCCGGCCGTCACCAGCTCGGCGCGCCGCTCCTCGTCGGTGGCGGCGTCGACCAGCCCTCGGGCGATGGCGTGCTCGTCCAGGGGGTCGACCTCCAGGGCGGCGCCCGCCGTGCTGGGGACGGGGCTCGCCACCACGGGTACGCCGGCGGCCATGGCCTCGACGGCGGGCAGCCCGTAGCCCTCGAACAGCGGGACGTAGGCGACGCAGCGGGCGCCGGCGTACAGGCCGGCCAGCACGCCGTCGTCGACCGCTCCGGCGAGGCGGACGCCCGGGGCGGCGGTGAGCGAGGCGGCGTCGACGCCCCACCCGGTGGGGCCGACCAGCACGAGGGGCCACGGCTCGGGCAGGCGAGGGCGGGCCCGGCCGTACCCGGCCACCAGCCGGGGCAGGTTCTTGCGGGGCTCCAGCGTCCCCACCGAGAGCAGGTACGGGCCCGTGACGCCCAGCCCCTCCAGGGTGCGGGCGGCGCCCGCCGTGTCGGGCGGCGGAAGGTGGTCGCACCCGTACATGGGGTCGAGGACCTCCACGTGCGAGGGCGGGGCGCCGGCGGCGACCACGGCGTCGGCGGTGCCGGCCGTGGGCACCAGCAGCAGGGCGGCGCGCCGGGCGGCGCGAGCCAGGGCGCGGTCGTGCCAACGCCGGCCCCGGGCCGGGAAGGCACCCGGGAGGCGCCGCCAGGCCACGTCGTGGACGGCCACGGCGACGGGCACCGACGACGGCGGCACGGCCAGCGACGGCGCGTGGACCAGGTCGAACCGGCGGCCGGCGACGCCGCCCACGCCCCAGCCCCAGGCCCGGGTCAGCGCCCGCCCGGGCAGGGGCGAGGCGAGCACGGGGAGCCCGAGGGCGGCGACCGGGTCGGGCCGGCCGGGCGACGGCGGGCGTCCCGCCAGCAGGGTGACCTCGGGGTCGCCGTCGAGGGCGGTCACCAGGCTGCGCACGTAGGTGCCGATCCCGCCGGGCGCGGGCCGGCGGAGCTGCTCGGCGGCGACGAGCACGCGCACGGTCAGCGGTCCTCGGCCGCCCGCCGGTACAGGCCGGCCAGCCCGTCGGCGCAGTCCTGCCACGAGAAGCGGGCCGCCTGCTCGAGCCCCCGGGCGACCAGCCCGGCCCGGACCTCGGCGTCGTCGAGCACCAGGGCGAGGGCCTCGGCCAGGGCCACGTGGTCGCCGGCCGGCACCAGACAGGCGGCGTCGCCCAGCACCTCGGGCAGCGCCCCGGCCCTGGTCGCGACCACCGGCACGCCGGCGGCCATCGCCTCCAGCGGCGGCAGGCCGAACCCCTCGTACAGCGACGGGAAGGCGAGCACGGTGGCACCCGACAGGAGGGCGGCGATGCCGGACGGGGCGGCCCATCCCAGGCGCACGACCCGGTCGGCGTGGGCGGCGCGGGCGAGCGCCTGCTCGAACGCGTCCGCCCCCCACCCGTCGGGGCCGGCGACGACCAGGCGCAGCTCGGGGTGGGCGGCGGCCACCGCGTCGAACGCGGCCACCAGGTGGGGGAACCCCTTGCGGGGCTCGATGGTGCCGAGGGCGAGCACGTAGGGACCGTCCACCGGCGGCCCACCGGACGGGGCCGGGCGCTCCGGCACCCCGTGGTGGACCGGCGTCACCCGGTCGGGGTCGGCGCCCAGCAGCTCCACCACCTCGGCGGCGACGAAGGCCGACGGCGTGTGCACCCGGGCGCCCCGGCCCAGGGCCCGGCGCACGAGGGTGGGGAACAGGGCGGTCGAGCGGCGGGCCAGCTCGGGGAACCGCACCGGGGTGAGGTCGTGCACGGTGACGACCTGGCCGGCCCGGCGGGTGGGCGGCACCACGAAGTTCGTGCCGTGCACGACGTCCACCGGACCCGTCCACCACTCGGCGGGCGGCTGGTCGGCCCGCGCCCAGGCCCGGAGCAGCGGCCCGGCCGCCATGGGCCGGGTGAGGGGGCGGACCGACTGGGGCAGGGCGGCGGCCAGGCCGTTGCGGGCCCGCAGCGAGAGGGCGTAGCCGGAGAGCTCGAGGCCCGGATCGCTGCCGAGGGCGCCCAGGGCGCCGGCGACGAAGGCGCCGATGCCGGTGCGCTCGCCGAGCATGGGCGTGGCGTCGACGGCGACCCGCAGGACGTTCACCCGGACGAGCCTACGGGCCACGCCCCACCACCCCCGGGACCAGGCCGCCCGCCGGCCAGTCAACAACGAAACAAACGTCCGCCGCGTCGGCAGCCGGCAGGGCCCGTGGCCGCACCCGCCGCCGCAGGCGGCCTCTGCGGCTGCGGACCACGGAGAAGGCACAGGGCGGAGGCGGGCGAGCTCCGCTCGCCCGCCGGAGCACGACCAAACTCGACCGAGTGGAGTGAGCGGAGCGAACGAAGGAGGTCGACGATCTAGCGTGGCCGCGTGGCCCCATCCCCGAGCGAGGCGGGCGCGGGGGGCGGCCCGTGCTGACCGCCCTGGCCGGCGGGGTGGGCGCCGCCCGCATGCTGCGCGGCCTGGCCGGCGTCGTCCCCCCGTCGGACATCACGGCGGTGGTGAACACGGCGGACGACGTGATCCTCCACGGGCTGCACGTCAGCCCCGACCTCGACACCGTCGTCTACACGCTGGGCGGCGCCAACGACGAGGAGCGGGGCTGGGGCCTGGCGGGCGAGTCGTGGACGACCATGGAGGCGCTCGAGCGCTACGGCGGGGAGACGTGGTTCCGCCTTGGCGACCGCGACCTGGCGACCCACCTCTACCGCACCCAACGGCTGGCCCAGCAGGCGACGCTGTCGGAGGTGACGGCCGAGATCGCCGCCGCCTGGGGCGTCGCCGTACGGGTGCTGCCCATGAGCGACGAGCGCGTAGAGACCCGCATCACCGTGGCCGGCCCGCGCGACGGCACGTCGGAGGAGATCGGGTTCCAGGAGTGGTTCGTGGGCCGCCGCCACGGCGAGGCCGTCGAGCCCGTCGAGTCCGTGCGATTCGAGGGCGCCGACGAGTCGGCGCCCGCCGCCGGCGTCCTCGCCGCCGTCGCCGCCGCCGACGTGGTCGTGATCTGCCCGTCGAACCCGATCGTGTCCATCGCCCCCGTGCTCGCCGTGCCGGGGGTGGCCGATGCCGTGCGGGCCCGGCGCCACGACGTGGTGGCCGTCAGCCCCATCGTGGCCGGCGCCGCCCTGCGGGGACCGGCCGACCGGCTCCTGGCCGACCTGGGCCACGAGGTCTCGGTGGTCGGCGTGGCCCGGCTGTACGCGCCGTACGCCGCCCGCCTCGTCGTCGACGACGCCGACGCCGCCCTGGCCCCCGCCGTGGAGGCCGAGGGGATCCGCTGCGTGGTGGCGCCGACGGTGATGAAGGGCCCGGCCGAGGCGGCCGCCCTCGCCCGCGTCGTCGTGGGCGGGTGAGCAAGCGCCGGTGACCCGGCCCCTCACGGTCCTGCCGGTGACGGGCGTCCCCGAGGTGCGGCCGGGCGACGTGCTCGCCGACCTGCTGGCCGCCGCCGTGGAGCTCGAGGACGGCGACGTGGTCGTCGTCACCCAGAAGGTCGTCTCCAAGGCCGAGGGCCGCCTCGTGCGCCTCGGCGCCGAGGCGGGGGCGGCGGCGGCCAGGGAGGTCGTCGAGCGGGAGTCGGTGCGGGTGCTGCGCCGGCGGGGCGACCTGGTCATCAGCGAGACGGTCCACGGCTTCGTCTGCGCCAACGCCGGGGTCGACCGGTCGAACGTCGAGGCGGGGACGGCGGCCCTGCTCCCGGTGGACCCCGACCGCTCGGCCCGCCGCATCCGCGACGGGCTGCTCGGGCGGGCCGGTGTGCGGGTGGGCGTGATCGTGTCCGACACCTTCGGGCGACCGTGGCGCCGCGGGCTCACCGACGTCGCCATCGGGGCCGCCGGGGTGGCCGCCGTGGTCGACCTGCGGGGAACGACCGACGCCGCCGGGCGCGAGCTCGTGGTGACCGAGGTGTGCGTGGCGGACGAGCTGGCATCGGCGGCCGAGCTGGTCATGGGAAAGGCGGCGGGCATCCCCGCCGCCGTCGTGCGGGGCGTGGACGCCGCCTGGCTGCGGGAGTCCTCGGTGCGCACCGAGGTCGTGCGCCCCCCGTCGGAGGACCTGTTCCGCTGACTCGCTGGCGCTGAACCGTCCGTCAGGCCGGCGGCCGGCGGCGGAACCAGTCCAGGGTGGCGGCGCAGCCCTCGTCGATCGACGTCCACGGCTTCCAGCCGAGGTGGATGCCGGCCCGTCCCGCATCCAGCGCGTTGCGGAGCAGCTCACCCGGGCGCGGCGGCGCGTAGGTCGCCGGCTCGCCGACGCCGGCGGCACGCGCCAGCGTGTCGTAGAGCTCGTTCACCGACGTCTCCACCCCGGTGCCGATGTTCACCAGGAGCCCCCCGGCCCGGTCCGCCGCCCGGACGAAGGCATCCACCACGTCGTCCACGAAGACGAAGTCGCGCGTCTGGTCGCCGTCGCCGAAGATCGTGCACCCCTCTCCCGCCAGCAGTCGGGAGGCGAAGATGGCGACCACGCCCGCCTCCCCGTAGGGGTCCTGGCGGGGCCCGTAGACGTTGGCCAGGGCGAGGGCCGTGAACTCGAGGTCGTGCAGCTCGCGATAGGCGGCCAGGTAGTCGCCGGCCGCCTTCTTGGCGACCCCGTAGGGCGACTCCGGCCGCTGGGGGTGCGACTCGCGGGTCGGCAGGTCTTCGGGGCCCACGGTGCCGTAGATCGTCCCGCCGCTGGAGGCGAACACCACCTTGCGGGCGCCGGCCCGGCGGGCGCCCTCCAGCACCTTGATGGTGCCCAGGACGTTCACCTCGGCGTCGAAGGCGGGGCGGGCGACGGACACCCGGACGTCGGCCTGGGCGGCCAGGTGGAACACCACGTCCGGCCGCCGCCGGGCGATCAGCTCGGTGACCTGGTCGGAGCGGACGTCGAGGCGGTGGAACGTGAAGTCGAAGGCCGGGTCCGACCGGGCGTCGGCCAGGTTGGCGAACGAGCCCGTGGACAGGTCGTCCACCACGTCGACGGCGTGGCCCTCGGCTAGGAGGCGGTCGACCAGGGTGGAGCCGATGAACCCCGCCCCCCCGGTGACGAGCGCCCTCATGGCCCGGCGCGGCGGGCACCGTCCAGCCGGGAGCCCCCGTCGACGTGCGCACCCTCACCGATCACCGACAGTCCCACCACCTCGGCGCCGGCGCCCACCACCGCACCGGGGCCGACGATCGACCGCCGCACGACGGCGCCCGGGCGTACGACGGCGCCCGGCAGCAGCACCGACTCCTCCACGGTGGCCGCCTCCACCCGCGAGCCGGCGCCGACCACCGAGCGGTGGACGGTGGAGCCCTTCCCCACGAAGGCGGCGTCGCCGACCAGCGAGCCCGGGCCCACGTCGGCGTCCACGACCGGCCCGCCCAGCACCCAGGCCCCGGAGCCGGTCCGGCGGGCACCGGCCGCCGGTGGGACGTCCCCGTCGCCGGCGAAGTGGAGGTTGGCCCCCAGGTACAGCTCGGGCGTGCCCGTGTCCGTCCAGTAGGAGTCCGAGGCCATGGCGAACAGGGCGCCCTGCGCCGCCATGGCAGGGAACGTCTCCCGCTCGATGTTCACCCGCCGGCCGTCGGGGATGCGGTCCACCACGTCGGCCTCGAGGACGTAGAAGCCGGCGTTGACCAGGTTGGTGGGCGCCTCGTCCCTCGGCGGCTTCTCCACGAACGCCGTCACGCGGCCCTTGTCGTCGGTGGGGACGACGCCGAACGACGACGGGTCGTCCACCGGGGTGAGGGCGATGGTGCCCTCCCCGCCCGACGACCGGTGGAAGTCGGCCAGGGCGCCCAGGTCGACGGCGGAGAGCACGTCGCCGTTCACCACCACGAACGTCCCGTCCACTCCGGCGTGGCGGGCGGCGAAGCGGATGGCGCCGGCCGTGTCGAGGGGCTCGGGCTCGACGGCGTAGTCCAGGTGGAACCCGGCGCAGCGGTCGTCCGGGAAGGCGGCCAGGAAGGCGTCGGGCCGGTAGCCCATCGACAGCGTGACCGAGTCGATGCCGTGGGCCCGGAGGTGGGCCAGGACCCGCTCGATCATCGCCACCTCGGCGACCGGGAGCATCTGCTTGGGCACGCTGAGGGTGAGGGGGCGCAGGCGCGTCCCCTGGCCGCCGACGAGGACGAGGGCCCTCACGGCGAGGGGCTGGGCGTCGAGGCGGCGGTGGTGGCGGTGGTGGTGTCCGTGCCGGCCGGGGCCGGGGAAGCGGTGGTGGTGTCGGTGCCCGCGGGCGCCGACGTGGCCGTGGTGGTCTCCGTGCCGGCGGGGACGGTGGTCGACGCCTCGGGGTTCGACACGGGCGACACGTCGCTCAGGTTGTCGAGCCCGCTCTTCGACGGCGGGTCCTCGGGGATGTCGGCATCGGGTGGCGCGAAGGCGATCACCAGCACGTCGCGGTCGCGCAGGCGCAGCTTCTTGGGGTCGCCGGTGCGCTCGGCGCCGTTGAGGAGGACCTGGAGCTCGCCCTTCTCGTCCTGGCCCTCGCACGTGTCGCCGTTCTCGTAGCGCGTGCCGCCGGGCACCTCGATGAAGTCTTTGCCCACCTCGAGCCCGACGGTGTCGGCGAACACCCCGAAGGTGGCGTTCCGCCCGGACACCGCCCGCGTGAAGGGGTGGATGTGGATGATGCCGTCGTTGTGGGTGTGGATGCCGCTGGGGTCCCGGTCGCTCTGGATGGCGGGGACGAACTCGTCGCAGATGTAGATCCCGTAGGCGGCGTGCCAGTGGTCGCCCGGGAAGTTCTTGCTCTGGGCGGGCGGGCGCGGCTTCTCCGACTTGAGCGGGTTGGACGCCGCCTGGCGCTCGTTCCGGCTGGTGAAGATGGTGAGGCTGCCCGCCAGCACCACGACGCTCATGGCGCCGTACCACCCCCAGGGCCGAGCGCCGCGGGCGGTGCGCCCTCCCCCGGTGCTGGCGGCGCGCGCCACCTTCTTGTTGCTCGAAGCCTTTCCCATGAGGTCGAAGCTACCGTGCCCGCAGGCTCTCCACGGAGCGACGGGCGCAGGCCAGCGCCGCCCGGACCGCCAGCCCGGCCGCGACGACCGGCACCAGGGCGGCCCTGGCCCCCGTCGTCGTGCGCCGGTAGAAGCGGAGGAGCGACCGGTGGTGCTCCACGATCATGCGGTACGGGGCCAGGTCGCTGGAGACGCCCTGGACGTGCACCACCCGGGCCGAGGGCTCGAAGGCGACCTTCCACCCGGCCCGGTGGGCGCGCCAGCACAGGTCCACGTCCTCGGCGTACATGAAGTACGACTCGTCGAAGCCGCCGACCTCCTCCCACGCCGTCCGGCGGACGAGGAAGCAGGCTCCCGAGACCCAGTCGACGGCCGCCGGCCGGCTGCGGTCGGCGTCCAGCATCCGGTAGCGGCGGGTGAACCGGTTGCCGGGCGCCACCATCCCGAGGAAGGCGTGGCCGACCGCCACGCCCAGGTCCGGGAACGTCCGCGGCGTCGGGTACACGGTCCCGTCCAGGTTCTCCACCAGGGGGCCGACGAGGGCGACGGCGGGGTCGGCGGCGAGGGCGTCGGCCATCGCCTTCACCGAGCCCGGCTCCACGACCACGTCGGAGTTGCAGACGAGGAGGAGCTCGCCGGAGGCGACCGCCGCCCCCCGGTTGGCCGCCGTCCCGTAGCCGACGTTGCCCCCCGTGGCCACGATGCGGGCGTCGGGGTCGGACGACGCCAGCGCCCACGTGGAAGCGTCGGCCGAGTCGTTGTCGGCCACCACCACGTCGTCCACGCCCTCGGCCCGCAGGCTGCGCACGCACTCCAGCAGGTGCTCCCGCGCGTTGAAGTTCACGACCACGGCACTCACGGACACGGCGCTCACGGACTGCGAGTGGCCGGCGCTCAACCCGGCCGACCGGAGCGGGCGAAGCGGTACCGGACCAGCGCCAGCAGCGCCCGCCAGGTGTCCCGCCGCTCGTACTTCCGGCCCTCGCCGTCCTCCCGGCCCACGAACGAGATCGGCACCTCGTAGATGCGCACCCCGGCCCGCAGGAGCTTCGCCGTCACCTCGGGCTCGAACTCGAAGCGCTCGGACTCGATGGTGATCCCGTCCAGCACCCTGCGGTCGAACAGCTTGTAGCAGGTCTCCAGGTCGGAAAGGTTCGTGTTGTAGAGGATGTCGGTGGCCAGCGAGAGGAAGCGGTTGCCGAGGTGGGTGGTGTAGCTCGTGGTGCGCCGGGCGCCGAGGAAGCGGCTCCCGTAGACCACCTGGGCCCGGCCCCGCAGCAGCGGGGCCAGCAAGGCCGGCCAGTCCTCGGGGTCGTACTCCAGGTCGGCGTCCTGGATGAGCACGACGTCGCCCCGGGCCCTGGCCAGCGCGGTGCGGATGCAGGCCGCCTTGCCCCGGTTGGCGTCGTGGCTGAGCACCAGCACGGTGGAGTCCTCGATGGCCGAGAGGACCTTGTCGGTCCCGTCGGTGGAGCCGTCGTCCACGACCACGATCTCCAGGTCGAGGTCGCCCGGCAGCTCGACGCGGCGCATGCGGCGGAGGATCTCGCCCACCGTCGCGCGCTCGTTGTACACGGGGACCAGGACGGAGAGGCGCTTGTACGGCGGGGGGGCCGTGCCGGGGCCCGACGCCCGGTCAGCGGCCACCGGCGACCAGCTCCCGGAAGTACTCGGCCGTGCGCACCAGGCCGGAGCGCAGGTCGACCTCGGGCTCCCAGCCGAACAGGCTGCGGGCCAGGGAGATGTCGGGCCGGCGGCGGGCCGGGTCGTCGACGGGCAGCGGCTCGAACACGATCTCCGAGGTCGACCCGGTGACCTCCACGGCCAGCTGGGCGAGCTGGAGCACGGTGTACTCGCCCGGGTTGCCCACGTTGACGGGGCCGACGTGGTCGGAGCCCAGGAGCCCGAGGAAGCCGCGCACCTCGTCGTCGACGAAGCAGAAGCTCCGGGTCTGCGACCCGTCGCCGTACACGGTGAGAGGCTTGCCCAGCAGCGCCTGGACGAGGAAGTTCGACACCGCCCGCCCGTCGTCGGGCCGCATGCGGGGCCCGTAGGTGTTGAAGATGCGGACGATGCGCACGTCCACGCCGTGGTAGCGGTGGTACGCCATCGTCATCGCCTCGGCGAACCGCTTGGCCTCGTCGTAGACGCCGCGCGGGCCGATCGGGTTGACGTTGCCCCAGTAGTCCTCGGGCTGCGGATGGACGAGAGGATCGCCGTAGACCTCACTGGTCGAGGCGAGGAAGAAGCGGGCGCCCTTGTCCTTGGCCAGGCCGAGGAGGTGGTGCGTGCCGCGACTGCCGACCTTGAGGATCTGGATGGGCATGCGCTCGAAGTCGGCCGGCGAGGCGGGGCTGGCGAAGTGGAGGACGGCGTCCACCGGCCCGGCCACGTGCACGAACTCCGAGACGTTGTGGTGCAGGAACGTGAAGCGCTCGTGCCCGAAGAGGTGATCGAGGTTGGCGAGGCGGCCGGTGAGCAGGTTGTCCACGCCCACCACCTCGTCGCCCCGCTCGACCAGGCGGTCGCACAGGTGCGAGCCCAGGAAGCCGGCGGCGCCGGCCACCACCACCCTCACCGGCCCATGCCCTCGTAGGCGAACCCCTTGCGGCGCGCCACCGCCGGGTCGATGAGGTTCCGGGCGTCCACCAGGCGGGCGTGCGCCATCACGTCGCGGACCTTGTCGAGGTCCAGCCACCGGAAGTCGTCCCACTCGGTGAGCACGACGAGCACCTCGGCGTCCTCGCAGGCGGCGTAGGGGTCCGGGACCCTGGTGATGTCGTCGAGCCCGGCGGGCGCGGCCGCCGGGTCGTAGGCCCGCACCGTCGCGCCTCGCGCCTGGAGGCGGCGGATGACGTCGAGGGCGGGCGAGTCGCGGGTGTCGTCGGTACGGGCCTTGAAGGTGAGCCCCCACGCGGCGACGTTGGCACCGTCCAGCGAGCCGCCCACCATCCGCTCGACCTTCGACACGACACGCTCGCGCTGCTGGTCGTTGACCCCGACGACGCCCCGCAGGAGGCTGAAGTCGTAGCCGGCGTCGTCGCCGATGCGGATGAGCGCCCTGGTGTCCTTGGGGAAGCACGAGCCGCCCCAGCCGGGCCCCGGCTTGAGGAACTCGAAACCGATGCGCTTGTCGTACCCCATGCCGAGCACGACCTCGCGGACGTCGGCGCCCACCGCCTCGCACAGGTTGGCGACGGCGTTGACGAACGACACCTTGGTGGCCAGGAAGGCGTTCGACGCGTACTTGATCGTCTCGGCCGACGCCGGGTCGGTGACGATGAGCGGCGCCTCCAGGCGCTCGAACAGCGACGCCACCCGCATGGCGGCGCGGTGGTCGACGCTGCCGATGACGATCCGGTCGGGGTGCAGGCAGTCGTGCACGGCCGAGCCCTCACGGAGGAACTCCGGGTTCGACACCACCGACACGTCGTCGCGCCCGAGGGCCTGCTCGACGACCAGCGTCGACCCGACGGGGACGGTCGACTTGTTGACGACCACGGCGTCGGTGGCCAGCAACGGCCCGATCTGGCGGGCCGCCGACTGCACGTAGCTCATGTCGGCCGACCCGTCGTCGCCCTGGGGCGTGGGTACGCACAGGAAGACGAACTCGGCGTCGGGCACCGCCTGGTGGGCCCCCAGCACGAACGACAGGCGACGCCCGTCCAGCCCCTCGCGCACCAGTTCCTCCAGACCCGCCTCGAAGATGGGGATCTCGCCCCGGTTGAGGCGCTCCACCTTCTCGGGGACCACGTCGGCGCACACGACGTCGTGGCCCAGGTGGGCGAGGTAGGCACCGGTCGTCAGCCCCACGTAGCCGGTGCCGACCACCGCGACCCGGCTCACGACCGGCCTCCCGGGGCCCCGGGGGCCGGCACGGCGGCGCTCACGGGGCGGCGGGGGCGGCGGTCGCCGCCCGCCGCCCGGTGAGCTCGGCGACCAGGCGGTCCAGCGACTCGCGGTAGTGCGGGAGCAGGGGCAGGCCGGCCAGGCGCAGGGCGGCGTTGTCGAGCACCGACCAGGCGGGCCGGGGTGCGGGACGGGCCGGGCGGAGATCGGCGGTGGCGATGGGACGGACCACGTCGGGGTCCCCGCCGGCGGCGGCGATGATGTCCCGGGCGAACTCGAACCACGTGGTCCGGCCCTCATTGGTGACGTGGAACACGCCGGGCAGGCGGGCCACGGTGAGGCGGGCGACGGCGGTGGCCAGGTCGTCGGCGAAGGTCGGGCAGCCGTGCTGGTCGTCGACCACGGCGAGGCCCTCGGGGGGCGGCGCCGACGCCGCCCGCAGCATCGTCTTCACGAAGTTCCTCCCGTGCCGGCCGCACACCCACGACGTGCGGACGATCGTCGAGCCCGGGTCGAGCTCGTGCTCGCCACCGAGCTTGGACCGCCCGTACACCGAGATCGGCCCGGTGGCGTCCCACTCGTCGTAGGGCCGCCCGCTGTCGCCCGGGAAGACGTAGTCGGTCGACACGTAGACGACGCGGGCGCCGACGATGCGCGCCGCCTCGGCCACGTGGCGGGTCCCGAGGGCGTTGACCAGGAACGCCCGGTCGGGGTCCAGCTCGCACCCGTCGACGTCGGTCCACGCCGCCGCGTGCACGACCACGTCGGGCGCCATCGACGTGATGCCCTGCAGCACCGAGTCCCGCGACGCCAGGTCGAAGTCCGCCTGGTCGGGCGCCACGACGCGGTGGCCGGCGAAGGCCGAGACCACCTCGGAACCGAGCTGCCCCGAACCCCCGGTCACGAACACCCTCACGAGCAGCCCCGAGGCGCCAGGCCCGCCAGCGCAGCCGGCGCGGTCGCCAGCGCAGCCGGCGCGGTCGCCAGGCCCGCCGGCACGGTCGCCAGGCCCGCCGGCTCGGTCGCCAGGGCCGCCGGCTCGGTCGCCAGGGCCGCCGGCCACGCACGCCGCCGCAGGCGGCCCCGATGGCCGGCGGCCACGCGGGCCGGCCCAGCCGGCCCGCCGACGAGTCGTCGAGCGGAGGCCGGCCGGCTCCGCCGGCCGGCCGGAGCACGGTCAGCTCCTCCGAGCGGAGCGCAGCGAGCGAGGAGGATCATTTCAACGGCTCCCACCACCAGCGGTTGTCGCGGTACCAGTCGACGGTGGCGGCCAGGGCCTCGTCCAGCCTCCGGGACGGCTCCCAGCCCAGGCGCCGCACCTTGGAGCAGTCCACCGAGTACCGGCGGTCGTGGCCGAGCCGGTCGGGCACGTAGCTCACCATCGACTCGTCGGCGCCCAGCAGGGCGAGGATCATGTCGACCAACGCCCGGTTGGGGACCTCGTTCCCGCCGCCCACGTTGTAGATCTCCCCTGGCTGCCCCTCTCGGAGCACCAGGTCGACGGCGGCGCAGTTGTCGTCCACGTGGCACCAGTCCCGCACGTTCATGCCGTCGCCGTAGAGGGGCACGGGCCGGCCGTCCAGCAGGTTGGTGACGAAGAGCGGGATGACCTTCTCGGGGTACTGGTAGGGCCCGAAGTTGTTCGACGACCGGGTGACCATCACGGGCACCCCGTAGGTGGTGAAGTACGAGAGGGCGATCAGGTCGGAGCCGGCCTTGGAGGCGCTGTACGGCGAGCGGGGCGCGAGGGGGTCGGACTCCAGCGACGACCCCGTCTCCACCGAGCCGTAGACCTCGTCGGTGGAGATGTGCAGCACCCGCTCGGTCCCGAGGCGGCGGGCCACGTCCACCACCACGTTGGTGCCCTGGCAGTTGGTGTGCACGAACTCGTCGGGGCTCACGATGGAGCGGTCGACGTGGCTCTCCGCCGCGAAGTGGACCACCGCGTCGTGCCCGGCCATGGCCTGCTCGACCGCCTCCCGGTCGCCCACGTCGCCCTTGACGAACCGGTAGCGGGGGTCGTCGTCGAGGTCGGCCAGGGTGGCCAGGTTGCCGGCGTAGGTCAGCAGGTCGAAGACGGTGACCTCGTCGTCGCTGGTGGCCAGGACGTGGCGGACGTAGTTCGACCCGATGAACCCGGCTCCGCCGGTGACGAGCAGCTTCACAGGAGGAGGCTACCGGCTCAGCCCAGGTCGACCACGCTGTGGTCGCCCAGCACCAGCCGGTTGGCACGGGGCCGCTCGGCGCTGCGGGTGACCTCCACCGAGCGGCCGATCAGGGAGTCGATGAGGCGGCCCGCCTCCACGATCCGGCTGTGCTCCAGCACCACCGAGTGCTCGACCTCCGACCCGTCCACCAGGCAGTCGTGGTACACGGCGGTGAAGGGGCCGATGTAGGAGTCCACGATGCGGGTGCCCTCGCCGATGATGGCCGGGCCCCGCACCGTCGACCGGACGACCTCGGCTCCCGGCTGCACGACGACCCGACCGTCGATCCGGCTGTTCTCGTCGACCGAGCCGGCGATGCTCCGGTCCAGCGTCTCCAGGATGAGGCGGTTGGCCTCCAGCAGCGGCGTCAGCTTGCCGGTGTCGATCCACCAGCCGTCGAGCACCTGGGCCCGCACCCGGTGGCCCCGGTCGACCAGCGTCTGGATGGCGTCGGTGATCTCCAGCTCGCCGCGGGCCGACGGCCCGATGGCCCGCACCGCGTCGTGGATCGAGGCGTCGAACAGGTAGATCCCCACCAGGGCGAGGTCCGAGGGCGGCTCGGCCGGCTTCTCCACCAGCCGCACCACCTCGCCCCTGGCGTCCAGCTCGGCCACCCCGAAGCGCTGCGGGTCGGGGACCTTGCACAGGAGGATCTGGGCGGCGACGTCCTCCCGGTCCTCCTCGAAGTGGTCCACGAACTCCTTCAACCCCTGCTGGAGCAGGTTGTCGCCCAGGTACATGACGAAGTCGTCGTCGCCCAGGAAGTCGCGGGCGATGAGGACGCAGTGGGCCAGTCCCAGCGGGGCGTCCTGCGGCAGGTAGGTGACGTCCAGGCCCCAGCGCGAGCCGTCGCCGACGGCCGCCTTGATCTCGTCGCCGGTGTCGCCGATCACGATGCCGATCTCGTTGATGCCGGCGGCGGCCATGTCCTCCAGGCCGTAGAACAGGATGGGCTTGTTGGCGACCGGGACGAGCTGCTTGGCGCTGGTGTAGGTGATGGGCCGGAGCCGGGTGCCGGCGCCGCCCGACAGGATCAGGCCCTTCACGTCGTGCTCCTCGATGTGCTCAGCACGCCGGCTCGGCCGGCGCGGGCGCCGCCGTGGTGGCGGCGGTCGGGGCGGCGGTCGTGGGGGCGGTGGCCGCCGGTGCGGCGCCCGGGGCCTCCCGGATGCCCTGGAAGCCGCCGCCGGTGACCAGCACCAGGTCGCCGCCCCGCAGCGCCGTGTCCTCGGTCAGCTGGGTGGGGCCCTCCACGTAGGCCTGGAGCAGCTGGGCCTTGGGGAGCTGGCCCTTGGCGTAGCGGATCGCGGTGCGCGGGTAGCCGAACCGGTCGGCGTCGCCGGTGGCCGCCACCGAGAAGTCGGCCTCCCGCAGCGCCGCTGCCGTCGTCCCCGCCTGCCCGCCCGTTCCCGTCCCGTTGAGGACCCGGACGCTGACCGTGCCGGCGAGGACCTTGGGCGGCGGGCCGGCCGGCTGCACCGGATCGGCGCGGCCGACGAACCGGTCGATGATCTCGCCGGCCTCCGGCTGCTTGAGCTTGAGCACGGCGGCGCCGCCCTCACGGGTCTGGACGGTGGGCAGGGGGAGCATCTCGACGGCGTCGGCCTCCAGCGAGCGGAAGCGCTTGGCCAGGCGGAGCATGTCCTTGGTGGAGAACGCCTTGTCGATCTTCACGTTCGGCACCGCGCTGTTGATGATCGAGTTCAGCTTCACCGGGTTGCGGCCCACCTGCGAGGCCTTGCCGATGACCCGGCGGATGAAGGTCTGCTGGCGCTCGATGCGGCCGATGTCGGCCGTGGGGTCGACCCGCCACCTGCCGCCGTCCTGGTACTGGTAGTTCCGGCTGCGCACGAAGGCGAGGGCGCGGTCGCCGTCGAGATGGACGCACCCGGGCTCGGCGATGTCGAGGCCCGAGACGGTGTCCCGCACGGGCGACGGGAAGTACATCTCCACCCCGCCGATGGCGTCCACGATCCCCCGGAACCCGTTGAAGTCGACCTGGGCGTAGTGATCGATCTCGATGCCCAGCTGGTCGCGCAGGGTGGCGATGAGCACCTCGGGGCCCTGGGCGAAGGCAGTGTTGATGCGCCGCGGGCCGGCGTCCTCGCTGCCCGCGATGGGGACGGAGAGGTCCCGGGGGATGGACATGAGCCGGGCCTTCTCGGCGTCGGGGTCGACGTGGAGGATGATGATGGTGTCGCTGCGCTGGCTGCCGACCTGCCCCTCGGTGCCGAACTGCTCGCGTTCCTCGGGCGAGATCTCGGCCCGGCTGTCGGAACCCACCAGCAGGACGTTCATGGGCCGGCCGGGGTCGTCGTCGCCGCAGTTGCGCAGGACGTCGCAGGCGAAGTCGATCTTGTCGACCTTGCCGAACTGCCAGCGGAGGTAGGCGTAGGTGACGCCGGTGACGACCAGGCAGACGGCGACGAGGACGTTGGCGCCGATCAGCAGCCGGCGGGGCCACCGGCGCGGTCGTACCTCGCCCGGTTCGATGACCACGGCGGCCGAGGCTAGCAGCGGCCCCTCTCGGGACTCATGTCACCGGCAACCCGAGCGAGCGGCTGATGACCAGCCGCTGCACCTCGCTCGTCCCCTCGCCGATCTCGAGCACCTTGGCGTCGCGGTAGAAGCGGCTGACCGGCGTCTCGTCCATGAACCCGTAGCCGCCGAACACCTGCGTCGCCTCCCGGGTGGCGGTGACGGCCGCCTCGGTGGCGTACAGCTTGGCGATGGCCGCCTCCCGCTTGAACGGCCGGCCCGTGTCCCGCAGCCACGCCGCCCGGTAGGTGAGGAGGCGGGCGGCGTCGGCGGCCACCGCCAGGTCGGCGCACTTGAAGGCGATGGCCTGGTTGGCCCCTATGGGCCGGCCGAAGGCGGAGCGGTCCTTGGCGTAGGCCGTGCTGGCCGCCAGGCACGCCTCGATCACCCCGAGGGCGAGGGCGGCCAGCGCCACCCGGCCCTCGTCGAGCACGGCCAGGAACTGGGCCACGCCCCGGCCCCGCTCGCCGAGCAGGTTCCCGGCCGGCACGCGGCAGTCGGTGAAGACCAGGCCGTGGGTGTCGGAGGCGTGCCAACCCATCTTCCGGTACGCCGGCTGGACGTCGAGACCGGGCGTCCCGGCGGGCACGAGGATGGTGGACACCTCGCCCGGGCCCGTGCGGGCCGTCACGTTGACCAGCGCCGTGATCGGCGTCCCCGAGTTGGTGATGAACGCCTTCTCGCCGTTGACGACCCAGTCGCCGCCGTCGAGGTCGGCGCGCGTGCGCACCGCGCCGGCGTCGCTCCCCGCCTCGGGCTCGGTCAGGCCGAAGGCGGCCAGCGAGCGGCCCGCGCACAGGTCGGGGAGCCAGCGCCGCCGCTGCTCCTCGGAGCCGAACCGGAAGATGGGCGTGGCGCCCAGGCCGACGGCCGCCTCCAGGGTGACGGCGAGGGACTGGTCGACGCGCGCCACCTCCTCGACGGCGACGCACAGGGTGGTCAGGTCGGCGCCGGACCCGCCGTACTCCTCGGGGAAGGGCAGGCCGAACAGCCCGAGGTCGCCCATGGCCCGCACCGTGCCCACCGGGAAGACGTGGTCCCGGTCCCAGGCCTCGGCGTGCGGGGCGATCTCGGCGGCGGCGAAGTCGCGCACCACCGTCCGGAACTGCTCCTGCTCGGGCGACAGCTCGAAGTCCACGGCGTCCTCCTGGGGCGCCGATCGTAGGCTCCGCCCGTGCCCGGACCCGCGCCGCTCGCCGTGGTCGGCGGCCGGCTGGCCACGGGGCTGGTGGACGTCACCTCCGACCTGTCGGCCCTGGACGGGCCGGGGTTCTGGGCGGTGGTGCTCCCCTTCGACGGCCCGCCCGTGTGCGCCCGCTTCTCGCGGGTCCGGCCGGCCACGCCCTGGCCGGGCCGGCCCTGGGTGGGGCCGCCCCGCTCGTCGTGGCGGTCCAGCCTCGACCGCACGGCGTTCTGCGCCGGCGTGGCCGCCGTCCGGGCGGCGATCGCCGAGGGCGACGTGTACCAGGTCAACCTCACCCGCCGGCTGTCGGCGCCCGCCCCGGCCGACGCCGACGTCGCCGCCCTGGGCGCGGCGCTGGCCACCGGCAACCCGGCGCCCTACTCGGCGGTGGTGCGCCTCCCGGCCCTCGGCCTGCACGTCGCCTCGGCGTCGCCCGAGCGCTTCCTCCGCCGGGCCGGCCGGGTGGTGGAGTCGTCGCCGATCAAGGGGACGGCGGCCACGGCCGACGGGTTCCTCGCCAAGGACCGGGCCGAGAACGTCATGATCGTCGACCTGGTGCGCAACGACCTCGGCCGCGTCTGCGAATACGGGTCGGTGGAGGTGACCGGGCTGTGCGAGGTGGAGCCGCACCCGGGCCTGTTCCACCTGGTGTCGACGGTGCGGGGGCGGCTGCGGGCGGACGCCGGGTGGCCCGAGTTGGTCGGCGCCACCTTCCCGCCCGGGTCGGTCACCGGCGCCCCCAAGCTGGCGGCCATGGCGACGATCCACAAGCTCGAGCCCGTCCCCCGGGGGCCGTACTGCGGCGCCGTCGGGTGGGTGGACGGCGACGCCGGGCGGGGCGACCTCAACGTCGCCATCCGCACGCTGTGGATCGAGGCGGGCGAGGTCCACCTGGGGACGGGCGGCGGGATCACGTGGGACTCGACGGAGGAGGGCGAGTGGGAGGAGACCGAGCTCAAGGCCCGGCGGCTGCTGGCGGTGGCGTCCTCGTGAAGGTCTGGATGAACGGCTCGCTGGTCGACGCCCGCTCGGCGTGCGTCTCGGTGTCCGACCACGGGCTCACCGTGGGCGACGGCGTGTTCGAGACGCTCAAGACGTACGGGGGCCGCCCGTTCGCCGTCCGCCGTCACCTGGCGCGGCTGGCGGCGTCGGCGGCGGGGATGGGGCTGGTGGCGCCGCCGACGCCGCCAGCCGCGCCAGGTG
>Ga0247717_1000099_pt1 | contig 25926 bp, 17 predicted proteins | sample 24E_NmetaG_FD_189047 | JGI IMG/M metagenome (GOLD analysis project Ga0247717, IMG submission 189047) | Soil microbial communities from hillslope of Landscape Evolution Observatory, University of Arizona, Oracle, AZ, United States - 2-4-E_N | ecosystem: Engineered > Artificial ecosystem >... | reverse complement strand
ACGCACAGTCCGAGCAGCTCCTCACGCCGGTGCTGGGCTCGACGCCCGAAGGTGTCGAGCTCGCCCAGGTCCTCCTCGACATCGCCAGCGGCCACCGCAACAGCCCGGGGCGACCGTTCTTCCACGCGTACACGCGGTACATCCTCGGCGACCAGATCATGGAGTGGCTGCAGCTCCCCCGCGAGCCGATGTGGGACCAGATGGTCAGCAACGGCTGGCCGAACTACGTGCGGATGCGCGAAGGCGGGATGGCGTTCCCGCTGGCGCCGGAGCTCTACTGGGCCTTCGACGAGGTGCTCCGGCAGGGGATCATCCTCTTCCTCTCCCAGGGACGGCCGATCTCCATCGAGCTCCCCGAGGGGAATCGGGAGCACTACGAGCGGTAGCTGGTCGTCCCGGGCACGTCAGCGGCGCGGCGTGGCCCTCGCGGAAAAATCCGGAGAGATCGGGCATTTTGGGGTTGCGCGTCGCGCGTATGTTCGATAGGCTGCTCTCACTTCCCCTCGAGCCGTTGGCTCCGCACCCTGTCTCGTCTGCGTCCCTGCGGGGGAGTCCCCTTGTTCGATCGCATCCGTGTGCGAGCACGCCAGCTGATCCTGGGGTCGATGCGCGGCCTCGTGCGTGATGTCGACGCCGGTGCGCTGTCGCCGGCGGAGGCGGTCGAGCTCGTCGACTGGTTCGCCGAGGTCGAGCGGCTGGCGGCGGCCGGCAAGACGGTGGCCGCCGGCGCGGTCGCCGACAGCGAGGCGTGGCGTCCTGCTGGCGACCGGTCGCCTGCCGACTGGTTGGCCAAGCGCACGGGTTCGACGGTCAGCGACGCCCGGTCGGTGCTGGGCACGGCCGCCAACCTCGCGTCTGCGTCTGGGTCGGCGACCGACGGCGCGTTCCGCAACGGCGAGCTGAGCCTGAAGCAGGCCGAAGCTGTCGCGTCGGCGGCGAGGGCGGACCCGGCGGCGGAGTCCGAGCTGCTGGCGATGGCCGAGCACACCTCGTTGCAGAAGCTGCGTGACGAGGCGGCGCGGGTCCGCGCCGGGGCGGAGGACTCGGCCGAGCGTCACGAGCGGATCCGGAGAAACCGGTTCTGGCGGCGCTGGACCGACGCGGGCGGCGCCCGCTGCGGCTCGTACGCACTGCCCGCCGAGGCCGCCGCGATCCTGGAAGCCGCCGCCCAGCCGTTCATCGACGCCGCCCTCGACCACGCCCGCCGCGCCGGCGAGCACGAGCCGTCGGAGGCGTATGCCGCCGACGGGCTGGTCGCCATGGCCGCCGCCCGCGCCGGCGACACGGCGGCGCCGGAGGCGCGGCGGGGTCGGGGGCGCAAGCGGCTCTGCGACCGCCGCGAGCTCATCGGCCTCGTCGACCTTGCCGCCCTCCGCCGCGGCGAGACCCAACGGGGCGAGATGTGCGAGATCGTCGGCGTCGGGCCCGTCCCGGTCGACGTCGCCCGGGAGGTGTTCGGCGACGCCCTGCTGCGGATCGTGATCCGCGACGGCATCGACATCCGCACCGTCGTGCACACCGGCCGCACCGCCAACGCCGTGCAGGAGACCGCCGTGCTCGTCCGTGAGGGCGGGTGGTGCCTGCGGCCGGGCTGCAGTCTGCCGGTCAGCGAGATCGACCACACCCACGACTACCGCCGCACCCACCAGACCATCCTCGACGACCTCGGCGGCCTGTGCGCCCACGATCACGACCTCAAGACCCGCCACGGCCACACCTACCGACGCAACCCCGACGGGAGGATCACCTGGCGGCGGCCCGACGGCACCGAAGAGCACGAGCGACCACCACCCGACCCCCCACCACTGACCGGGACGGGCGCGTCGCCCACCCGAACCTTGACAACTGAACAGTGAACGCCGCGCGGCGCACCCGCCCGGGATGCACCCACCCGGGCGGGGGCCGCAGTACCGACGCTCGGGGAAGTCCGTGAACCCCCGGTGCGCGGGGTGGTCGCGGCTCGTCATGGGCTGCCAGGCTGGGCGGGTGAGTACGCCCCTCCTCGTGACCGTCGAGTCACGCTTGGCGCCGTGGCTGGAGGCGGAGCCTCGGGCGGCCGCCCGCCTCTCGGCGGTCCGATGAGCACGACGCCTCCGTTCGTGCGCACCCCGGACGCCAACTTCGACGGTCTGGTCGACTTCCCGTTCGCACCGCACCATCTCGACATCGACGGCCTGCGCATGCACTACCTCGACGAAGGCCCGGTGGATGGGCCGGTGGCGCTGATGCTCCACGGCATGCCGACGTGGAGCTACCTCTATCGCAGGGTCATCCCCGTCATGCGCGACGCCGGCTTCCGCTGCATCGCGCCCGACCACATCGGCTTCGGTCGCAGTGACAAGGTCACCGACCCCTCCTGGTACACGATCGCTCAGCACACCGCGAACCTCGGCAGGTTGTTGGAGGCCCTCGACCTTCACGACATCACGGTCTTCGTGCAGGACTGGGGCGGGCCCATCGGTCTCGCACAGGTCGTCGCCGCGCCCGAGCGCTTCTCCCGGCTCGTGATCATGAACACCTGGCTGCATCACGACGGCTACGAGTACACACCTGCCATCCGCAGCTGGATCGCGCAGAACGAGCCCGGCGGTGTCCTGCGCGACAACATCCCGACGCACTTCGGCTGGGGAACCGTGATGGTCATCGGCACCCGCCGCGCCAACCCGCAACAGGCCCTGCTCCCGGCGCTGCAGGGCGAGGTGCCGTCCCTGGCGCCCGAGGTGGACGCGGTGCGTGCCGCCTACGACGCGCCGTTCGCCGGGCTCGGCGACGCCGGTGTCGCCGGCCCGCGGCAGTTCCCCCTCTCGATCCCCGTGTACGACCATGCCCGTGGCGACGGTGACGCCCAGGCGCGGCACTTCGCTGCGATCAATTCGATGTCGCTGCCGGTGCACTTCGTGTGGGGGCTGGCCGACGAGGTCTTCACGGGAGAATGGGGGCGTCGGTGGCACGGGCTCATCCCGCACTCGACCTGGGATGCGTTCGACGACGCCGGCCACTTCGTCCAGGACACGCACGGCGACCAGCTGGCGAGGACCGTCCTCGACCGCATCAGGCGGTAGTCGGCCCGGCAAAGGTCAGCGGCCCATCGGACGACGTGGGAGCTCGGTCAGCGCTGATGCGCGAGCGGGAGGCCCGGGACGGGGCTGGTGAGCTTGAGCACGTGGGGCAGACCGACGGAGCCGATGTAGAGGTCACGCAGGTCGGGCCCACCCCAGCTCACGTTGCTGGGCAGCTGCAGCGTGGTGCCGTGCCGGTCGTCGATGACGGTGACCAGCTTCTGGTCGGGCGTGATGGCGCACACCCGTCCGCAGCTCACGACCGTGACCCAGAGGTTTCCCGCCTGGTCGAACCCGCATCCGTCGGTCAACCCCCATCGGCGCAGGGCTCCGGGGTCGGCGAAGGCAGCGTCGGCGGCCGCTTGGGTGAACTCGTCGGCTCGCCGGTGTCCGAGGGCCGGGCCGTACCGTTCCGGAGGTCCGAGGCTGCGGTCGGGGGCGACGCGGAAGCGGACCACGTCCCCGAGCGACGTCCGGCAGCAGTACAGGTAGGCCTCGTCGGCGTCCAGGGCCAAGCCGTTCGCATAGTGGACGCCGTCGGCGGCGACGACGGCGCCGCCGGGATCGACCCGGGCGATGTATCCGTCGTCGAGTCCCGCGACGAGCGACCGCATGTGGTCGTCCCGGGTCGAGCAGCTCACCCAGATGGAACCGTGGGAGTCGACGACGGGATAGTTCGTGTACGCCAGAGGCCGACCATCGATCGTGAGCTGGAGATCCTCGACCTCGCCGGTGTCGGGATCGACGAGGCGGAGACCACCACGGGGACTGAAGTCGGTGGCCACGATCCGGCCGTCGAGCACGATGGCGATCCCGTTGGCGTGTCCCAGGCCATGGCCGAAGCAACGGACCGTCCCGTCGGCGAGCACCTCGGCGAGCTGGTCACCGTTCGACACGAACACGCGACCGGACCTCGAGACGACCACGCACTCGGGGACCGTCAGGCCGAAGCCCACCACGCTGAGGTCGGACACGGAGATCGGATGCGGGGACGGCACCGTGCTGGCCCGCTCAGACACCGACCATGAAGCGGTCGAGGTAGGGCGAGAGCCGGTCGCGTATCTCGACTTCGTCGAGGCCGAAGTCGGCAGCGTCGTACCGGTGGGCGCCGTGCTTGTGCTGGGGGTGGTCGGCGACGTAGCGGTCGAAGGCGGCCACCGTCGCCGCCGTCAGGTCGAGTCCGAGCTCGGTCGCCACCCGCTCTGCGACCTGGGATGGCTGCGCGACGAGCCCGTCATAGCTGACGTCGACGAAGCGATCGTCGCCCAGCTGGTCTCGGATCTCGAGCGCGCGTTCGAGCTGGATGCAGCAGCCGACGGTGGCCGCGGCCCCGATCGCGAGGGGGTCGACGGGAGCGATCGGGGCCATGGCGGTGGCGAACAGGCTGCACAGCGACGCGATGGCAGCCATCGGGTCGCGGTGCGTCCAGACGAAGCGCACGTCGGGGAACTCGCCGACCAGGCAATCGAGATTGCGGAGGTGAGCGGGGCTCTTCATCAGCCACCGGTCGGCCGGGCGTTGCGCGTCGAGCAGCCGGACGAGCGTTGCGAGGTAGCGGTAGGCGGGTCGCTGGTCGGCCTGCTCGTACCACGTCGCGTACGGCTCCCAGACGGCTTCGTCGCCGGCGACGATGCGCAGCGAGGGGTGGAGAAGCAGGTAGTCCTCGGCCGGAAGCTCGGCCGCGATGTAGTGGATGGCGGCCATCGGGGACCGGTCGAAGTCGGCGAGCTCCTGGCGGGCAGCCGCGAGCCGCGGGTCTTCCGAGCCCGGTGGGATGGGTACCGGGACCGGCCGGACGGCCTCCCAGTGCAGGAGGGCGCGGGTCGCCGGGCACAGGTCGAGCAGCTCGTACAGCAGCGTGGTCCCGGTGCGGGCGAGGCCCACGATGTAGATCGGCGCCTCGATGGCGCGATCCGTCACCGTGGGATCGAGCCGCAGGGCCTCGGCGACCTGGAGCCGGGTGACGAGCTGGCGGTGCAGGTGCGACTCCTTGGCCTGCACCCCTCGGTGGTTGAGCGGCGCGCGGCGGTAGGTCTCGGTCAGGACCTCGAGCGGTTCGAGGAAGTCGTCGGGGCCGAAGTCGTCGAGGCCCGTCTCGCGGCGGGCCGCCTCGAGCAACCGCTCGGCATTGAAGATCGGTGCTGTGTCCATGGCTCCTCCGGATCGTGGCGGGCAGCGCCCCGCGCCGCTCATCCTCGCCGGGTCGACCCCTCCGGACATCCACCACATGGTGGACAAACCGTCCTTATCCGCGGGTCGGCGGCGGCCCACCGGACGGTGGATGCCCCCGCCGCCGAATTGTCCGATGGTGGCACGATGGGCACTTGGTCGGGATCGGCGAGCACGTCAGCCGGAGTGGGGCACATGGACACGGCGAGTACTGCGATGGGCGACGGGATGTTCAGCTTGCCGACCGGAACGGTGACCTTCCTGCTCGGTGATGTGGAGGGCTCGACCCGCGCCTGGGCGCGGGGGAACGAGAGCATGGTCTCGGAGCTGGCGGCGCTCGATCGGGCGGTCGACGAGGCCGTCGGCGTGCACGGCGGTGTCCGGCCCGTCGAACAGGGGGAAGGCGACTCGTTCGTCGCCGCCTTCGACCGACCGAGCGCGGCACTCGCTGCCGCGGCGGCGATCCAGCGGGAGCTCCAGCGTCCGGGCGCGCAGGCAGCCGGGCTTCGGGTGCGACTGGGCGTGCACACCGGCGAGGTGACCGTCCGCAACGGGAGCCGGTACGCGGGGCTGGCCCTTGCCCGTTGTGCGCGGATCCGAGACTGTGGCCACGGCGGTCAGACGCTCGCCTCGGCGACGACCGCCGCTCTGGTCGCCGACCGCCTGCCCGACCGCCTCGTCCTCACCGATCTCGGCGAGCACCGTCTCGCCGACCTCGCTCGGCCCGAACGGATCTTCCAGCTCCTCGATCCCAGCCTCCCCTCGGAGTTCCCGCCGCTGCGCGTCCTCGACGACACCCCGAACAACCTGCCGGTGCAGCTGACCAGCTTCGTCGGCCGCGACGAGGACGTGCGGACGGTCGGTGATCTGATCTCGGACAACCGCCTGGTCACCCTCACCGGACCCGGAGGAGCCGGCAAGACGAGGCTCGCCCTGCAAGCGGCCGCCGCGTACATCGACCGCTACGACCAAGCGTGGTTCGTCGACCTGTCCGGTGTCGCGGTGGACGCCACGGCCGAGTGCGACTCCGAGGTGATGGCCGCGATCGCGGCCGCGATCGGTGCGCGGCCGGAGGGCGACGAGTCGCCTGGGGCCGCCGTGACGGACGCGCTGAAGCGGCGGCGCACCCTCATCGTGCTCGACAACTGCGAGCACCTGGCAGCGCCCTCCGCCCGGGTGGCAGAGCTGATCTTGCGCGCCGCCCCGGGGGTGACCGTCCTGGCGACGAGCCGGCAACCACTCGGCGCATCGGGAGAGCAGACCTGGGTGGTGCCCAACCTGTCGCTCCCGCAGCCGGAGATCGAGCTCGGCCCCGTTGCGTTGGAGGACTCCGAAGCGGTCGCCTTGTTCGTCGAGCGCGCCAGGCAGGTCCGGCCGACCTTCGCGGTGTCCGATGCCAACCGCGCCGCCGTCGCCCGCATCTGCCGGCGGCTCGACGGGATCCCGTTGGCGATCGAGCTGGCTGCGGCCCGGATCCGCCTCCTCACCCCCGAGCACATCGCCGAAGCGATCGACGATCGCTTCCGTCTGCTCACGGGATCTCCACGCACCGCGGTGCCTCGGCAGGCAACGTTGCGCTCCTCGATCGACTGGGGCCATGAGCTGCTCGATGAAGACGAGCGCGTGGTGTTCCGCCGACTGGCCGTGTTCGCGGGCCCGTTCACCCTCGAGGATGCTGAAGCCGTCGTCGCCGCCGACATCGGAACGACCCAGCGGATGGACGCCTGGCACGTCCTCGACCACCTCGCCACCCTGGTGGACCGATCGATGGTCGTCGCCGACGACGTCGAGGGGGTGGCCCGCTACCGGTTGCTGGACTCACTGCGCGCCTACGGGCTCGAACGCCTCGACGAGGCGGGAGAGCGAGAGGCTCTCGACGACGCGCATCTCGTGCGGATGGTGGAGGTCGCCGCGGTGATGGCACCGCTGCACGGCCGCCGCCCGTCCTGGCTGCAGCCAGGCTGGCGTGCTGCAGACCTCGAAGCCGCCCTCCGGTGGGCCAAGGAGCGCGAGCGGCCGGAGTACGGCGAGCTCGCGGCGCGCATGAGCGATCTGTGGCGGCGGCGGTGGCCCCAGCGGGCGCTGGGGCTGGCCGACTCGGCGGTCGCTGCCATGGAGTCCACGGCTGAGCCTCCCTACGGTGCCGCGTGGACGCTGGCGATGGTTCTGTTGATCGGTCACGATGCCGGTCAGGCCAGCGCGGGCCGTCTCGAGCGCCTGCGGGACAACATCGAGCTGCTTCGCCAGCATCCCGACACCGATCCTCACGAGCTCACCACCGCCAACGCCTTCGCAACGCTGTTCGCGGCTCGGTACGGCCAGCCCACGACGGTCGACGAGCTCCTCGACGTCTCCGTCTACGCGACCCGGACCGGCAACAAGAGGTTGACGGGGGCGGCCCGCTTCCACCTCCTGCTGATGGCACGCCACAACGGCGACCTGACGCTCCTGGGACGCGTCGCGAGCGAGGTCGTCGCCGAGCCCGCCGACAGCGACGACCGCCAAGGCTTGCTGGGCTCCGCGGCGAACTACGCCCTCACGCTGGGGCGGGTCGACGAAGCCGAGCAGCTCGTCCACGCGTCACGTGACGACAGCAATGCAGCCATGAGGTCGAGCGCCTACCAGGTCCTCGCCACGGTCGCCTACCACCGTGAAGACCGCCCGGCGCTCGCACACGTCCATGAAGCACTCGCCCAGATCTCCGAGGACGCCCCCTTCGTGCGGGCGACCTTCGAGTACGCCGCCACGCTGCTCGCGGTCCATGACGGGGTCGCCACTCCCACCATCGAACCGTCCGCGGTGCCGGCCGGCCTCCACCATCGGGGCCTCCAGACCCTCGTCGACAGCGTGGGTGACACGCCCGCAGCGGCGCTTCCGCTCTTCGCGGCTGCGGACGTGGCACCTCACTCCCTCGACGGCATCACCCGCAGCTCGCTGCTCCCGTTGGTCCACCGCAGGCTCGGACAACCCGGTGCGGCAGCCGTGGTGCTCAGCGAGGCAGTCGCCGGCCGGCGTGACCAGACCGACATCGCCTGGCCCGACGTCCTCGCCGAGATCGCGGCGCTCCTCGTCGACCACGGAGATCCGTCCGACGCCGCGAGAGTGCTCGGTGTCCGCGAACGGCACCTCACGGAGACCGGCTGTCGTATCGGCTGGATCCCCTCCCGGTTCCACGACGAGGCGCGCCATCGGCTCGAGGAGCACCTCGGAGTCGACCGCCTTGTCGCGTCCTCGGCCGAAGGTCGATCGCTCCCGCCGCCCGCCGCCATGGCGGTGATCGTCAGCTTGGTCGACGAGCTCGTCGTCGCGACCTCTCGCCAGGGGCGGCCACCGTTCGGGTGGGACTCACTCACGGCGGCCGAGCGTCGAGTGGTCGATCTCGTCGCGAGGGGCAAGACGAACCGGGAAGCAGCCGAAGCGCTCGGCATCAAGGCCTCCACCGTCCACAGCCATCTCCTGCACGTGTACGCGAAGCTCGGCATCGGAAGTCGCGCCGAGCTCGCCGCCGAGCACACCCGTGACCTGCTCAGTCGCTCCGGCGACGGCTGATCGGGCGGTCATCATTTCATTCCCGTGACGTTTCAGGTCGTTTCGACTGCTTTGAGCGTAACGTTCGGGTTGTGGCCATGTCGCCCGGGTCCGCGTCTGCAGAACCGGACTTCCGCGCCATTCTCGAAGCAGCACCCGGGTGCTACTTGATCCTCGATCCCGACTTGAAGATCGTCGGCGCGAGCGACGCGTACCTCGCTGCAACGATGACCGACAGGGCGGCGATCGTCGGACGCGGGATCTTCGACGTCTTCCCCGACAATCCCGACGACGTGACAGCCAACGGGGTCAGCAACCTCCGCGAGTCACTCCATCGCGTGCTCGCGAACCGGGTGTCGGACACGATGGCCGTGCAGCAGTACGACATCCGCCGACCGGACGGTGGCGGCTTCGAGACCCGTTGGTGGAGCCCGATCAACTCGCCGGTGTTGATCGATGGCAACGTCGCCTACATCGTCCACCGCGTCGAGGACGTCACCGAGTTCGTCCAGCTGACCCGCCTCCGCGCTCGGGAGCAAGAGCGCACCACCGAGCTGCAGCTGCGCAGCGAGCAGATGGAAGCGGAGGTGATCCAGCGGTCCCAGGAGCTCCAGGCCTCGAACCGCGAGCTGCGGGCGGCCAGCGCAGCGAAGAGCGAGTTCCTCTCGCGGATGAGCCACGAGCTCCGTACACCGCTGAACGCCATTCTCGGCTTCAGCCAGCTGCTCGAGATGGAGATCGTCGACCCGCAGCAGGCTGAGTTCATCGACCACATCGGCAAGGCCGGACGCCATCTCCTCGGTCTGATCGACGAGGTGCTCGACATCGCCCGCATCGAGAGCGGCAACCTCCGCCTGTCGGTCGAGCCGGTGCGCGTCGCCGATGTCGTCGAGGCAGCGTTGGGCATGGTCCGTCCCATGGCGAACGCGCGGCGACTTCGCGTGCACGAGCCACCGTCAGCGAACAGCAACGAGTACGTGCGCGCTGACCACCAACGCCTGCAGCAGGTGCTGGTCAACCTCTTGGCCAACGCGGTCAAGTACAACCGTGAGGATGGCGAGATCAGCGTCGACTGCATCGCGGTCGACGATCGCCGCGTCCGCATCGTGGTCTCGGACACGGGTCCTGGCATCGCACCGGACGACGTGGAGCGGCTGTTCCGTCCGTTCGAGCGCCTTGGCGCCGAGCAGACGGAGGTAGAGGGCACCGGTCTCGGGCTTGCTCTCACGAAGTACCTCGTCGACGCAATGGGTGGCGAGATCGGGGTGTCGAGCGAAGTGGGCGTCGGCACGGCGTTCTGGGTCGAGCTGCTGCTGTGCGACTCACCCGCCAATCAGGTTCGCGATCGTCTCGCCGACCAGACGACGCCGGCACATGCGTCGGACGTTCTACGCACGGTGCTCTATGTCGAGGACAACATCTCGAACATCAAGCTCGTGGATCACATCTTGTCGCGGCGAGCGAGGGTGACCTTCATGGTCGCGATGATGGGCCGGCTCGCGCTCGACCTCGCTCGTGAGCACCAACCCGATGTGATCCTTCTCGACATGCATCTTCCTGACATGTCCGGGGACGAGCTCCTCCGCGAGCTTCGGGCGGACGATCGCACTGCGTCGGCCACGATCGCAATGCTCAGCGCGGACGCGACCCCCGGACAGGTTCGGAGGATGCTCGAGAACGGGGCTGACCACTACCTCACGAAGCCGTTCGACATTCCCGATCTGCTGGCGATCATCGAGAGCGCTCCGGCTCGTGGCGCCGAGCCATCGCCGGTCGAGCCTGCCCCGGCCACGCCCGTCGACCCACTCGACGCGCGAGTGGTGTCGATGATGCACGATCTCGCCGGCAGCGCGGTCGACGGGCCGGCGCTCGTCGCCGATCTCGTCAGGACCTACATCACCGATGGAGCGGCCCGCGTCGCGGACCTTCACCGAGCCCTGCAGGAGCGCGACGCCGCGGCTGCCGAGTCGACTGCTCACAGCCTCGGTGGCAGCAGCATGAGCTTCGGTGCCCGAGCCGTCGGCGAAGCGTGCTCGGAGGTCGAGCGACTCGCCAAGCTCGAGACGGACCTCAGCGGGTTGGCCGCTCTGATCTCGCGCGTGGACGCCGCGTTTGCCGAGGCATCGGCGCTCTTGCACATGGAGTTCGTGGAGCGAGTGCGGCAGAGCGCCTGAAGCGAGGCGCCCATCTCCGGATCCCCGCGGGGCCGCGCTCCTGAGCTCCTCGTTCCCGCGGCGCTCACATCGCCTGCCGCCACCACCGCGCCGTCCCGCCTCTCACACGGAGGGTGAGGACGTTGTGAGCCGGCGCTCAAGGGCTTGACCGTTGGTGCGCGCCACTGGTCGCGCGGGTGTCACCGGCGGGCAACGGCCAGGCAACAGCGAATCGTCAGAGTGCGTCCGTGACCGAGCCCACCTTCCACGAAGGCGGTCCTCGTCCGCGGCTCGTCGTCGTCGGCTACGGCATGGTCGGCCACCGCCTGCTGGAGGAGCTGGTCGCCCGCGGGGCGAACGGGCGGTGGGCGATCACCGTCTTCGGCGAGGAGCCGGTCGTGGCCTACGACCGGGTCCGCCTCTCTGCGGTGTTCGACGGCGGGAGGCCGCAGGACCTTTCGATGGCGGCGCCGGGGTTCGCCGAGCAGAACGGCATCGACGTGGTGGTGGGCGAGGGTGTTGTAGCCATCGACCGCACCTCCCGTTCCGTCACGACCACCGGTGGGCGGGTCGAGACCTATGACCACCTGGTTCTCGCCACGGGCTCCACGCCGTTCGTGCCACCCGTGCCGGGCGCCAGCCGCCCCGGGACCTTCGTCTACCGGACCCTCGACGACCTCGCCGCGATCCGGTCCCACGCTGAGCAACCGTCGGTCCGGACCGGCGTGGTGGTCGGTGGTGGTCTGCTCGGGTTGGAAGCAGCCAACGCGCTTCGCCTCCTCGGCCTCGAGACCCACGTCGTCGAGATGGCGCCTCGCCTGATGCCGGCACAGCTCGACGAGAGCGCGTCCGCGGTGCTCCGCCGGAAGGTCGAGCAGCGGGGCATCCGGGTGCACACCGGGGTCAGTACCCGGGCGCTGACGGGGGCCGACCCCGATGACGAGGGCGCCACCGTGTGCACACTCGAGCGGGCCGACGGGCCGCCGATCCCAGCCGACATCGTCGTGTTCTCCGCCGGCATCAGGCCCCGCGACGAGCTGGCTCGGAACGCTGGCCTCGAGGTGGGGCAGCGCGGCGGCGTGGTCGTCGACGGCCAGCTGGCTACCTCCGACTCGCACATCTCCGCGATCGGCGAGGTGGCCTCGGTGGAGGGCCGCTGCCTCGGCCTCGTCGCCCCCGGCTACGGCATGGCCAGGGTCCTCGCCGCCCGGCTCGCCGGCCAGCCGGAGCCGGGCGGGTTCGCCACACCCGACCTGTCCACCAAGCTGAAGCTGCTCGGCATCGACGTGGCCTCCTTCGGCGACGCGTTCGCCGGCTCGGACCCGGCGGACGAGGTCGACCTGCTGACCTGGTCCGACACCACTGCGGGTGTCTACAAGCGCCTCGCCCGCCGACGGGAGGACGGTCGCATCGTCGGCGGGATGCTCGTCGGCGACGCCGGCGACTATCAGCGGCTGCGCCTCATGGCCATCGGCGAGATGCCGACGCCGGACGACCTGTCGTCCTGGGTCGCGCCGTCCACCGGACCGCGCCAGCGCGCGTCGGTCCCTGACGCCGCCGCCGTCTGCTCCTGTGAGAACGTCACCGCCGGCCGCCTGCGCTCGGCCATCGCCGACGGCGCCCGCACCGTCGGCGACCTGCAGGACTGCACGTCAGCGGGGTCAGGCTGCGCCGGTTGCGTCCCGATGCTCACCAGCCTCCTGAAGGACGAGCTGCGGGCCATCGGTGAAGTGGTGAGCGACACCCTGTGCGAGCACTTCTCCGTCTCCCGCCAAGCGCTGTTCGACCTGGTCCGCGTCAACGGCCACCGGACCTGGCGCGACGTGCTCGATGCCCACGGCACCGGTGGAGGCTGCGACGTCTGCCGACCCGCGGTCGCGTCGATCCTCGCCAGCCGGGCCAACGGCTACGTGCTCGACCCCGGCCAGGGCGAGGCCCAGGACACCAATGACCACGCGCTGGCCAACATGCAGCGCAACGGCACCTACTCGGTCATCCCACGGGTGCCCGGCGGCGAGATCACTCCTGCGCAGCTCATCGCGCTCGGCGAGATTGCCGCCGACTTCGGGCTCTACTGCAAGATCACCGGTGGGCAGCGCATCGACCTGCTCGGCGCCCGCCTGGAGCAGCTCCCCGCCATCTGGCAGCGGGTGCTCGACGCCGGCATGGAGTCAGGCCACGCCTATGGCAAGGCGGTGCGCACCGTGAAGTCCTGCGTCGGTGAGACCTGGTGCCGCTACGGCGTGCAGGACTCGGTCACCATGGCCATCCGGCTCGAGGAGCGCTACCGAGGCCTGCGCGCTCCCCACAAGCTCAAGCTCGCCGTCAGCGGCTGCACTCGCGAGTGCGCCGAGGCCCAGTCCAAGGATGTCGGCGTCATCGCCACCGAGCGGGGCTGGAACCTCTACGTGGCCGGCAACGGCGGCAAGACCCCCCGTCACGCCACCCTGCTCGCCACCGACCTCGACGACGAGGTGCTGGTCCGGGTCATCGACCGCTTCCTCGCCTACTACGTCCGCACCGCCGATCGCCTGCAACGCACCTCGACCTGGTTCGAGGCGCTGCAGGCGAGCACCGGCGATGCCCTCGCCCACGTCCGGTCGGTGGTCATCGACGATGCCCTCGGCCTCTGTCGCGAGCTGGATGCCGAGATCGCTCGCCACGTCGAGACCTACGAGTGCGAGTGGGCGGCCACCCTCGCCGACCCGACCCGGCTGTCGCGCTTCCACAGCTTCGTCAACGCCCCGGGTGCTGCCGACCCCGAGATCGTCATGGTCAGCGAGCGAGGCCAACCCCGGCCGGCTCGGCCCGAGGAGCTCGCCCGGCACGCGACCCAGACCCCGGTTGCGGTCCGATGACCCTCGTCGACCGAATCCCCGAGACCGCGGTGCGGGTCTGTCGCACGGACGAGATCGAGGTCGAGCGCGGCGTTGCGGCCCTCGTGCACGACCGGCAGGTGGCGCTCTTCCGCCTCCGCGACGGATCGGTCCACGCCGTGGATCACCGGGACCCTGCCACCGGCGCGAACGTGATCGCCCGCGGGCTGCTCGGCACCACGGCCGACGGCGAGTGGTTCGTCGCCTCGCCGCTGTACAAGCACCGGTACTCACTGCTCGACGGCCGCTGCCTCACTGACACGGCGCTCTCGCTCGCCGTCCACCGGGTGCAGGTCAGCGCCGGCGTGGTCAAGGTTGCCCTCGCACCCTCTTCGTGACCCGGAAACGCGCCGGCAACACGCCGACGGCATCGTCGCCCTGGTGAGGACCCGACCGACCACGACCGGACCTCTCACGGGCTTCACGATCGGGGTCACGGCCTGCCGCCGGGCCGACGAGCAGATCGAGCTGCTGGAGCGCAAGGGCGCCACGACGGTGCACGGCCCCGCGATCCAGACCTTCCCGCTCATCGCCGAGGCCGAGCTGGCCGAGGCGACCCGTGCGGTCGTGGCCGACCCGCCCGACTACACGCTGCTGTCGACCGGCATCGGGGTGCGGGCCTGGTTCGAGGCCGCCGAGTCCCTCGACCTCGCCGACGCGCTGCTCGACGCCCTCGGGCGATCGACGATCATCGCCCGGGGCCCCAAGGCCCACGGCGCGGCCGTCACCAACGGGCTCGACGTGCGCTGGCAGGCGCCGAACGGGTGGGCGTCAGAGATGCTCGATCACCTCCGCGAGATCGGCGTCGAGGGCGCGCGCGTCGCCGTGCAGCTGGACGGCGCGTCCGGCGCACCACTGGCCAAGGCCGTGGGCCAGATCGGCGCGGTGCCACTGGCGGTGCCGGTCTACGAGTGGACGATGCCCACGGATTCCACCGCGGCGGAACGGCTGGTGGAGGCGATGGTCGAGGGGCGGGTGGACGGGGTCACGTTCACCGCCCGCCCCCAGGTGGAGAACCTGGCCACGATCGCCGAGCGGATGGGCCTGCTCGATCGCCTGCTGGCCGCGCTGTCGGGCCGGGTCGTTCCGATCTGCGTGGGTCCGGTGTGCGCCTCCGGGATCACCGATCTCGGGTTGCCCGAGCCCGTGCAGCCCGGACGCCAGCGGCTTGGCTCGATGGTGCTCGCCGTGGCCGACACCTTCCGCTCGCTCGGCCGCGATCTCACCCTCGCCGGCATCGACGTTCGCCTTCAGGGCCGGGCAGTGGTGCTCCCGCCCGACCTCGCCGCCGGCGATGCGAGCACGACGGTGCTGCTCACCGACAGGGAGCGGGTCGTGCTGCACGCGCTCGCCGAACGCCCCGGGGTCGTCTGGTCCAAGGACGACCTGCTCGCCCGCGTCTGGAACGGCGCCGAGTCCGACCCGCACGTCGTCGAGGTCACCGTCGGCCGGCTGCGCCAGCGGCTCGGCCCCGCCGGCGCGGGGGTCGAGACCGTCATGCGTCGCGGCTACCGGTTGACGGACCGCTGAGGTGAGGGCCACCTCTCATCGCCGAGCTCTCGGCTGTGCGCAGGCTCGCCGGAGCACGGAGGCCGACGTGCGAGCAGCGCCCCGATGCCTTCACGGCCGCGGAACCCAGGGGAAAACCTGCGGGTCGACGATGCCGGGATGACCGCACCCCATCCCCCGACACCGACCCGCGTCGGTGACGCCGCCGCCCGCATCCGGGACCTCGTGTCCTTCCAGGGCAGGTACCGGATCCTGCACCTGACGTGGTTCGCCTTCTTCCTGAGCTTCGTCGTCTGGTTCAACTTCGCACCGTTCGCCAACACGATCGCCGAGCAGCTGGCGCTGACCGAAGCCCAGAAGAAGACGATCGGACTCTGCAACGTGGCGCTCACGGTCCCGGCCCGGGTCTTCATCGGCATGGCGCTCGATCGCTGGGGACCCAGGCGGGTCTATTCGGCGATCCTGCTCTTCGCCGTGGTGCCGAACACGGTGTTCGCCTTCGCCACCACCTTCGAGGCGCTGGTGTTCAGCCGCCTGGCACTGTCGGTGGTCGGAGCCGGCTTCGTGGTGGGCATCCGGATGGTGTCTGAGTGGTTCCCGCCCCGCGAGGTGGGCACGGCCGAAGGCGTCTACGGCGGCTGGGGCAACTTCGGCTCGGCCGCGGCGGCGTTCTCGCTGCCCGTGCTCGCCGGTGTCCTGGGCGGCGCGGACGGGTGGCGCTGGGCCATCTTTACGACGGGCGTCGTGGCGGCCGCCTACGGCCTCCTCTACCTGCGCTCGGTCACCGACACCCCCGAGGGCGTCACCTACGCGCAGCCTCGCCGCCAGGGCGCGCTCGAGGTCACCAGCCGGAAGTCGGTGTGGGCGCTGGCCGTCCTGACCGTCCCCCTCAACGCGATCCTCGGGGTCATCGCCTGGCGGATCTGGCGCGAGGACGTCATCTCCGACGGTGCGTTCGCTGCCACGCTCATGGCCGTCGGCGCCCTGCTGGTGTTCCAGGAGTGGACCGTGCTGCGGGTGAACCGCCCGGCCCTGCGGGATGCGTACCCGCCGGAGGACCGGTACCCGGTGCGCAACGTCGCCGTCCTCTGCATCGCCTACTTCGCCACGTTCGGCTCCGAGCTCGCCGTCGTCACGATGCTGCCGGGCTTCTTCGCCGACACCTGGGGCTTGGGTCCGGCTGCAGCCGGGGCGGCCGCATCGGCGTTCGCCTTCATGAACCTGGCCGCCCGGCCTGCCGGCGGCCTGCTGTCGGACATCCTCGGCAGTCGCAAGCGCACGCTGTCCGCGCTGCTCGTCGGCTTGGTCGGGGGCTACGCGCTCATGTCGACGCTCGGTCCGGCGTGGCCGTGGATCGCGGCGATCGCCGTGTGCATGAGCTGCTCGTTCTTCGTGCAGTCCGGAGAGGGTGCGGTGTACGCCATCGTGCCGCTCGTCAAGAAGCGCGTAGCGGGCCAGGTCGCCGGCATGGCCGGTGCCATGGGCAACGTCGGAGCCATCTGCTTCCTGACGCTCAACATCCTGGTCAGCGAGCGGGTGTTCTTCCTGTGCATTGCCACCGCCGCCCTCGCCGCGCTCGCGTGCTCCCGCCTCCTCGTCGAGCCCGAGAACTCCTTTGGCACCGAGCTGCTGACCGACGGACCGGCCGTCGCCGGGCCCGTCATCGACCTCGCCGACGCGGACCGCGCCCCGGCTCTCGTGGACTGAGGACGACGTGAGCCCAGCCGTGGACGTCCGCACCCCGATCGACAGCTACCTCGCCCGTCAGCGGGACCTGACGGCAGTCGAGCGGTTCGCCGACCACCACGACCGGGCCACGAGGCCCCTGCACGAGCGCTGGTACCACCAGCTGCTCCCGGTCCAACCCCCGGGACCCGGACAGCAGTACCGCTTCGAGGTCGACATGGACCTCTGCACGTCGTGCAAGTCCTGTGTGTCGGCGTGCCACTCCCTGAACGGACTCGACGAGGGCGAGTCGTGGCGCTCCGTCGGCGTCGTGGTGGGCGTCGGCGCGGCCGGCCCGACCCAGCAGACCGTGACCACCGCCTGCCACCACTGCGTCGACCCGGCATGCCTCGCCGGCTGCCCGGTGGATGCCTACGACAAGGACCCGGTCACCGGCATCGTGCGCCACCTCGACGACCAGTGCATCGGCTGCTCGTACTGCACGTGGACGTGCCCTTACGACGTGCCGAGGTTCAACGAGCGCCTCGGCATCGTCCGCAAGTGCGACATGTGCAGCGACCGGTTGGCCAAGGGCGAGGCGCCGGCCTGCGTGCAGGCCTGCCCGACCGGCGCCATCGCCATCGGCGTGGTCGACGTGGCCGACCTCTTGGCCAGGACCGACGCGAGATCCACGCTCGTGCCCGGCGCGCCGGTGTCGGCCCTCACCGTGCCTTCCACCCGCTACCACCGGACCGACGCGCTGCCGACCACGGCGATCGCCACCGACGACTGGTCGGAGGCGCCCAAGCACGCCCACCTGCCCCTCGTCGTGATGCTGGTGCTGACCCAGCTCTCGGTCGGCACGTTCGTCGGCATCGCCGGGCTCGCCCACTTCGCCCCGTCGCTGCCCGACCAGACGCTGCGCGTTGGTGCGCTCGTCGCCCTCGTCTCCGGACTCGTTGCCATCGGCGCCAGCGTGGGCCACCTGGGTCGACCGCTGCAGGCGTGGCGAGCCGTGATCGGCATCGGGCACTCATGGCTGAGCCGGGAGATCGTGGCCTTCGCCGTGTTCGCCAGCGCGGCCGTGGCCGCCGCCGCCGCTCGGCTCGTCGCGCCGCGCAGCGGCCTGTCGGACGCGCTCGGCGCGGTCGTCTCCGGCATCGGCCTGGTCGCCGTCGGCTGCTCGGTGATGATCTACGCCGCCACCGGCCGCCGGCTCTGGCGGTTCGATCGCACCGCCGTGTTGTTTGCGTTCACCACGCTGACGTGCGGGCTGGCGACGGCGACGGTCATCCTCCTCGCCACCACCAGCTCCGCGGTGGCAACGGGACCGGCGCACGTCCTCGCCCTCGCCGAGGTCGCGACAACGGTGGCGTCGCTGCTGTTCCATGCACGGCTGGTGCGGGCCAGTGGCACAGGCGACGCGGTGCTCGACCGGTCGGCCCGCCTGCTGCGGGGCACACTCGCGCCGAGTGCCCGGGCCCACGTCGCGCTGGTCGCGACCGGCGGCCTGCTCGCCCCGCTGCTGCTCGTCGCCCTCCTGGCCGAGTCTGAACCCCCGGCGGAAGCCATGCGCACCCTTTCGATGCTCGGCCTCGTGCTGGTCGTCCGGGGCGAGCTCGCCGGGCGCGCGCTGTTCTTCCGGGCGATGGCCTCGCCCCGCATGCCCGGGATCCCCCGATGACCGTCTCTTCCGGACTCTCGGGCGTGCTGCGGCGCCGGCATGGGCCGCGCACCGCCGAGCTGGCCCGCACCAGCGGCGGCTTCGGGCTCGGTCAGGTGCCGACCCGCATCGCGCCGGAGCGCACCACGTCGATGGTGTGCGGCTACTGCTCCACCGGTTGCTCGCTCGACGTCCACGTCGTCGACGGTCAGGCCGTCAACCTCACACCTACCGTCGACCACCCCGTCAACCTCGGCATGGCGTGTCCGAAGGGGTGGGAGTCGCTGACGCCGATGGAGGCGCCCGACAGGGCGACCATGCCGATGGTGCGGCGCCGCCGGGGAGGACCGCTCGAGCCCGTGCCCTGGGAGGAGGCGCTCGACACCTTCGTCACCCGCATGAAGCAGGTGCAGGCCGAGCACGGCCCGGAGTCGGTGGCGTTCCTGTCGACCGGACAGATGCCGACCGAAGAGATGGCGCTGCTCGGCGCGCTCGGCCGCTTCGGCATGGGCATCCGGCACTGCGACGGCAACACCCGCCAGTGCATGGCAACCGCAGTCGTGGCGTACAAGCAGGCATTCGGGTTCGATGCACCGCCGTACACCTACGCCGACTTCGAAGAGTCCGACGTCATCGTCCTCGTCGGCTCCAACCTGGCCATCACCCACCCGATCATGTGGGAGCGCATCGCCCGCAACCCCCACGACCCCGAGATCATCGTCCTCGACCCACGCCGCACCGAGACGGCGGTCGCCGCGACCCAGCACCACGCCCTCGCCCCGAAGAGCGACCTGGAGCTCCTCTACGGCGTGGCCCACCTCCTGCTGCGGTGGGGTGCGATCGACAAGGACTTCATCCGCGAGCACACGACCGGCTTCGACGCCTTCGAGACCCACCTGCGGGCGTTCACGCCCGAGCGTGCCGCCGACGCGAGCGGCCTCCCGGTCGAGGACGTCGAGCGCCTCGCGTCCACGATCGCCGACGGTGAGCGGGTGTCGTACTGGTGGACGATGGGCGTGAACCAGAGCCACCAGGGTGTGCGCACCGCCCAGGCGCTCATCGACCTGGCGCTGATGACCGGCAGCATCGGCCGGCCCGGCACCGGCGCCAACTCGATCACCGGGCAGTGCAACGCCATGGGAAGCCGGCTGTTCTCCAACACGACGGGCCTGCTCGGCGGCCACGACTTCGCCGATCCCGACCACCGGGCGAAGGTCGCCGGCGTGCTCGGCGTCGACGCGTCGCGCATCCCTGACGCCGGCGGGTGGGCCTACGACCAGATCATGGAGGGCATCGCCAGCGGCGACATCCGCGGCCTGTGGGTCATCGCCACCAACACGGCCCACAGCTGGGTCAACTCCTCCGAGGCGCGCGAGCTGCTCGACCGGCTCGACTTCCTCGCCGTCCAGGACCTCTACGCCGACACCGAGACCGCGGCCCACGCCGACCTCGTGCTCCCCGCCGCCGGATGGGGCGAGAAGGAGGGCACGTTCATCAACAGCGAGCGCCGGCTCGGTGTCATCAAGCAGGTCCGGCGGGCACCCGGCCAGGCGCTGGCCGACTTCTGGATCTTCAAGCTCATCGCCGAAGCCTGGGGTTGCGGCGAGCTGTTCGAGCGCTGGGAGTCGCCGGAGGCAACGTTCCGCCTGCTCGCCGAGCTGACCGAGGGCCAGCCCTGCGACGTCACGGGCGTGCAGTCCTATGCGCAGATCGACGAGGCGCGGGGCATCCAATGGCCCTTCCCCGCCGGCACCGCGACGGCCGAGCCCGAGCGGCGCCTGTTCGCCGACGGCCACTTCCCGACCCCCGATGGACGGGCGCGGTTCCTCTTCGACGAGCCCCAGAGGCTGCCCGAGCCGACCGACCTCCGCTACCCGCTGGCCCTGCTCACCGGGCGGGGCTCGAGCAGCCAGTGGCACACCCAGACCCGCACCCGACGGTCCGACATCCTGCGTTCGCTCGCGCCGGACCGTCTCCTCCTCGAGATCGCGCCCGCCGACGCCGCTGCCATCGGCATCCAGCCGGGCGAGGTGGTGGTGGTCGAGTCAAGACGGGGCTCGATCCGCGCCATCGTCCAGCCGATGCCGACCGTCCAGCCCGGCCACGTCTTCCTGCCGATGCACGAGGACGCGACCAACATCCTCACCTTCCCCAGGGTCGACCCCCACTCCCGTCAGCCCGCGTACAAGCACGCCGCCGTCTTGGTGCGGCCCCTCCACCGCTGGGAGCGCTGATGCCACCGCCCACCGGGTGCGTGGACGCAGGCGACGGTCTGGTGTTGCGAGATCAGGCCGCAGGGCCACGCGATGATGCGTCGCATGTCTACCCGTCACGATTGGACCCTGCGCGAGGTGGAGGCGCTCCTCGCTCGCCCGTTCCATGACCTCCTCGCGGATGCCCACGCGGTGCACGCAGGGCGGTTCGCCACGAACGAGGTGGAGGCCGCGATCCTGCTGTCGATCAAGACCGGCGGCTGTCCGGAGGACTGTGCGTACTGCCCGCAATCATCGAAGTACCAGACTGGCGTCAGCGTGCAGGGCCTGCTGCCGACCGACGTGATCGTCGCCGCCGCCCGCAACGCACAGGAGGCCGGCGCCACCCGCTTCTGCATGGGAGCGGCATGGCGCTCGCCGAGCGACCGACAGGTCGGTCAGGTCGCAGCGGCGGTCTCGGCGGTCGCTGCGCTCGGGCTGGAGACGTGCGCCACGCTCGGCATGCTCACCGACGCGCAGGCCAAGACGCTCGCGGAGGCCGGGCTCGACTACTACAACCACAACCTCGACACGTCGCCCGACTACTACGGCGAGATCATCACCACCCGCACCTACGACGACCGGCTCGAGACGCTTGCTGCTGCTCGAGACGCCGGCCTGAAGCTGTGCTGCGGCGGGATCGTCGGCATGGGGGAGTCGCGCGCCGACCGCGCCGGCCTCCTCCAGCAGCTCGCGATCCTCGATCCGCATCCCGAGAGCGTCCCGATCAACCTGCTCATCCGCGTGCCCGGCACGCCACTCGCGGACGTCGAGGATCTCGACGGGCTCGAGCTCGTGCGCACGATCGCGGCGGCACGCCTGCTCATGCCGGAGTCGGTCGTACGACTGTCGGCAGGCCGCAGCTCGATGACCGACGAGCTGCAGACGCTGTGCCTGCACGCCGGCGCCAACAGCATCTTCCTCGGCGACAGGCTGCTCACCACCCCGAACCCAGGCGAGTCGCACGACCACGCCCTGCTGGAGCGCCTCGACAGCCACGTCGCCTCCCGGCCCCTCCTGTGATGACGACCTGGGTCGATCGGGATGCCGCGGTCGTGTGGCATGGGTTCACCCAGATGGCGGCGTACGGCGAGAACCAGCCGGTCATCGTCGAGTCGGGTGAAGGGCGTGAGGTGATCGACGTCCTCGGCAACCGGTACCTCGACGCGATCTCGAGCCTTTGGGTGATGACCCTCGGGCACCGCGTGCCCGAGCTCGACGACGCGCTCCGCGCCCAGATCGACCGCATCGCCCACTCGACGATGCTCGGGAACGGCAACACCGTCGTGATCGAGCTGTCCGAGGCGCTCGCGAGCGTCGTCCCCGTGGACGAGCCGCACTTCCTCTACGCCGGTGACGGAGCGACCGCAGTGGAGCAGGCGCTCAAGATCGCGTTCCAGTACTGGGTGAACAGAGGTGAGACCCGCACCGAGTGGGCCGGCCTCGCCGGGGCGTACCACGGCGACACCGTCGGAGCGATGTCCCTCGGCGACGCCGGCTTCGGGACATCGATCTTCGATCCGTTGCGGTTCCCGGTGCACCGGGCGCCGACGGTCGCCGATGCCGTCGACCTCGTGCTGCGGCGCGGTGACGATCTCGCCGCCGTGATCGTCGAACCGCTCGTGCAGGCGGCGAACCAGATGGCGATGCTCGACGCCGATGCGCTGAGCGATCTCGGGGCGGCGTGCCGGGAGACGGGCGTGCTGCTGATCTGCGACGAGGTGGCAACTGGCTTCGGTCGCACAGGCACGATGTTCGCGTCGGAGCAGTGCGGTATCCGGCCCGACCTGCTGGTCCTCGGAAAGGGCATGAGCGGTGGCTACCTGCCGCTCTCGGCGACGGTGGCGAGCGGTCGGGTGTTCCGGGCGTTCCTCGGGCCGGATCTGTCCGACAAGACGCTGTACCACGGGCACTCCTTCGGCGGGAACGCGCTCGCGTGCGCCGTGGCGCTGCGTCATCTCCAGCTGTTTGCGGAGTGGGACGTGCTCGCCAACGTCCGTGACCGTGAGGCACAGCTCCGAGCGCGCCTCGAGGTCGACATCGCACCGCTGCCTGTCGTGGGCGACGTGCGGCTGCGTGGTCTCATGGGTGGCGTCGACCTGATGGCGCCATCGTCGGACGCGCGGTGGGGTCGACGCGTGTGCGCCGCCGCGGTTCGCAAGGGCGTTCTCATGCGCCCGATCGGCGACACGGTGATCCTGATGGCGCCGCTCACGCTCACCGCGGACGAAGCCGATCGGATCGTCGACGTGCTGGCCGAGGCGATCATCGAGGTCTGCGCAGAGTGACCTGGCGGACGTGGGCCGCGGCCGAGAACGACGCGATCGCGGCGTCGGGGCGATGGCGGTCGGTGCGCACGCTCGACCGCGGCGGCGTCGAAGCCACCGTCGACGGGCGAGAAGTCGTGTCGTTCGCGTCGAACGACTACCTGGGCCTCACCCAGCACCCGGCCGTGATCGCCGCCGCCCACGAGGCGCTCGATCGCTACGGCACCGGTTCCGGGTCCGCTCGGCTGATCGTCGGCGGCCGACCGCCCCACACCGAGCTGGAGGAGGCGCTGGCGGCGTGGAAGAGCCAACAGCGGGCGCTGCTGTTCCCGACCGGCTTCGCCGCCAACCTCGGCGTCCTGTCAGTGCTCGGCGGCCCCGGCGTGACAATCTGCTCAGACGAGCTGAACCACGCGTCGATCATCGACGGCTGCCGCCTGTCAAAGGCACGGGTTGAGGTCTACCGGCACCGCGACCTGGACCACCTCGACACGCTGCTTGGACGCGTCGACCGCGGCGTCGTGGTGAGCGACACGGTCTTCTCGATGGACGGCGACGTCGCCGACGTCGAGGCGCTCTCATCGGTGTGCGCGTCGCACGGCGCGCTGCTAGTGCTCGACGAGGCGCACGAGGTGCTCGGCTCGCTCGACGTCGACGGTGAGGTGCTGCGCATCGGCACCCTGTCGAAGGCGCTGGCGTCCCTTGGCGGCTTCGTCGCCGGACCGGCACCGCTCGTCGACCTGCTGGTCAACCGAGCGCGGTCGTTCATCTTCACGACAGCGTCGACACCGGCCGACACGGCCGCAGCGCTTGCTGCTCTGCACATCGTGCGCTCGGCGGAAGGAGACGCCCGTCGGGCCCGGCTCCGCGCACACGTCGATCGGCTGCGCCCTGACCACCCGTCACCGATACTCCCCATCGTCCTCGGCGACGAGCAGCAAGCGCTCGACGCATCGACCGCACTGCTCGAGCTCGGCCTGCTGGTGCCCGCCATCCGGCCACCGACGGTGTCGTCCGGCTCTTCGCGCTTGCGCGTCACGCTGTCGGCTGCCCACACCGACGAGCAGCTGGACCTGCTCGTCAGTGCACTCGATGCGCTCGTCTAGACCGATGCAGCTCGTCGGCGTTGCCGGCACGGGCACCGACGTCGGCAAGACGTGGGTGACTGCGGCCGTTGCTCGTGCGTTGCGCTCCGACGGCGTGTCGGTCGCTGCCCGCAAGCCCGCCCAGTCATTCGGTCCCGACGACGTCCTCGACGCAGTCGTCCTCGGCGCGGCGACCGACGAGACACCGGAGGTCGTCTGCCGCCCAGACCGCTGGTACGAGGTGCCGATGGCGCCCCCCATGGCGGCCTCCGCTCTCGGTCGTCCCTCGTTCACAGTCGCCGACCTAGCTCGCGAGCTCAGGTGGCCCGACGGCCTCGAGGTGGGCTTCGTCGAGACGGCTGGCGGCGTGCGCTCACCGATCGCCGCGGACGGCGACTGTGCCGCACTCCTGCGTGCCGTGGCGCCCGACATCGTCCTTCTGATCGCCGACGCCGGCCTCGGCACGATCAACGCGGTGCGCCTCTCGCTCGACGCGCTCTCCGGACTCCGAACCCTTGTCGTGCTCAACCGATACGACGGCAGAGACAGCCTCCACCGCGCCAACCGCGCCTGGCTGACCGAGCGCGATGGCAACCAAGTGGCGACCTCGATCGAGGAGCTCGCCACCGCCCTCCAGTGAGCTGCTGGATGCCCGACGGTGCTACACCGCGGTTGCCGTTGACCGTTGGTGCGCTCCTTCGAGCGCTCGTCCCACCACCTCGGCGACGCGATCCTCGACGTCGTCGGGTGCGCCGACGCCGTCGACGACTGCCAGGGCGTTTCGGGCGCCGAACCAGTCGAGCAGGGGTCCTATCTGCCGGTCGTGTTCGCTCATGCGGCGGCCGATGGCGGCTGGCCAGTCGTCCGCTCGGCGGGTGGTGGGGCGGTTGCAGTGCCCGCAGCGGGCTGTCCGACCGGACCAACCACACGAATCGCAGACGCGACGACTCTGGATGCGGCTGACGGCGAGGGCGCGAGGGACGACGAGGTGGATGGCGAGGTCGATCGGGGTCGCAGGCGCCAGCGCCGCGAGCCGTTCCGCCTGCGCGGCCGTCCGCGGGAAGCCGTCGAGGACGACGCCGCGGCCGAGAGCGGTCGCCACCGCGAGCCGCTCGGCCACCAGACCGACGACGAGGCCGTCGGAGACGGGCTCGCCCCTCTCGACCGCCTCGGCCGCCGCCGAACCGAGCGAGGTCGCGTCCCGGATGGCCGCTCGCAGCAGGGCACCCGTCGAGATGTGCTCGATGTCCAGTCGGGCCGCCAACCGCCCTGACTGCTCGCCCTTGCCCGACCCCTGCCGGCCCAGCATGACCAGACGGGGGACGGCCCGATTCGCAACGTCGACCATCAGGCGATCCTCGGACATGACGCCCCTCGCCAACAGGGTCCAAAGTCGCTCGCCCGGGACGCCGATCTGCGCGAGAGCGCCGAATGAGGCACACACCGGTCGGGCAACCGGGCTCTCGACCGCCCGTGAGCCCACTTGCAGCGGTTGAGGCGCAGTCCCGAGAGGCCCGGTTGCCGCCCTCGGGCCGTTCGACCCTGGCGGGTCCCGGGGCGGGCGCGGACGATCAGGTTGGCCTCAGAGAAGGAGACGCCCATGAGGGTGAGAGATGCACTTCGCCGCTCTGCGGTGGCGATCATGAGGGAGCAGACGGTGCTGGCGGCGGCGCAGGTCATGCGGGACGCCGGTGTCGGCG
>Ga0247717_1000098_pt1 | contig 25937 bp, 24 predicted proteins | sample 24E_NmetaG_FD_189047 | JGI IMG/M metagenome (GOLD analysis project Ga0247717, IMG submission 189047) | Soil microbial communities from hillslope of Landscape Evolution Observatory, University of Arizona, Oracle, AZ, United States - 2-4-E_N | ecosystem: Engineered > Artificial ecosystem >... | reverse complement strand
CTGCAGCAGCGAGTCGAGCTCGGAGCGGGAGAACGCCTCGCCCTCGGCCGTTCCCTGCACCTCGACGAACTTCCCGCTCGAGGTCATCACCACGTTCATGTCGACCTCGGCCTTCGAGTCCTCCACGTAGGCGAGGTCGAGCAACGGGACGGCGTCGACGATCCCGACCGAGATGGCGGCGCACGCCTCGGTGAGCGGGTGGCTGTGGAGCTTGCCGATCATCATCAGCCGCGTCAGCGCGTCGTGCAGGGCGACATAGCCCCCGCAGATCGCGGCGGTGCGGGTGCCACCGTCGGCCTGCAGCACGTCGCAGTCGACGACGATCTGCACCTCCGGCATGGCCGTGAGGTCGGTCACCGCCCGAAGCGCCCGGCCGATCAGCCGTTGGATCTCCTGGGTCCGCCCCGACTGCTTGCCCTTGGCCGCTTCGCGGTCGACCCGCTCCGACGTCGAGCCCGGCAGCAGCGAGTACTCCCCGGTCACCCACCCTCGACCCGTCCCCCGCATCCAGCGGGGCACGTCCTCGTCGACCGAGGCCGTGCAGAGCACCTTCGTCTTCCCGAAGGAGACGAGCACCGACCCGGCCGCGAACTCGGTGAAGTCGCGCTCGAAGGTGATGGGGCGGAGCTGGTCGTCGGCGCGGCCGTCGAAGCGGGATGTCATGCAACCTCCGGAGATGTCGGGGCGAGCGTCACGGCAGGACTTCGTAGCGCGCCCCGACCGCGGCCAACGAAACGGGTCCCCGGAAGGTGGACTGGGCCTCGGCCAGCTGGGCCTCCTTCGGCACGTCGGGATCGATGTGGGTGACCACCAACGCCCGGGCCCCGGCCTCCTCCGCCATCGCGCCGGCCTGGCGGCCGGAGAGGTGCTGCACCACATCCTCGTGCTCGGGGTCGAGCGTCGCCTCGACGATGGCGAGGCCGATCCCCTCGCCGAGGGCCGTCATCGACCACGCCGGCCCGGTGTCGGCCGAGTACGCCACCGCCGCCCCCAGCCCCTCGGCTCGCACGGCGAGGGTCTCGGGCGGGTGGTCGGTGCGGGAGAAGCGCAGGGCGATGCCGCCGACCTTGGCCGTCGACGTCTCGTCGATCACGTGCCAGTCGAGCGGCAGCACCTCGCCGTTCACCGCCTCCATCAGCTCGAGCACCCGCCGGGGGGCGTACACCGGCACCGATCGCTCCCGGTAGTAGCGCACCAGGTGGTGGTAGACGAGCAGGTCGGTCCAGTGGTCGGGGTGGGCGTGGGAGATCACGATCCCGTCGAGGCGGTCGATGTCGACCTGCTTGGCAAGCTGCGCCATCGTGCCCGAGCCGGCGTCCATCCAGAGCGCGGTCGACCCCGACTGAAGGAGGTAGCCGCTGCAGGCCCCACCCGGCGACGGGTACGACGCGTCGCAGCCGAGCACGGTCACCGTCATCCCCATCGGCCCCGCCCCCCGCTCACAGCGAACGACGGTACGGCATCACGACCTTCACGGCATCCACGCCGGTCACGCCGGTGACCTCGCCGTCCCGCATGTGCTCGACGGCCCACGGCGGGGCGTCGAGCGTCCCGTGGACGACGCGGATCGCGTCGGTCGGGTCGGGCCGGCCGACGATCTGGATGCGGTGCTCGTACTGGTCGCTCCACACGAAGGGCACGGTGGCGAAGGGCTTCACGTCGCCGAGGATGCAGCCGGCGACGTGCTGGCCCTGCTCCACCGCGTTGGTCCAGTGCTCGATGCGGATCTCGCCGTACCGCGCGTGCGGCCAGCGGGCGACGTCGCCCGCCGCCCACGCCCCCGGCACGCCGACGACGGCGAGGGTCTCGTCGCACACCACGCCGTCGCGCGCCTCGGCGTCGCTGCCGGCGAGCCACTCGACGTTGGGCACCACTCCGATGCCGACGACGACCACGTCGGCGGCCACCACCGAGCCGTCGGCCAGGTGCACGCCCTCGTCGTCGATCGACGCCACGCTGACGCCGCACCGCAGGTCGACGCCCTTCGCCGTGTGCAGCCGGCCGAGGGCGGCACCGACCTCCTCGCCGAGGCCGCGCGACAGCGGCTGGGGCAGGGCCTCGAGCACGGTCACCTCCCGCCCCATGCTGCGGGCCTGGGCCGCCACCTCCGCCCCGATGAACCCGGCCCCCACCACGGCGACACGTGACGCGGCCCGGAGCCGGTCGCGGAGCGCCAGCGAGTCGCCGACGGTGCGCAGCGTGAGACCACCGGCGATCGTGCGGGGACGGGCCCCGGTGGCGACGACGAGCGCGTCGTACGCCCCCACCTCGTCGATCGAGCCGACGGGGAGGCCGAGGTGGAGCTCGAGCCCGAGCTTGTCGAGGGTGGCGTCGTCGGCCAGTGGGATCCGGTCCGGTTCCCACTCCCCCGCCAGCACCTGCTTCGACAGCGGCGGCCGGTCGTAGGGCATCGACGACTCGTCCCCGTGGAGGGCGATGGTGCCCCCGAACCCCTTGGCCCGCAGCGCCTGCGCGCACCGCAGGCCGGCGAGCGACGCGCCCACGATGACGACCCGGTCGACGCTCACGACCGCGTCAGAAGTAGATCGTCTTCTTGGCCCGCTCTTCGACGACGTCGATGTCGTCGGTCCAGGCGCCGGTCGAGAGGTACTTCCAGCCCGCGTCGGGGACGATGAACACCACCGTGCCCTCGTCGATCGACGCCGCACACTTCGCGGCGCCCGCCATCGCCGCGCCCGCGGAGATGCCGGCGAAGATCCCCACCTCGGTCAGCCGCCGCACCCACTCGATCGACTCGCGCGGGCGCACGATCGTCTTGCGGGACAGCAGCTCCTCGCCGCCGCCATCGGTGAAGATCGGCGGGACGAAGCCCTCGTCGAAGTTCTTCAGCCCGTCGACCATCTCGCCGACCGGCGGCTCGACGGCCCACACCTCGATGTCGGGGTTGCGCTCCTTCAGGAACGACCCGACGCCGATGATCGTCCCTGCCGTGCCGAGTCCGGCGACGAAGTGGGTGATCTCCGGGACGTCCCGCCAGATCTCCGGCCCCGTCGACTCGCGGTGCGCCTTGGCGTTGGCGGGGTTGCCGTACTGGAAGGAGTAGAACCAGTCGGGGTGCTCCTCGGCCAGGGCCTGGGCCCGGCGCATCGCCCCGTTCGAGCCCTCGCCGGCGGGCGAGAGGATGATCTCGGCGCCCCACACCTCGAGCAGCTGCTTGCGCTCCTCGGACACGTTCTCGGGCAGCACGACCTTGAACGGGTGGCCCTTCACCTTGGCGAGCATCGCCATGGCGATCCCGGTGTTGCCCGAGGACGACTCGAGGATGACCTGGCCCGGCGCCAGCGAGCCGTCCTTCTCCGCCTCGTCGATCATCCACCGCGCGGCGCGGTCCTTGACCGACCCGCCGGGGTTCTGGCCCTCGAGCTTGGCGAGGATGCGCACCCGGGGGTTGGGCGAGAGCCGCGACACGTCGACGATCGGCGTGTTGCCGATGAGGTCGGCGACGGAGTCGAAGACGGGCACGTCGCTGCTAGCCGCCCGCGACCGCCGGGACGATCGACACCGTGTCGCCGTCGCCGACGGCGGTCTCGAGCTTGCCGAGGTAGCGGACGTCCTCGTCGTTCAGGTACACGTTCACGAACCGGTGCACCCCCCCGTCGGGCGCCCGCAGGTGGGTGGCGGTGCCGGGGAACTGCTTCACGATGTCGTCGATGACCTCGCCGATGGTGCTGCCTTCGGCGGAGATCTCGGACTGGCCGCCCGCGTTGGCTCGCATGATGGTGGGCAGACGGACGGTGACGGACACGACCAGGGCTCCTTGGCTCAAATCCTGACTTGAACGGTCAGGAATTCTAACCCTGCACGAGCCCGATGTGTTCCTCGCGGACGTCGTCGCCGACGATCAGGTACGAGCGCACGACGGGTTCGGGCTGGCGCAGCGACACGAGCACCCACCGCCATCCGACCAGGAACGGGTTGCCGGCCTGCTCGATGTCGGTCGGCGACGGGTACGCCTCGGTGTGGGTGTGGGAGTGCACGACGCCGAGGATCTCGAGGCCCCGCCCCTCGATGTCCCGGTCGGCCTTCTCCCAGGCGTCGGGACCGAGCGAGAAGGTGCGGCTCGACCGGTCGGCGTTCTCGCAGGGGACGAACACCTCGGCGAGCGCGCCGTCGTCGCCCCTCCGGCGGCCGCCGAGCAGCCCGCACGCCTCGTCGGGCAGCCCGTCGTAGGCGTGCGCGACCATGGCCCGCCACGCCGATTCCCGGAGGTCGAGCACGCCCCGGACAGTAACGTCGTCACCCCTATGCCGAAGGCAGAGCGCAGCGGGGTCGTCGCCAGGAACCGCAAGGCCCGGCACACCTACGACATCCTCGGCACCTACGAGGCCGGCATCGTCCTCGTGGGCAGCGAGGTGAAGTCGCTGCGCGACGCCCAGGTGCAGATGGGCGAGGCGTACGCCACCGTCGACGACGGCGAGGTGTGGCTGCACAACGTCCACATCGCCCAGTACGCGAACGTCGACATGTCCACCCGGCCGACGATCGACCGCAAGCGCAAGCTGCTGCTGCACCGCAAGGAGATCGACGAGCTGGGCCGGCGGGTCAACGTCGAGCGGCTGACCCTGGTGCCGCTGTCGATCTACTTCAAGGACGGTCGGGCCAAGGTCGAGCTCGCGGTGGCCCGGGGCCGCAAGCACGCCGACAAGCGCCAGGCCATCGCGGCGCGGGACATGGCCAGGGACGCCGAGCGGAGCCTGTCCCAACGGACCCGCTGACCCGTAGACTGGGCCCACCTTGACATGGGGCTGATGTGGTTTCGACGTTGGTTTCGACGATCTCATCTGCGGCCCGAGTTGCTCAGACTCGATAAACGGGGCACCCAAAGAAGCGCCAATGGCGACTTCGCTCCCGCCGCCTAGACCAACCCCTAGGTGAACGGAGACACCGTGACCAGCAATGGCGCACGGGGCCTGTCCGCTGCAGCCCGGCAACAGAAGCAGTGGAGGACGGCAGGGAGAGACCGCTGACGGTGGGAAAGACCACTGACCGCTCGGAAAGACGAGCCGGAGCCCGAAAGGGCAGCTGACCCGGCAGCACGGCAGCCGCAACGCCGTGACCGCGGGAATGGCCGTAGCAGGTGTTGTCCTCGCCCAGCGGACGCGGGATCGTTCCCCGCCAGCTCCACACCGAACGCGACAGCGAGGCACCCCCGAGGGGTGCCTCGCGGCGCGCGCGGACTGGTTCAGCCGAGCTCGTGCCAGTCGGCGCCGTCGGCGCTGACCTCGAGGCCGCCACCGCTCGAGCCGATGACCTCGGGGTCCCCGGCCGGGCTCGTCAGCGTCCACGGACCGCTGGGGCAGGAGTTGAGCGCCGGGCCCTCGGTGGTCGACGACGAGGTCACCGAACCGGAGTAGCCGGTGAGGTGGAAGCCGGTGACCTGGTTGCGCTCGCGCGCCACCGACGCGACGACACCCTGAGTGTCGTTGGTGGTGGTCCGCGCTCGCTCCTGGGTGTTCTCGTTGTTCGTGTTCGTGCAGACCCAGGACACCTCGGTGATCTCTTCACCGCCGAAGCGGAACTGCACGGAGGCGGCGTTGTCCTGCAGGGTCTTGTTGTTCCAGCCCAGGGCCAGCTGGACGTCGCCCTTGCCCACGAAGCCGGAGCCGGCGTCGGGATCGAAGGTGACGGCGGCGCCGGCGATGCCACCGACGACCAGGACGCCGGCGGCCACCGCAGCACCGACGAATCGCTCGAGCTTCATGCAGGTCTCCCCGTTCTCATCGGGCCACCGCCCGGCACCCCCTCCCCGGGGTGCGGGTGCAGACTTCGACGCCGGGGCTTCGCCTCCCTGCGTGACGCCTCCAAAACGCTTCGTGAGAGGTCGGCGGGCCCGCCCCGCCGACGCCGCTCCCTGCCGAGGTCGCCGATCAGCTCGCCTGACGCGGCTGGTAGATCGCGGTGTGGGTGACCCGCTGGGCGACCTCGCCGTCGGCCAGCACCGCGACATCCAGCTCGACGAACCGGTGGCCCTTGTGCTCCCACTCGCGTGCGACAAGGGCGCGGGTCTGGACGACCTGGCCGTCGGCGACCGCGGCATGGTGCTGCGTCACCGACTCGACGTGGATCCACGGCCCGAGGCGCACGTTGGCGGCCAGCACGTAGTTGGCGTCCCGCAGCACCCAGCCGGGGTGGGCCACGCCCTCGTCCCGGTAGAGCGGCAACGTCTCCCGCACGTCGTCGAGGTAGACCGCGGCCTTCGCCGCGTGGAACCCGTGCGGGACGAGCCCGAACGCACTCCCCACCACGAGCGACAGCGGTGACGCAGGCGGCGGCGCCGTCGCCTGCGCAACTTCGGGCCACAGCGACCGGCTCGGTCGGGCGGGCGGGCGGCGCGGCAGCGACGCCTCGCCGGTGGCGCACACGGTGCCCTCGTGGTTGCGCACCTCGAGCCGCACCGTCGGGCCGTCGTCGCCCTCGCGGTGGTCGACCGGCGCCACCGTGATCCGCTCCCCCTCGTAGACGGGTGCGAGGAACCGGCCCCGCATGGTGCCCCGCGCCAGCCACTCGAGCCCCCAGGCCTCGGCCGGCGGATGGGTCAGGTAGGCGTAGACGTCGACGCCGGGGACGAGGCCGCCGGCGAAGCCGAAGCGACGAGCGACCTCGTCGTCGTGGATCTTGTTGTCCGACTGCGTCGCGGTGTTGTGGGCCGTCAGCTCCCAGGTCGCCAGCACAGGAGCACCCTAAGCGCATCGGGCGCGCGCGAGGCTCGGGGTGATGGAGGACCTGGCCGACGTCCCGCCGGAGGCGTTCGTCGCCGCTCGCGACGCGCTCGCCACCCGCCTGAAGGCCGAGGGCCGCGTCACCGAGGCGGCGGCCGTGAAGCGGCTGCGCCGACCGGCGGTGCAGCAGTGGCTGGCCGAGCAGGTCCGGCGCCACCACGCTGATGCCGTCGACGCCCTCCGCGACGCGACGGCGACCGTCGCGGCCGCACAGGAGGCGCTCGTCACCGGTGGCGGCCGCGACGAGCTGCGCGGCGCGACCGCGGCCCGCAAGGTCGCCCTCCGCGCCGTCGCCGACGTCGTCGAGCAGGTGCTCGCTCGCCACGGCCGGCCACGGTCGCACCGCGACGAGGTGGTCGCCGCCATCGACGCCGCCGTGACCGCGGAGGTGGCGGGCGGCACCTTCGGCCTGCCGGACGACCTTGCCCTCCCCGACCGGCGCTCTTCGACCCCCGCCCGCGAGCGAGCGCGGCAGGAGGCCGCGCGGCGGGCGGCCGAGGCCCGTGCCGAGATCGATGCCGCGCAGGAGCGGGTCAGCCAGGCGCGCGAAGAGCTGGCGCGCGCCGAGTCACTGCTGGCTGCAGTGGTGGAGCGCCATCGCGGTGTAGAGGGCGATGCCTGAGGTCATCGCTCCCTCGTCGAGCACCATCCGGTTCGAGTGGTTCGGCGCGGCGTGCGCCACGCCCGGGTTGGTGCCGAGGAACGCCATCGCGCCGGGCACCTCGTTGAGCACATAGGAGAAGTCCTCGGCCCCCATGACCGGCGTCGGCATCGTCAGCGCCTTGCCGTGCCCGAGCGTCGCCTCGGCCACGGCCAGCGACGTGGCTGCCCATCCCTCGTCGTTCACCGTCACCGGATAGCCCTCGCGGATGGTGAGCTCGGCCGTGGCGCCGTGGGCGGCGGCGATCCCGTCGGCCAACCGCCGCAGGTTGTCCCACACCCGCTTCCGCGTCCGCTCCGACACCGCCCGGATCGTGCCCTCCAGGTAGGCGGTCTCGGGGATGACGTTGTTGGTGGTCCCCGCTCGGATCTTCGCGATGGTGACCACCGCCGGGTCGAACACGTCGACCGACCGGGTGACCATCGTGTGGATTGCGGTGGCGATCGAGCAGGCGATCGGCACCGGGTCGTTGGCGAGATGGGGCATCGACGCGTGCCCGCCTTCGGCCGTCACCGTGAGCTCGATCACGTCGGCCGACGCCAGCTGCGCGCCGCCCTTGGCCGCCACGAGCCCCGAGGGCATGTTCGGGGTCTGGTGGATGGCGAACGCCGCGCTCGGGCGGTGGTCGCCTTCGAGCAGACCCTCCTCGAGCATGAAGCGGGCTCCGCCGTGGCCCTCCTCGCCCGGTTGGAACATGAACAGCACCCGCCCGGCGAGGTCGGCGCGGCGCTCGGTGAGCAGGCGGGCCGCCCCGACGAGCATCGCGGTGTGAGCATCGTGCCCGCAGGCGTGCATGGCGCCGTCGACCTCCGACGCGTACTCGAGGCCGGTGTCCTCGGGCATCGGCAGGGCATCCATGTCCCCTCGCAGCAAGATGGTCGGACCCTCGCGGTCACCCTCGAGGACGGCGACGACCGACGTGGTGGTCGTGCCCGTCGCGACCGACAGCGGGAGGCCGTCGAGGGCGTCGAGCACCGCCGCCTGGGTGTCGGGCAGGTCGAGGCCGAGCTCGGGACGGCGGTGCAGCCGGCGCCGGAGGTCGACGGCGTCGTCGAGCAGGCCCCCGGCGGCGTCGAGGAGAGTCGGGGTGGTCACGCTGCCAGCCTCGCACGCCGGCGGCCGTCGGCGGGAGGGCTAGACGAGGGCCTTGCCCAGGCGCTCGAGCGCCTCTTCCTCGGGCACGTTCCAGGCGATCGACAGCTCGGAGGCGAGGATGACCCGGGCCCGCTCGAGCATCGACTTCTCACCAGCGGAGAGGCCGCGAGCCGACTCCCGGAGCGCCAGGTTCCGCACGACCTCGGCCACCTGGTACACGTCCCCCGACTTCAGCTTCTCCTGGTGGTTCTTGAAGCGCCGGCTCCAGTTGCTGGGCTCGCGCACGTCGCGCTTGCCGAGGAGGCGGAGCACGTCCTCGACGTCCTCCTCACTGATGGGCGGGCGCATGCCGACCTCGTCGGCCTTGTCCACCGGCACCGAGAGCGTCAGGTCGCCGTGGGCCATCTGGAGGACGAAGTAGTCCTTCTTCTCCCCACCGACCTCCATCGACTGCTTCTTCTTGATGACCGCGGCACCGTGGTGCGGGTACACGACGCGGTCGCCGACCTTGAAGCCCATGGATCTCCTGACACTCGGGGGTCAACAAGTGTGCCACGGAGGGTGGTGTTTCCTACAGCCGCGGGGGCTCCGGCAGGCCCAGCGCCTCCTCCAGGGCGGCGATGGTGCGCAGGACCACCTGGTCGCCGTGCTGGGGTCCGACGACCTGGAGGCCGACCGGGAGGCCGGCGGCCGTGAGGCCGGCGCAGACGGTGCCGGCCGGCGACCGGGTGAGGTTGAACGGATAGGTGTAGGCGACCCAGTTGAGGGTCGGTTCGCCGTTGACGGTGCCCTGCTCGCCGGAGCGGGGCGCGGTGCCGGCGGTGGTCGGCGTGACCAGCACCCGCACATCGCTGAACACCCGCACCAGGTCGACGTTGTAGCGGTGGCAGGCGTCCTCGGCGGCCACGAGATCCTGCGCCGTGCGCGACCGGCCCAGCTCGAGCAGGGGGACGAGCGTCGGGTCGACCTCGCTCCAGTCGCCGTCGACGGCACCCGCCCGGGTGACCGAGCGGACGAGGTAGGCGCCGACGAAGGACGCCCAGGCCATGACCGGGTCCTCGGGGAACACGGTGTCGATCTCGACGATCTCGGCCCCGAGGCCCTCGAGCGTCCGCAGCGCGGCCTCGCAGATGGCGAGCACCTCGGTGTCGGTGGTGCCGTAGCCGAGGGTCGGTGACCACCCGACGCGGATCGGGGGGCTGGGATCGAGCACCGCCGCGCTCCACGACGCTTCGGGCATGGGCAGCGACCGCAGGTCGCGCTGGTCGGGGCCGATCACCGAGTCGAGCCCGAGGGCCACGTCGGCGATGCGGCGGGCCATGACGCCCTTCGTCGACAGGTTGCCCCGGTCGGGTCCCTCGTCGCCCCCGCTCGGTACGCGGCCCAGCGACGGCTTGATGCCCGAGAAGCCGCACAGCGCGGCGGGGATGCGGATCGACCCGCCGCCGTCGGAGCCGGTGGCCATCGGCACCATCCCGGCCGCCAACGCCGCCGACGAGCCGCCCGACGAGCCACCGGGCGAGTGCTCGAGGTTCCAGGCGTTGCGCGACGCGCCGAACACGAGGTTGGTCGTGTCGCCCTTGTGGCCGAGCTCGGGCGTGTTGGTCTTGCCGACCACGACGCAGCCGGCGGCCTTGAGCCGGGCGACCAGCTCGGAGTCGCCGGTCGCCGCCGGGCGCCCGGCATAGAGCAGCGAGCCCCGCGTCGTCCGGAACCCGGCGGCGTCCTCGAGGTCCTTCACGCCGATGGGCAGTCCGGCCAGCGGCCCCGGGTCCTCGCCCCGGGCGACGGCCTCGTCGACGCCGGCGGCGTCGGCCAGTGCCCGGTCGCCGTCGACCTCGCAGAAGGCGTTGACGGCCGGGTTGAGGGCCTCGATGCGTTCGAGTGCGTGCTGCACGAGCTCGCGGGCCGAGACCTCCCGACCGCGGACGCGATCGGCGAGGTCGGCAGCGGTGTCGCGGAGGAAGTCGACCATGGGCCGACCGTATCCCCGTCGCTAGTCGCCGGGTTCGGGGTCGGGCCAGATGGCGGTGACGGCGCACAAGAGGCCGTAGGCGAGGAGCCCGGCCACCGCCACCCAGACCACGGTCGGTCCCCACGGCTCGTCGACCAACGCCCGCAGCGACCGGTCGAGGCCGACCGGTTCGCTGGGATCGTGCTGCACGGCCGCCCGCACGACGAAGAAGCCCGAGAGCGCCCACGCCAGGGCCCGGCCCAACCAGCCGGCCACGCCGATGACCGAGACGGCCGGCCGGAGCCGCTCGGGCACCGCGGCCTCGTCGATGTCGCGCTGGAACCGCTCCTTCACACCCTTGCGAACGGCGTGGGCGGCGACCGCGAGGATGGCGAGTCCGATCACTCCCAGAAGGAGGCGGCCGCCGGGCCACTCGAGCAGCCGGGCCGTGGCGGCCTGCTGGGAGTCGCCGCCCTCACCGGTCGCACCGCCTCCCTGCTCGCCGCCGAGCACGACCCCGCCGGCGAGCGCGGCCAGCGCGCCGTAGACCAGCGCCGTCCCCGCCCACGAGAGCCGCCGGGTGACCTTCTCGTCACCGCCGCGCAGCGCGCCGATCGCCCGCCACACCGCGAACCCGACGAATCCGACGGTGATGGCGACGAGGAGCACCGTCCCGAACCGGGACTCGGCGATCGTCGCCAGCGCGCCGGACCGATCGGCCTCGGCGCCGCCGCCTCGCGCCCGCGCGATCCGCGACGCGAGCAGACCGACCAGCAGGTACAGCGCGGCGCGCGCTGACCATCCGGCACGGGCGGCGACTTCCACCGCCGCTGCGTGCCCGATGGCCCGCCGCGGCAAACGATGCGCGAGGGTGAGCCCGGTGGACGCCGTCCTCATCGCGCTCGGCGTGGTCTTCCTGGCCGAGCTCGGCGACAAGAGCCAGCTCATCGCGCTCACCTTCGCCGCCCGCGGGCGCCCGCTCGCGGTCCTCGCCGGGATCGGCGTGGCCATCATGGTGCTGCAGGCGATCGCCGTGGGCGTCGGCGCCGCCGTGCGCGAGAGCCTGCCGGAGCGACCGGTCGAGATCGTCGCCGGGCTCGCCTTCCTCGCCTTCGGGGTCCTCGCCCTGCGAGGGGAGGACGACGAGGAGGTCCGGGCGACGGTGCCCCGGTCGGCCGTCCGGGTGGCGCTGGCCGCCGGGATCGCGTTCTTCGTGGCCGAGCTCGGCGACAAGACCCAGCTCGCCACGCTGACGCTCGCTGCCACGAACGGCCCGGTCGGCACGTGGATCGGTGCCGTCATCGGCGAGCTGGCCGCCGACGCGCTGGCGATCGGCGTCGGTGCCCGGCTGGGCACCCGCCTCTCGGGCCGGGCGATCCGGTGGACATCGGCCGGGCGTTCGCCGCCTTCGGTGTGCTCCTCCTGGCCGGCGTCGGCTAACGCGAGCTGCGGGCGCCGAACGCCCGGCGCAGCTCGGGGAGGATCCAGGCGGCGGCGAGGTCGGCGCCGGCGTCGCGGAAGTGGGCGCCGTCGAAGCGGAGGGTCACGCCGTCCTGCTCCACGCGGCAGCGTCCCTCGGTCCCGCACAGCCACGCGTGGAGCGGGAGCACGACGGCGCCGGCCGCGGTCGCCTCGCGCCGGTACACCGCGTTCAAGCAGTCGACCCGATCGGCGTGGTCGGCCTGCACCACCGGCAGGCTGAGGTAGGGCACGTCGGCCACGGCCACCGTCGCCCCCGACTCGCCGAGCACCGCGATCGCCTGCGCCACCGCGCCGGCGTACCGGGCGTCGAACTCGGGGTCGCACGGGTGGCGCCACGCCCCGGCGATCTCACGGTCGCCCAGGCCGGGCCAGCCGATCACCAGCAGGGCGAGATCGGGCTGGAACGCAGCCGCCTCCATCCGCCACCGGGCCGGCCACTCGCCGCACCAGTCGGGGTCCTCGACGTACCCCCCGCTGTCGAGCCGGAGCCGCTCGCGGTTCGAGAGCAGACCGCAGGCGATCATCCCGGCGTTGCGGATCTCCACGTCGTGGTCGGCGCCCAGCCGGGACAGCCCCTCGCCGAGGAAGGCGGCGCCCGAGTCGCCCACGACGAGCACGCGGAGCGTGCCGGGCGCGACGGCCGGGCGCGTCGCGAGCGCCAGCGCCGGGGGCGGCGTGGGGGCCACCGGCGCCTCGATGGCGGCCGGAGCGGCAGCGGCGGTGCCGGCGACCACCGCGATCACCGCGGCGCCGGCAGCCGCCGGGGTGACGACGCGGATGCGCCAGCCGCCGAGCGAGCCGCGCCGGACCGGGAGCTCGACGAGCCGGAACGACACCTCGGCGACGGCCAGCGTCGCCAGCAGCTTCGCGACGAGGAGCGGCCATCCCGACAGCCCAGTGCGGTCCGGCGTCATCACCACGAACAGCGGCCAGTGCCAGAGGTACACCCCGTAGCTGATGATCCCGAGGCGGCGCAGCGGCCGGACCGAGAGGGCGCGCGCGAGGGCGCCGGGCTGGGTGGCGGCGGCGATCACCAGGGCGGCGGCCACCGAGCACAGGGCCAGGCCGCCCTCGTACAGGTGGTCGGCCGTACCGGGCACCGTGCTCCACGCCACGCCGAGCCCGACGACGGCCAGCCATCCGATCGCCTGGGTCGCCCGTCCGGGTCGCCGGTCGGGCCGCCCGCTCCACAGCGCGAGCGCGGCGCCCGCCAGGACGGCGGCAGCGCGGGTGTCGGTGCCGTAGTACACGCGCGCGGTGTCGTCGCCGGCGCCGTGGAGGACGACCATGGCCAGCGCGGAGGCGGCGCCGAGCACGAGCGTGACCGGCAACAGGACCCGCCGCCCACCTCGCAGTGCGGCCGCGACCACCAGCGGCCAGACGATGTAGAGCTGCTCCTCGATGGCGAGGCTCCACGTGTGGGCGAGGAGCGACGGCGCCGCGAACAGCTCCCAGTAGGAGCGGTCGGCGGTGAGGGCGTGCCAGTTGGCGACGTAGCCGAGCGTGGCCAGCGCATCGCCGCGCAGGGCGCGGGCGGCGAGATCGGCAGGGCCGGTGGCGGCGTAGAGCGCGACGGCGACGAGCAGCACGAGGACAGCCGGGAGCAGGCGGCGCGCCCGGCGGGCCCAGAAGGCGCGGAGGTCGATGCGTCCGGTCTGACGCCACTCGGCCAAGAGGAGCGAGGTGATGAGGAAGCCGGAGAGGACGAAGAAGAGGTCGACGCCGAGGTAGCCGCCGCGCAGGTGCCCGAGGTGGAAGGCGAGGACGCCGATCACCGCGAGCCCTCTGAGCCCATCGAGGGCCGGCACGTGCGGCAACCGCGTCGTCATGGCGGTTCGACGGTAGGGCGCACCGTCGTCGGTTGGGCGTCAGGTTCTACAGGTACGGCAGCGGATCGACGGGCGTGCCGTCGCGGCGTACCTCGAAGTGGAGGTGTGGTCCGGTCGCGTAGCCCGTCGCGCCCACGGCGCCGATCACCTGGCCGCGGCTGACGACGGCGCCCTCGGTGACGCGGAGCACGCTCTGATGGGCGTAGAGGGTGGCGACGCCGCCGCCATGGTCGATGATCGTGCAGTTGCCGTAGCCGCCCCGCCAGCCGGCGAAGACCACCTCGCCCGGCGCGGACGCCGAGATCGGGGTGCCGGTGGAGGCGCTGAAGTCGAGACCGGTGTGGAGCCGGCGGTCGCCGAAGATGGGGTGGACGCGGTAGCCGAACGTCGAGCTCACGACCGGGTTCGCGAGCGGCGAGCTGAGGCTGCCGTTGCCGCTGAGCGCGACGCCGCCCGAGCCCCGCCGGCGGAGGAGCTCGGCGATGGCGTCGGACTCACGCCGCATCTCGGCGATGCGGCGCTCGTACTGCGCGCGCGACCCGCGGAGCGACTCGAGCAGCGACTGCTCCCGGTTGACCTCGGCGGTGACTGCGGCGGTGGCCGAGATCTGCTCGAGCCGGGCGGCTTCGAGCGCTTCGGTCTGGGCGCGGACCTCGTCATGGCGAGCGGTCGCCGCCTGTCGGGCCGCCTCGGCCTCGGCCCGGAGCGCGGTCGTGTCGTCCTGGAGCGCCGAGAACGTGTCCACGATGCGGGCCTGACGCTCGGCGAGCGCGTCGACGAACGCCTTGGCGTCGTGGAGCTCGCTGACGTCGGTCGCGCGCAGCAGGACGTCGAGGCGCTCGGCGCTCGAGCCGAACCGGATGAAGGCCGCGACGGCCTGCGCCTTCAGGAGGGCCCGGGCCTCCTCGAGCTGGCCGGTGACCTGATCGAGCTCGCCCTGGATCCGGCGCTCGAGGGCCGATGCGGCGTCGAGCTCGGCCTGGGCCGCCGTGAGCGCGGCCATGGCGGCCGACGCCTTGGCGTCGATCTCGGCGAGCTTCGCCTGCTCCTCGGCTCGGCGCCGCTGCGTCACCCGGAGCTCGGCGAGCACGCCCGCCTCCTCGGCCGCCACCTCGTCGAGCTCCTCCCGGAGGCGCTCGATCTCGTTGCGGATCTCCGCCTGCCGGTCGGCGGGCGCCTGCTCGGCGTGCGCGATGAGCGGGGGCGCCGTGAGCGCCACCGCGAGCACGAGGCCCAGAGACCGGGCCAGCCATTTCACACCAGCAACGATAGCCACACCAGCAACATCCGACCAGGGACAACGTGGACAACCGGAGAAATCGGGCACCCCGAGCCCGACCTTGAGGGGACACCGCCCGCCCCTCCCCTCACCAACCTTGTCGCGCTCGCCCGCCTCCGGCGGGCGAGCGCGACGAGGTTCGGGGGTCAGACGTCGAGGAAGCGGGTGACGGCCACCCCGGCGCCGGCGGCACCGATCCCGGCGCCGATGGCGATCAGCAGGGCGCCGGTCGAGCTGACCTGGCCGCCCAGCACCTGGAAGCCGCTGAAGAGGTTGATCCGGCTGATCGGCTCCTCGGTGAGGTTGCGCAGGATCACCACGATGCCGAACGACGCCGCCGCCCCGACCAGGCCCTGGACCAGCCCCTCGAGCATGAACGGCACCCGGATGAACCAGTTGGTGGCCCCGACGAGCTTCATCACCTCGATCTCTCGTCGGCGGGCGAAGATGCCCATCCGGATCGTGTTGAAGATCAGGAGCACGGCGGCGAACAGCAAGACGCCGGCGACGACGAACATGGCGACCTGCAGCCATCGCGACACGGTCAGGACCGTGTCGACGGTGTCCGCCGCGAACTCGACCTGCTTCACCCCTGGCGCCTGGCGGAACTGCTCACCGAGTATCCGTATGAGCGCCACGTCCTCCACGCTCGGGCGCACGCGGTACGACGCCGGGAGGTCCTCGGCCTTCACGTTCTGGAGGTACTCGGGCTGGTCGGCGAAGTAGCGGCGGAACAGCTCGTACTGCTCGGCCTGGGAGACGAACCGCACCCCGTCGGTGGCGACGTTGGGTGACTCGACCAGCTGGCGCTCGATGCTCTGCTGCTGCTCGGGGGTGACGTCGAGGTTGAGGAAGATCTCGAACTCGACGCCGTTCTTCCACCGCTCGGTCGCGTTGTCGACGCCGTAGCGGAGGAGGAGCGCGACGCCGACCATGGAGAGCGACACCGCCACGGTGAGCATGGACGCGGTGGTCAGCAACAGGTTGCGGCGGAGGTTGCTCGCCGTCTCCCGTGCCGCGTAGTCGACCTTGATCGGCATGTCAGGCGTACACCCCTCGCACCTGGTCGCGCACGATCGTCCCGCGGTCGAGCTCGATGACGCGGCGCCGCATCGTGTCGACGATCGACCGGTCGTGCGTGGCCATCACCACCGTGGTGCCCGTTCGGTTGATGCGGTCGAGCAGCCGCATGATCCCCACCGACGTCGCGGGGTCGAGGTTCCCCGTCGGCTCGTCGGCGAGGAGGATGAGCGGCCGGTTGACGAACGCACGGGCGATCGACACCCGCTGCTGCTCACCTCCGGAGAGCTCGTGGGGCAGGTTCTCGATCTTCTTCGCCAACCCGACGAGCTCGAGGATCGCCGGGACCTGGGAGGTGATCACGTGCTTGGGGCGCCCGATCACCTCGAGGGCGAAGGCGACGTTCTCGTACACGGTCTTGCTCGGCAGGAGCATGAAGTCCTGGAAGATGAACCCGATGTTGCGCCGGAGATAGGGGATCTTCCACTTGCTGAGCTGGGCGATGTCCTTGCCCGCCACCCAGATGCGGCCCTCGTCGGGCGTCTCCTCACGGTTCAGCAGACGCAGGAAGGTCGACTTGCCGGAGCCGGAGGGGCCCACGAGGAACACGAACTCGCCCTTGGCGATGTCGGCGGACGCCTCGCGCAGGGCGACCACCTCGCCCTTGTAGACCTTCGAGACGTTCTCCAGCTTGATCACGGAAGGGCAAGGTTACCGGCCGGCCCTCCCAGCCCTGTGGTCCCCGGACCCACCTCAGCCGGCCCGGAGCGACGCGCCGCCGGCCAGGATCTCGGTGATCATCGACGCCGGCGCCGGTCGGTGCAGGTGGAAGCCCTGGCCCGCATCGCACCCGAGCCTCGTGAGCTCGGCCAGCTGGTCCCCGTCCTCGATGCCCTCGGCGACGACGCGCAGCCCGAGATCGTGCGCGAGGCCGACCAGGGCCCGGATCACGGCGCGGTCAGCAGGACGCCGCGCCACCCCCTGCACGAACGAGCGGTCGATCTTCAGCTCGGAGAGCGGGTACCTCGTGAGGTAGGCGAGCGACGACCACCCCCGACCGAGGTCGTCGATCGCCAGCCGGACCCCCAGCTCGGCCAGCGCCTGCACCGACCGGAGCACCTCGGGCACGTCTTCCATCACCGCGCTCTCGGTGATCTCGAGCGTGAGGCTCGCGGGGTCGAGGCCCGTGCGCTGGAGGACACCGGCGACGGACCCGACGCACCGCTCACCGGCGAGCTGGACCGCCGACAGGTTCACCGACAGGCGGAAGGCGGTGCCGACCACCTGGTGCCACGCCCGGGCCTGGGTGCAGGCCAGCTCGAGCACCCGCTCGCCGAGATCGTCGATGAGACCTGCCTCCTCAGCGAGCGGGATGAACTCCGTCGGCGCAACCGCGCCGCGCGTCGGGTGGGTCCAGCGCGCCAGCGCCTCGACGCCGACGACCGAGCCGGTCTCGAGATCGACGATGGGCTGGTAGGCAACCGTCAGCGACCCGTCCTGGATCGCCACCCGCAGATCGGTCTCGTTCGCGAGGCGGCGCTGGGCCTGCAGGCGCAGGCTGGGATCGAAGAGCTCGTAGCGCCCGCGGCCGCCCTGCTTGGCCCGCTCGAGCGCCAGGCCGGCGTCGCGCAGCAGCGAGGCCGGATCGGTCGTCGGCGTCTGCCCGGCGGCGGCGGCGCCGACGCTCACGGACACGGCCAGTGACGTCCCCTCGACGACGACCGGCTCGCGCAGGTCGACCAACAGCATGCGGGCGAGCCGCGCCGCGGCCTCGATGCCGCCCCGCTCGACCATGACCGCGAACTCGTCGCCCCCGAGCCGGGCGACGAGCCGGTCGCCGGCGGTGGCGGCGAGCCGCTCGGCCACGGCGCGGAGCAGCTGGTCGCCGGCCTGGTGGCCGAGGCTGTCGTTGACGGTCTTGAAGCCGTCGAGGTCGCACACGACCACCGCCGCGCTGTCCGCTTCGTCCTGCCCCGGCGAGATGGCGGCGCCCAGGCGCTCCAGCAGCTGGTTCCGGTTGGACAGGCCGGTCAGGCGGTCGTGGCTGGCAGAGTGCTCGAGGAGGGCGTGCAGGTCCTGGGCGTAGCTCTGGCGGCCGGCGGCATCGAGCGCCGCGCTCGTCTGGGCGGCGAGCAGCTCGAGGCACTCGAGCTCGGCGGCCGACACCGGCCGATGCCGGCGGGTGCCGACGCCGAGCGTCGCCACCACCTCGCCCCCGACCCGGACGGGCACGCCCACGACGGTGGTGAACCCGGCGCGCCGGATCTCCTCGAGACCGCCCTCCCACCCGAGGTAGTCGTCGATCACGATCGTGCGGCCTTCGCGGCGGACCAGCGCCGAGAGCCCGACGTCGGCGGCCTGGTCGCCTTCCACGTAGCCGGCCGGGAGGTTGACCGCCCGCTCGAGACGCCACACGCCGTTGGGCTCGTCGAGCACGCAGACGTCGGCGGCCTCGAAGCCGAGCTCGATGGACGCGGCCATGACGGCGTCGAGCACCTCGCCGCCGCCGAGCGATGCGAGGCTGCGGCCGGCGTCGGCGGCGATGCGCAGCAGGCGCGCCCGCTCCTCGGCCTCGTCACTGGCCCGCCGGGTCGCCTCGAGGTGCCGTTGCAGCTGGCGGGCGAGACCCCCGCCGATCACGGCGACGGTGAGGACCATCCCGAGACGGAAGGTGACGACGTTCCAGCGGTTGAGGACGCCATAGCGATCCTCGGCCCACACCTGGATGCCGGCGTACACGAGCGCGGTGCCCGCCCAGCACGCGAGCGCGCCCCGCAGCCCGACCCGGAGGGCAGCCTGGAGGACGACGATGTTCAGCAGGCCCCACTCGGCGCCGACGTGGTCGAAGGCGAGGAGCGCCACGAGGAACAGGACGAGCGCGGCGTCGGCCACGACCTCGAGCGCAGCGACCCGCTCGTTGCGGCGGACGTCGCCCTCCCGCACCAGCCGCTTCGACACCTCGTTGGTGGCCAGGAGCCACAGGCAGACGGCAACGCCCCACGGCCGGACGGGATGCGGCACCGAGACGTCCGGTGGGGGCCGGTAGATCACGAACTGCACGGTCGCGAACGCGATCGAGAACCACCGGACCCGGCGGAGGGTCGCGGCGAGCGAGGCGAGCTGCTCGGCTCGGGTCGGCGGCGGCGGCGGTGTCGTCATCGGGTGACGTACACCATCTTCACAGTCGCGCCGCCGATGGAAGGGTCATTGCCAGAATGGCTGCATCGGACTAGCCCGTCGCCGTGGCCCGCTCCCAGCGCAGGAACGCGGCCATCAGGTCGTCGAGGTCACCGTCGAGGACGCCCTGGACGTTGCCGACCTCGTGGTTGGTGCGAAGGTCCTTCACCTGTTGGTAGGGCGCCAGCACGTACGACCGGATCTGGTTGCCCATCGACGCCGACGCTGACGTGCCGGCGATGGACTGCAGCTCGGCCTTCCGCTGCTCACGCTGGACCTCGGCCAGCTTGGACGCCAGCACCTGCATCGCCCGCGCCTTGTTCTGGGTCTGGCTGCGCTCGTTCTGGCAGGAGACGACGATGTTCGTCGGCAGGTGGGTGATGCGCACGGCCGAGTCGGTGACGTTGACGTGCTGCCCACCGGCACCCGACGACCGGTACGTGTCGATGCGGAGATCCTTCTCGTCGATCTGCACCTCGCCGGCGTCCTCGATCAGCGGCGTCACGTCGATCGAGGCGAACGACGTCTGGCGGCGATGGGCGGAGTCGAACGGCGACATGCGCACGAGCCGGTGCACGCCCTGCTCGCTCCGCAGCCACCCGTACGCGTGACGCCCGGACACGATGAAGGTCGCCGAGGAGAGCCCGGCCTCGGTGCCCGGCGACGCCTCGTCGAGCTCGAAGCCGAACCCGTGGCGCTCCGCCCACCGCTGGTACATGCGGACGAGCATCTCCGCCCAGTCCTGCGCGTCGACGCCACCCTCACCCGACTGCACCTGGCAGATGGCGTCGTGCTCGTCGTAGTCGCCGGCGAACAGCGACCGGAGCTCGAGGTCGCTGAAGGCGACGGCGAGGGCGCGCAGCTCGGCGTCGATCTCCTCCTCCTGGGTCTCGTCGCCCATCTCCCGTGCCATCTCGTCGAGCGTCGCCACGTCATCCAGTCGTTGCGCCAGCCCGTCGAACTGCGTGAGGTCGTCCTGGAGCGACGACAGCTCGGAGGTGATGGCGCGCGCCCGGTTCGGGTCGTCCCACAGCCCGGGCTCCGACGCCAAGCCCTCGAGCTCGGCCACCCGCGGACGCGCCGCGTCCACCTTCAGGTAGCCGCGAGCCTCCTCCAGCCGCGAGCGCAGCGATCGGAGATCATCCGTGAAGTCGCGCACGCCTACCGGCCGTGGCAGTGCTTGAACTTCTTCCCGCTCCCGCAGTGGCAGGGGTCGTTGCGACCGATCTTCTCCTCGGCCGACTTCACGATCGGCGCCATCGTGGCGGTGGGGTCGGGCTGCTGCGGTGGACGCGGCCCCTCTTGGATCTGCACCTCGGGGGTCGGTTGCGGTGTCGACTGCGCCACCACGCTCGGCACGTTCGGCTGCGGCGCGCCCGGCGTGTCGGCCGGTGCCGTGTACTTGAAGTTCGACACGTCGGGGAGGGGCTGCGGCTCCTGCTTCACGACCTGCAGGTGCATGACGTACTTGGCGAAGTCGTCGTTGATCGCCGACATCATCGCCTGGAACATCTCGTAGCCCTCGCGCTGCCACTCGTTGAGCGGATCCTTCTGGCCCATGGCCCGGAGGTGGATCCCCTCCTGGAGGTAGTCCATCTCGTAGAGGTGCTCACGCCAGCGGGTGTCGAGGACGCGCAACATGACCTGTCGCTCGACCTGGCGCATCGTCTCCTCGCCGAACTCCGCCTCGCGCGCTTCGTACGCGGTCTCCGCCTCGGCGACGACCATCTCGACGATCTCCTCGACCTCACGGTCGACGAGGGCGCCCGGCTCCAGCGTGGTCGGGTAGTACTCGCGGAGCTCGGTGACGAGGCCCTCGTGGTCGATGTCGATCTCGTCGTCGTAGATCGCGTACTTCCGGACCACACCCTCGACGGCCGCGAGGACGGCCTCGATCGCCTCGGTGCGCAGGTCGTCGCCTTCGAGGATCTGGTCGCGACGCTTGTAGACGACCTTGCGCTGGGCGTTGAGGACCTCGTCGTACTTGAGGACGTTCTTGCGGATCTCGGCGTTGCGCGACTCGACGGTCCCCTGCGCCCGCTCGATGGCCTTGGTCACCATCTTCGCCTCGATGGGCATGTCGTCGGGGAGGGCCTTTCCCATCACCCACGACATCGCGCCGGTGGCGAACAGCCGCATGAGCTCGTCTTCGAGCGAGAGGTAGAAGCGGCTGGCGCCGGGGTCGCCCTGGCGGCCGGCGCGGCCTCGCAGCTGGTTGTCGATGCGTCGGCTCTCGTGGCGCTCGGTGCCGAGCACGTAGAGCCCGCCGAGGGCGCGGACCCGATCGCCCTCGGCCTTCGTCTCGGTCTCGTACTTCTCGAGCAGCGTCTCGTAGCGCGCCCGGCCCTCGTCGGTCTCGGGGTCGAGGCCCTCGGCCAGCGTCTCCCGCTTGGCGAGGCCCTCGGGGTTCCCGCCGAGGAGGATGTCGACGCCCCGGCCGGCCATGTTGGTGGCGACGGTGACCGAGTGGAGCCGGCCCGCCTGGGCCACGATCTCGCCTTCGCGCGAGTGCTCCTTGGCGTTGAGCACGTTGTGGGTGATCCCCTCGCGGCGGAGCAGGCCCGAGAGGAGCTCGGACTTCTCGACCGAGACGGTGCCCACGAGGACGGGCTGGCCGGCGGCGTAGCGCTCCTTGAGGTCCTCCACGACGGCGTTGAACTTGGCGGCCTCGGTCTTGTAGATGAGGTCGCCGAGGTCCTCGCGGATCACCGGCTGGTTGGTGGGGATGGGGACGACGGTGAGGTTGTAGGTGTTGCCGAGCTCGGCGGCCTCGGTGAGCGCCGTGCCGGTCATCCCGGCGAGCTTGTCGTAGAGGCGGAAGTAGTTCTGGAGGGTGATGGTGGCGAGGGTCTGGTTCTCCTCCTTGATCCGCACGCCCTCCTTGGCCTCGACGGCCTGGTGGAGGCCCTCGGACCAGCGGCGCCCCTCGAGGATCCGGCCGGTGAACTCGTCGACGATCTTCACCTCGCCGTCCATCACCACGTAGTCGCGATCGCGCTTGTAGAGCTCCTTGGCCTTCAGCGCCACGCCGAGCTGGTGCACCAGGTTCTGCTGCACCTCGTCGTAGAGGTTCTCGACCCCGAGCGCCTGCTCGACCTTCTCGATGCCCGACTCGAGGATGGCGACGTGGCGCTTCTCCTCCTCGACGTCGTAGTCCTCGTCGCGGACGAGGCCCCGCACGACGGTGGCGAACTTGTAGTACAGCGAGGCGGCGTCGGCCAGGCGGCCGCTGATGATGAGCGGCGTGCGGGCCTCGTCGATGAGGATCGAGTCGACCTCGTCGACGATGGCGTAGGCGTGGCCCCGCTGCACCTTGCCCTCGAGGGACATGGCCATGTTGTCGCGGAGGTAGTCGAAGCCGAACTCGTTGTTGATGCCGTACGTGATGTCGCAGGCGTACTGGGCCCGCTTCTCCGCGGCCGTGGTGTTCATGTCGGGGACGACGAGGCCCACCGTGAGCCCGAGCCAGCGGTAGATGCGCCCCATCCACTCGGACTGGAACTTGGCCAGGTAGTCGTTGACCGTCACGAGGTGCATGCCCCGTCCGGTCAGGCCGTTGAGGTAGCCGGGAAGGGTGGAGACGAGCGTCTTGCCCTCGCCCGTCTTCATCTCCGCCACCCAGCCGAAGTGCAGGGCAGCGCCGCCCATCAGCTGCACGTCGAAGTGGCGCTGGCCGATGACCCGCAACGCCGCCTCGCGGGCGACGGCGAAGGCCTCGAGGAGGATGTCGTCCATGTCGGCGCCCCGGTCGAGGCGCTCGCGGAACTCGACGGTCTTGTGCTTCAGGGCCTCGTCGGAGAGGGCGCTGATCTCCGGCTCGAACGCGTTGATGTCGGGCACGAGGCTCTGGAGCGCCTTGAGCTTGCGCCCCTCGCCCATGCGCAGGACGCGGTCGAGGACCTTCATGGGGGTGGAGTGTACGTAGGGCTGCCCCGCTCCCCGTCCGCTGTGGCGGAGGAGGGCGCCTACGCCTCCTTGCGGCGGTCGATGGTGTCGTCGAGGTCGAGGAGCTTCTCCCGCACGGCGTAGACGACCGCCTCCATCCGGGAGTGCAGGTGCAGCTTCTCGAGGATGTTGCGCACGTGGTTCTTGACCGTGTTCTCCGAGATGTACAGCTGGTCGGCGATCTCTCGGTTGGTCAGCCCCTGGGCCACGAGCTTGAGGACCTCGAGCTCGCGATCGGTGAGCTTGGGCGCCGGCACCTGCTGCTTCTCGTCGGCGCGCCGGGCGAGGGCGTTGAACTCCTGGATGAGCTTGCTCGCCATCGAGGGGGAGATGAGGGTCTGGCCCTGCATGACGGCCCGCACGGCGTCGGCGACCTCCTCGATGGAGATCTCCTTCAGCAGGTACCCGGTGGCCCCCGCCTTGATCGCCTCGTAGAGGTCGTCTTCCTCGTCGGAGACGGTCAGCATCAGGATGCGCAATGTCGGCATCGACTCCGCCAGGCGGCGGGTGGCGTCGATGCCGCTCACCCGGGGCATGCGCACGTCCATGAGCAGGACGTCGGGGGCCAGCTCCTCGGCCTTGGCCACGGCGTCCTCGCCGTCCTCGGCCTCACCCACGACCTCGATGCCGTCCTCGAACTGCAGGACCTGGATCAGGCCCCGCCGGAACAGGGCGTGGTCGTCGACGATGAGGACGCGGATCGACTCGCCGGCGCTCACCTGTTCACTCATCGTGCGCAGCCACCCGTACCGCCCTCCCCGAGCCTCACTACCCCAGTCGCGCCCAAGCGCCCGTAACGGTAGGTCAGATCGGGCTAGCAAGGGCGGACTGGTCACCCACGGTGGCCATGGCCCGTCCGGAAGCGCTCACTCGAGCTCGAAGAGCTTCTCCCGCACGGCGAACAGCACCGCCTCCATCCGCGAGTGCAGGTGCAGCTTCTCGAGGATGTTGCGCACGTGGTTCTTCACCGTGTTCTCGGCGATGAACAGCTGCTCGCCGATCTCGCGGTTGGTCAGGCCCTGCGCCACGAGGCGCAGGACGCCCAGCTCGCGCTCGGTCAGGCGGGGCGCGGGGAGCTGCTGGTTGTCGGTGGCCCGCCGGGCGAGGCTGGCGAACTCGCTGATGAGCTTGCTGGCCATCGAGGGCGAGATGAGGGTCTGGCCCTGCATGACGGCCCGCACGGCGTCGGCGACCTCCTCGATGGAGATCTCCTTCAGCAGGTACCCGGTGGCCCCCGCCTTGATCGCCTCGTAGAGGTCTTCCTCCTCGTCGGAGACGGTCAGCATGATGATCCGGCAGCTCGGCAGCGCCGCCGACACCGCCCTGGTGGCCTCGATCCCCCCCATCCGGGGCATGCGCACGTCCATGAGGATGACGTCGGGGGCCAGCTCCTCGGCCCGGGCCACCCCGGCGTCGCCGTCGTCGGCCTCCCCGACGACCTCGATGCCCTCCTCGGACTCGAGGACCAGGACCAGCCCCCGCCGGAACAGGGCGTGATCGTCGACCACGAGGACGCGGATCGGGTTCGCGCTCACGGCGCGGCTCGGCCCGCCGCCCCCAGCACTAGCCCTCCTCGCCGTCGTCCTCGGGCGCGGCGGCCGGCGTGGCCCCGTTGCGGCGGGGGTGGCTGCGACCCACCAGCTTGGTCTTCAGCTTGTGGAGCTGGTGCTCGAGCTTGTGGGCGGCGGCGTCGACGGCGGCGTACGGGTCGGCGGCCGCGACCTTCGTCCGGAGGTGGTGTCCGTGACCTTCGAGGGTGACCTCGCAGACGTCCCGCTTGTCGGCGATCCTCGGGTTCTGCTCCTCGAAGAGGTGGACCTCGGCCCGGTCCATGCCCTCGAGGTACCGGCTCAGTCGGCTGATCCGTTCCTCGGCGGCCTGCCGGAGCGGGGCGGTGAGCTCGACGTGGCGGCTGCTGATGGTGACGTCCAACGGAACCTCCAGCTCGGGGCGTCCCGACGGGCCCGGCACTGGCGTCCCGGGCGGTCGGGGCTACCGGGATCGATGGGTGTTGCGCACGGCTGACCTGGTCTTTTGCCCCACACTCGCCTGCGGAGGAGCTACCAGGCGACCGGGGTGGCGATGCCGGGATCGACATCCAACACGCCCGTTGCCGCCTGCTTCACCCCTTCTCGCCCCGGCGCCGCTTCTCGGCACGATCGGAGCGGCAGGGCTTACCTCTAAGCCGCACAATGCTCGGCGACCACCGGTCGCCTTACGTGGGTCGTTTCGCCTGCGACTGGCATCGACTTGCAACCACAGACCCGTGCGCAACGGAGCCAGTGTAGGCCGGTGGGGCGGTGTGCTGCCCGGGCCCGCCGAGGATGGCCCGGGCCACCTCGTCGGCGCTGGCGTGCTGGCCGCGGGCGAGCGCCGCTCGGACCTTCGCCACGACGTGAGGACGGACGACCATCGCCTCGCGCAGCCACGACCAGACCTCGAGGGACATGCCCGGGACCGGCGGCCGGTCGGCGGGCTTCAGGGGGGGACGGGCAGCCATGCTCACACCACCCAATCGTCACGCCGCGTGGCCGCCTTGAGTGTCAGAGCGCACGCGGGGTGGTGGGGTGCGGGCGGCGGCGAGGACGTCGACGAGGGCGGCCCCGCCGGCCCGCAGCGCCCGGGCGGCGGCGGCGACGGTGGCGCCGCTCGTGACCACGTCGTCGACCACGAGCACGTGGGCCGGCACCGGGCCCGGCGCGTCGAAGCGGGGGCCCAGGCGCCGGCGCGCCAGCGGCTGGGCCCCCGCTTCGAC
>Ga0247717_1000097_pt1 | contig 25937 bp, 22 predicted proteins | sample 24E_NmetaG_FD_189047 | JGI IMG/M metagenome (GOLD analysis project Ga0247717, IMG submission 189047) | Soil microbial communities from hillslope of Landscape Evolution Observatory, University of Arizona, Oracle, AZ, United States - 2-4-E_N | ecosystem: Engineered > Artificial ecosystem >... | reverse complement strand
TGGGCCCGAGGACGCGGTCGTCGTCCTCGTGCATGGGGATCTTGGCGGTGTGGCCGTACACCTCGGAGGTCGACGCCACCAGCACCTTGCGCCAGTACCGGAAGCACGACGCCAGCACGTGCTCGGTCCCCTTGGTGTTGACGAGCAGCGACTCCAGGGGCGACTCGACGATGTGGCGCACGCCCACGGCGGCGGCCAGGTGGAACACCAGATCGGCCCGCTCCACCTCCCGGTCGACGAGGTCGGCGTCGAGGATCGACCCGTTGATGAACCGGATCTCGGCCAGCCGGGGCTTGATGTTCCGGGCCCGGCCGGTGGTGAGGTCGTCGAGGACGGTGACGTCGTGGCCCTCGTCGCACAGCCGGTCCACCAAATGCGACCCGATGTACCCGGCACCGCCGGTGAGCAGGATCCTCATCCCGGTCTCCCTCCCCGCCGCGTGGCGAGCACCTCGTCGTACACCTCTTCGAACGTCCGTGCCACGGCGTCGGCCGGGAAGCGCCGCTCCACCGTCGCCCGCCCGGCGCGCCCGAGGGCGGCGCCCAACGAGGGGTCGGCGAGCACCTTCTGCACGGCCGCCACCAGGCCGGGCACGTCGCCGCGAGCGACGAGCAGGGCCGACTCGCCGTCGGCGGCGAACTCCTCGACGGCGGGCAGGCGGAAGGAGACCACGGGCCTGGTGGCTGCCATGGCTTCCAGCACAGCCAGCCCGAAGCCCTCCGACTCCGACGCGAAGACGAACACGTCGGCCAGGGACAGGATCTCGGGGACGTCGTGGCGGTTGCCCAGCAGTCGCAGGGCGCCGGTGACGCCCAGCTGGGCGGCGCGCGCCTCGACGGCCGGGCGCTCGCTCCCGTCGCCCACCAGCACGAGGGTGGCCGCCGGCTCGGCGTCGAGCACGGCCCGGAACGCCTCCACCAGGTGGAGGTGGCCCTTGCCCGGGACCATGCGGCTCACGTTCACCAGCACCGGGCCGCTCCCGAGCCGGAGGGTGGCGCGCAGGCCCGCACCGGCCGCCCGTTGCGCGGCGCCCTCGAAGCGGTCGACCGGGATGGCCTGGCGCAGCACGGTGATCGGTTGGGCGACGAGCGGGCGGAACAGGCGGGCCACGTCCGCCGACTCGGCCACGTAGTGGGCGACGGTCCGCCGCTCGACGGCGTCGCGCGCCGCCCCCAGGGCCACCCCGCGGAGGCGGCGGGGGGCCGACGCGCCGGGCGGGATCTTGGCGCCCAGGTGGACCCACTCGGCGTGGAGGTGCCCGACCACGGGCACGCCCGTGCCGAGCGACGCCAGCTGGGCGAGCTTGCGGTCCTCGTCGGAGTGCACGTGCACCACGTCCGACCGGCGGACCCGCCGGCGCAGCTCGGCGACGGTGCGGGGCGACGGCGGCGAGGGCAGCAGCTCGGGGGGCGAGCCGGCCTCGGCGTAGGCGGGCGCCAGCTCGGCGGCCGGGTGCAGCTGCACGACGCCCACCTCGAAGCGGGCGCGGTCGGCGTGCCGCAGGTGGTTGAGCACGATGGTCTGCCCGCCCCCGATGGCGAGGTCGGGGAGCACGTGCAGCACCCGGGCGCGACCGGCGGTCATGGTCAGACCGCCTCGACGCGCGGCGACAGCCCGAGGGCGGCCAGCTGGCCGGTGATCTCCTCCACGTAGGCGGGGTTCATCACGACCACCAGGTCGGGGGGGCGGTCCACCAGGGCGTCGGGGGCGACGATGGGGTGGCCCGTCCCCGCCATGAACATGCCGGCCTTGTAGGGGTTGATGTCCACGGCGGCATCCACGTTGGCGCCGATGCCGGGTGCGTTGAGGAACGCCACGCCCTTGGACCCGGCGCCCCAGATCACGACCCGCCCGCCGCCTCCCGTGACCTCGGCCGTGGCCCCCGCCCACCGGGCGACCTGCTCGGCGTAGCCGGCGGCGAAGCGCTCGACCGACGGCACCATGGCCCGGGCGTCGAACGGCACCGGGCTGGTGGTGGGACCGGTGGCGGGCCTGGCCTCCAGCAGCAGGTACTGGTCGTCGTACGCGTAGGACACGTCCACCACCTCGAAGCCCGACCGGGCGAAGAGCGAGGCCAGCGAGGCGGCCGTGAAGTAGGAGCAGTGCTCGTAGTACACGTCCCAGAAGGCGACCTCGTCGAGCACCCGCTGCACGTCGGGCAGCTCGAAGAGGACCACGGTGCCGAGCCGGTCGCCGATGGTGCGCCGCAGCATGGAGACGAACCGGCCGACGGGTGCGATGTGCTCCAGGGTGTGCCGGCAGACGATGGCGTCGGCGGCCAGGTGGGCGTAGCGCTCCGAGTAGAAGTCGACGATCCACGAGAGCCGGTCCGCCCACCGGGGGTCGATGCGGCCGGGATCGGTGCCCGGGTCGATGCCCGTGCCGCGGCCGAGCCCGGCCTCGGCCATGTGGACGAGGAACTCGCCCTTGCCGCACCCGATCTCCAGCACGGTCCGGTCGTGGAGCCCGTACTCCTCCACCCACCGCTTGGCCAGCGATCGGCTGAACTCGGCGAACCGCGGCGAGAACGCCTGCGTCTCCTCGTAGCGGCCCGAGTACTCGGCCCGCGAGGGGTCGAAGGCGGTGTTGGACACGAACCCGCACGACGGGCAGAACGCCAGCTCGAGGTCCCCGCGCGGGTGGGCGAGGGCCTCGTCCCGGGCGGGGAGGAGCAGGCAGCTGTTGGTGGGGATGCCGCGCTGGGAGTGGAACGCCTCCTGGCCGCCGGCCCCGCACGACGGGCAGGGCGCGCTCACACGACCTCCACCGAGGGGATGGGGACGATCCAGCGGCCGCCCTGCTCGGCGTACGCCGCCTGCTGGTGGACGATCTCGCGCCGGAAGTTCCACGCCAGGATCACCGTGTAGTCGGGCCTGCGCTCCGCCAACGCCTCGGGGCCGGTGATCGGGACGTGGACGCCCGGCATGTACAGGCCGTGCTTGTGCACGTTGCGGTCGACGATGAAGTCCAGCAGGTCGCTCCCGATGCCCGTGTAGTTGAGCAGGATGGTCGCCTTGGCCGCCGCGCCGTAGCCGGCCAGCCGGGCGCCCCCGTCCTTGAGCCCCCGCAGCAGCGCCACCAGCTCGTCCCTGATGCCCTCCACCCGGGCGGCGAAGTCGCGGTAGAACGCGGGCCGGCCGACGCCCCGCCTCCGCTCCTCGGCGAGGTACCCCCGTACGGCGTCCGTCGGCTCCTCCCGCTTGGCGATGTGCCAGCGCAGCGTGCCCCCGTGGAGGTCGGGGAAGTACTCGACGTGGTTGAGGAACAGGCCGTGGCGGCGCACGAGGGTGTCCACCGAGGTGCACGAGAAGTAGCAGAAGTGCTCGTGGTAGATGGTGTCGAACTCGCCGTGGTCCACCAGGTCGCGCACGTACGGGTTCTCCACGGTGATGAGCCCGTCGTCGGCCAGCAGGACCGCCATGCCGGCCACGAACCCGTTGAGGTCGGGCACGTGGGCCATCACGTTGTTGGCCACGATCACGTCCGCCCGCTTCCCCTCGGCGACGAGCCGGCGGGCCAGGTCGGTCCCGAAGAACTCCCGGAGGGTGGGGACGCCGGCCGCCTCGGCGGCGCGGGCGGGCTCGGGTGCGGGGTCGATGCCGAGGACGGGGACGCCGGCGGAGGCGAAGTTCTTGAGCAGGTAGCCGTCGTTGCTGGCCAGCTCGACGACCAGGCTCCCCGCCCCCAGGCGGCGCGACTCGACCAGGCCCATCGCGTGGTCGCGGGCGTGGCGCAGGAGGGCGTCGGAGAACGACGAGAAGTAGAGGTAGTTCTCGACGAACAGCTTCTCCGGCGGCACCTCCTCGAGGATCTGCACCAGCGCGCACTCCGGGCACACCGCCACGTCCAGGGGGTACCGGGGCTCGGGCTCCGACCGGGCCTCCTCGGTGAGGAAGGCGTCCGGGAGCGGCATCTTGCCGAGGGACAGGAAGACCTCGAGGGCCGTCCCCCCGCACGAGCGGCAGGTGGCTTCGGTGCTCACGGCGCGGCACTCGCCGGCGTGTCCGCGTCGGTCCACCGCAGGGTGTCGTCGAGGCGGCCCTCCTCCAGCAGGTGCATCACCCGGGCGATGCGCTGGAGGCGCCATCCGGTGAGGTCGTCCAGCGACAGGCCGTGCTCGAGGTAGGCGGCCAGCATCTGCTCGACGCCCCGGCGCACCGTCCAGGTGGGCCGGTAGCCCGGGATGGTGGACTCGATCCGCGCGCAGCTCACCCGGTAGTTGCGCAGGTCGGGCCCGGCGTCGTCGGCGAAGGTGATGCGCGATCCCGGGACGACGTCCTCGACGATGGCCGCCACGTCGCGGATCCGGTAGTTCTCCGCCGTGCGGCCCACGTTGAACGCCTGGCCGTGGACGAGGTCGAGCGGCGCCTCCAGCACGGCGCAGAACGCCAGCGAGATGTCCTCGATGTGCACGAGCGGGCGCCATGGCGTGCCGTCGCTCTTGAGGAACACCTCGCCGGTGGTGACGGCGTAGCCGACCAGGTTGTTGACGACCAGGTCGCCCCGCAGCCGCGACGAGTAGCCGTAGGCGGTGGCGTTGCGCAGGAAGGCGGGGGAGAAGCCGTCGTCGGCCAGCGCCAGCAGGTCGCGCTCGGAGTCGACCTTGGACACGCCGTACGGCGTCACCGGGTTGAACGAGGCCGACTCGTCCAGCATGCCGTCGCCCGCCGCGCCGTAGAGGCTGCACGACGACGAGAAAAGGAACCGGCGCACGCCCGCCGCCTTGGCCACCGTGGCGACGTGGGTCGTGCCCAGGTGGTTGATGCTGTCGGTGCAGGACGGGTTGAGGTTGCCGAGCGGGTCGTTTGAGATGCCGGCCAGGTGGATCACGGCGTCGAACCCGTCGAGGTCGGCCGCCGTCACGTCCCGGACGTCCTTGGCGATGGTCGGCACGTGCCCGGCGTCGGGCCCGTACTCGCAGCCGGCGAACAGGAACGAGTCGAGCCCCGTCACGTCGTGGCCCCGGCCGACCAGCATGGGCACCAGGGCGCGGCCGATGTAGCCGTCGTGGCCGGTCACGAGGACGCGCGTCATCTCCACACCTTCCAGGGAGGATTCGTGGCCCAGAGCGACTCGAGCAGCTTGCGGTCCCGGATCGTGTCCATGCACTGCCAGAAGCCGTGGTGCCTGTAGGCCATGAGCTGGCCGTCCTTGGCCAGCTGCTCGAGCGGCTCGCGCTCGAACTGGGTGTCGTCTCCCTCGATGTAGTCCATCACCTCGGGTTCGAGCACGAAGAAGGCCCCGTTGATCCACCCTTCCCCGACCTGGGGCTTCTCGGAGAACTCGGTGATGCGGTCGCCCTCCAGCCGGAGGTGGCCGAAGCGGGCGGGTGGGCGCACGGCCGTGACGGTGGCGAGCCTGCCGTGGGAGCGGTGGAACTCCAGCAGCTTGCCGAGGTCGACGGTCGAGACGCCGTCGCCCCACGTGAGCATGAACGTCTCGTTCCCGAGGTGTTCGCGCAGCCGCTTCACCCGTCCGCCGGTCGCCGTCGACTGGCCGGTGTCCACCAGGGTGACGGTCCAGTCGTCCCGCTCGATCTCGTGGGCCCGTACCTCGCCGCGGGCCAGCCGGACGGTGAGGTCGCCGGTGAGCGACGCGTAGTCGACGACGTACTTCTTGATGACCTCGCCCTTGTAGCCGAGGGCGATCACGAAGTCGTCGTAGCCGAAGTGGCCGTAGTACTTCATGATGTGCCAGAGGATCGGCATGCTGCCGATCTCGACCATGGGCTTGGGCCGGATCTCGGTCTCCTCGGCCAGTCGGCTGCCGAGGCCGCCGGCCAGGATCGCCACCTTCACCGCTGCTCCTCTCCATCGCCGGCCACGCCGGTGGCGGCCGACATGGCACCGCCCACGAGCCGGTCGTACACGCCGACGTAGGTCGCCGCCTGGTGGCTCCAGCCCAGGCGGTCGCGGATGCGGGCCGCCCCGACCTCGCCCATGGCACGCCGGCGGGCCGGGTCGTCGAGGAGGGCGCAGATCGCCTTGGCGAACGCCTGGGGGCCCTCCTCCTCCACGTAGACGGCGGCGTCGCCGGCGGACACGCGCGTCTCGGCGAGGTCGAAGGCGACGGCTGGTACGCCGAACGCCATGTACTCCAGCGTCTTGTTCATCGTCGACAGGTCGTTGAACGGGGTCCTCGGGTCGGGGGAGAGCCCGACGTCGGCGGTGGACAGCCAGCGGCGGATCATCCCGTCGTCGGCCCGGCCGGTGAACGTCACCCACCCGTCGAGCCCGAGATGGGTGGCGAGGTCCCGGAGGTCGTCGAGGCAGTCGCCGAAGCCGAGCAGGGCGAAGTGGCAGTCGGTGCGGCCCATCTGGTTGACCACGACGTCGGCCGCCCGCACCACGAGGTCGACGCCGTCCTGGGGGCCCATGACGCCCAGGTAGACGCACAGGTGGCGGCGGCCCGCCTTGAGCTCCGGCTCGGGCGCCTGGGGGTAGAGGCGGCGGGTGTCCGGGCCCGAGCGGACCACGGTGGTGCGCTCGGGCGGGATGCCTGCCCTCACCGTCGCCACCCGCCGGTAGGACTCGTTGGTCGACACCAGGTGGTCGGCCGAGCGGACGCTGGCCCGCTCCAGGGCGACGAGGGCCCGGCGCACGAGGGGGCGGGCGGCGGCGCCGAAGCGGGCGTCGTACACCTCCGGGCACAGGTCGTGGTGGTCGAACACGAACGACTTGCCGGCCCGCCGGTACAGCCGGGCCAGGAGCCAGTAGGTGTCGGGCGGGTTGCACGCCTGGATCACGTCGAAGCCGTCGCGGCGCAGGACCTTCAAGGAGAGGAGGGCGGTGCGCACCCAGCAGTAGGCGAACTCCCAGGCGAACCCGGCCAGGCCCCGGGCCTGGCGGGGCGGGGGGTACCGGTGGATGCGGACGCCGTCCAGCTCCTCGTAGGAGGCTTCGCCCGGGCCGGCGTGGCAGATCACCGACACGCCGTAGCCGGCGGCGACCAGCGCCTGGCACTCCAGCCACACCCGGCGGTCGAGGGGCACGGGGAGGTTCTGGACGATGACGAGGACGCGGCGCGGGCGGCTCATCCCGTCACCGGCCCCGCCCCCGGGACGCGGCGGCCCGACCGGCCCTCCACGACGTCACGGCACAGCGAGGCTGTGCCCAGTCTCCCCGCATCTCGTCGAACCATTCCCCCGGTGCTGTGCTGCCTGTCGCTACAAATACCACGAACGGCGCGCAGATCGGGACGTTCCGTGCTCTTTTTCCGAGCATACCGCGTGGTGGTCCGAGGCCCCGCCGCGCCGCCGTGCGATCCGCGTCAGGCCGGACGAGAGGTCCCCGGGGCCTCGGCCAGAGGGGGCCGGTCCAGGTAGGTGGCGAAGACGGCAGCCTGGGTCCGCCGCTCCATCCCCAGCTTGCGGAGCATGTTCGAGACGTAGTTCTTGACGGTCTTCTCGGCCAGGAACAGGCGCGCCGCGATCTGGCGGTTGGTGCAGCCCTGCCCGATGAGCTCGAAGATCCGCCGCTCCTGCGGCGTCAGCTTGGCCAGCTGCTCGGGCCGGGGCGTGCCGCTGGGGCGCACCCGCTCGAGCAGACGGGCGGCCAGCTCGGGGTCGAGCGCGGCGCGGTCCAGGTCGTTCGCCTCCCGGGCGACGGCCAGCTCCCCGCCCGCCAGGCCGGCCGCCAGCCGCTCCGTGGGCCGGGCGGTCCGGCGGGCGACCGCCGCGTACGCGCCGCCCGGGGCTCCGTCGCGCACGCCCGCCTCGGTCGCCAGCCGGCGGCACGTGTCGGCCAGGGCCCTGACGTGCTCGGCCATCTGCTGCAGCGACCGGCGGGTCTCGTCGGGCACGCCGGGTTGGGCGTCGACGGCGGCGAGGAGCGCGGTGATCGCCGTGAGGCGGTCGTCGGCACTGCGGAAGAGGTCACTCCTCCAAGGGCCAGGTCCGCCGTCCATGCCGTTTTCTCCCCCCAACGGAATGCTCTCGGAGCGGGTGCCGCCGTACCGGTCCACGCCGCTCGTCTCGTCACTCTCAGTGTGCCCGATCCTCGCGGACCGTGCAATTGACCCAGGGCGCGCCGAGCGGCCGAAACGGGACGGCGACCGGCCCTCGCGGGGATCCCGGGCGACGGACGGGCGCGACGTAGACTCCCTCCGGATGAGAGCCGTCGTCGAGCCCCTCGAGGGCAACAAGGTCAAGCTCAGCGTCGAGGTCGACGACGCCGAGTTCGACAAGGCGGTCGAGGCCGCCGTGCGCAAGATCGCCCGGGAGGTGAAGGTCCCCGGCTTCCGGCCCGGCAAGGCGCCCCGCCGCCTCATCGAGGCCCGCCTGGGCCCCGGCGTGGCCCGCCAGGAGGCGCTCCGGGAGTCGCTCCCCCAGTTCTACGCCCAGGCGGTGCGCGAGGTGGACGTCGACCCGATCGCGCCGCCGGAGATCGACATCACGTCGGGAGCCGAGGACGGCACCGTGGCGTTCGACGCGGTGGTGGAGGTGCGGCCCCAGGTGTCGGTGGCCGGTTACGGCGGGCTCCGGGTCACCATCCCCACCCCGCTGGCCGACCAGTCCGAGGTGGACGGGCACATCGAGCGCCTGCGCAGGCAGTCGGCCGAGCTGCGGTCGGTCACCCGCCCCGCCCAGACCGGCGACCACGTGTTCGTGGACGTGAAGGGCGAGCGGGAGGGGGAGACCGTCGCCGGCCTCACCGCCGACGACTATCTCTACGAGGTCGGCAGCGGCATCGTGGTGCCCGAGCTGGACGAGCACCTCGCCGGCGCCACGGTGGGCGACATCCTCACGTTCGAGTCGTCCATCGACGACGGCGGGCCCGTGACGTTCCGGGTCCTGGTGAAGGACGTCAAGGAGCAGGTCCTCCCCGAGCTCACCGACGAGTGGGCGAGCGAGGCGTCGGAGTTCGACACGCTCGACGAGCTGCGGGCCGACATCCTCCACCGGCTGAGCGCCGGCAAGCGCCTCCAGGCCACGCTCGCCGTACGCGAGGAGACCATCAAGGCTCTCACCGAGCTGGTCGCCGAGGACGTCCCCGAGCCCATGGTGCGCCCGGAGATGGAGCACCGGTTGACGGAGCTGGGCCGGCGCCTGGAGAGCAAGGGCGTCACCCTGGCGCAGTACATGGAGGCGTCGGGCATGTCCGAGGAGGACTTCGTGGAAGCCCTGCGGACCGAGGCCGTGGCGGGGGTCAAGGCCGACCTGGCCCTGCGTGCGGTGGCCGACGCCGAGGGCCTGGAGGCCACCGACGACGACGTCGACGAGGAGATCGTGCGGCTGGCCGAGCGCATGCAGCGCCCGCCGGCCGAGGTCCGCCGGCAGCTCGAACGGCAGGACGCGATAGCTACGGTACGCTCGGACGTACGCAAGGCCAAGGCCCTCGAGTGGCTCGTGGACCACGTCGAGATCGTCGACGAGCAGGGCCATCCCGTCGACCGGTCGCTGTTGTCGCCGGATCAACCAAGCGCCCCGGCCGGGGCAGACGAAGCGGAGACCCAACCGTGATCCAGCCCGCCTACAACTACCTCGTCCCCACGGTCGTCGAGTCCAGCAACCGGGGCGAGCGGGCCTACGACCTCTACTCGCGGCTGCTGAAGGAGAACATCATCTTCCTCGGCACGCCGATCGACGACACGATCGCCAACCTGGTGTGCGCGCAGTTCCTGTTCCTCGAGGCCGAGAACCCCGACAAGAAGATCGACCTCTACATCAACTCCCCGGGTGGCGACATCACGGCGCTGTTCGCCATCTACGACACCATGAAGTACATCAAGCCGAACATCTCGACGTTCTGCTACGGGCAGGCGGCGTCGGCGGCGGCCGTCCTGCTCGGCGCCGGCACCAAGGGCATGCGCTACGCCCTGCCCCACGCCCGGATCCTGCTCCACCAGCCCTACGGTGGTGCCGCCGGCCAGGCGGCCGACATCGAGATCCAGGCCAAGGAGATCCTCCGCATGCGGGACCTCCTGAACGAGATGATCGCCCACGACACGGGCCAGAGCGTCGAGCGGGTGAAGAGCGACACCGACCGCGACTTCATCATGAGCGCGGCGGAGGCCTGCGAGTACGGCATCATTGACGAAGTGATCACGACCCGGGAGCTGGCGGACTTGCCGCAGGCAGCCGGGGTGAGCTGAGGCGGGGGGAAGTCAGGTGGCCAAGTTCGGAGACGGTGGTGACCTGGTCAAGTGCAGCTTCTGCGGGAAGTCGCAGAAGCAGGTCAAGAAGCTGATCGCCGGTCCCGGCGTCTACATCTGTGACGAGTGCATCGACCTGTGCAACGACATCATCGAGGAGGAGCTGGCCGAGTCGTCGGAGCTGCGCTTCGACGAGCTGCCCAAGCCCCGTGAGATCTTCACCTTCCTGAACGACTTCGTGATCGGCCAGGAGCAGGCCAAGAAGATCCTCTCCGTCGCCGTCTACAACCACTACAAGCGGGTCCAGGCCGACGCCTACCACGACTCCGAGGTGGAGCTGGCCAAGTCCAACATCCTCCTGCTCGGCCCCACCGGCTGCGGGAAGACGCTGCTGGCCCAGACCCTGGCCCGCATGCTCAACGTGCCCTTCGCCATCGCCGACGCCACGGCGCTCACCGAGGCGGGCTACGTGGGGGAGGACGTCGAGAACATCCTCCTCAAGCTCATCCAGGCCGCCGACTACGACGTCAAGAAGGCCGAGACGGGGATCATCTACATCGATGAGATCGACAAGATCGCCCGCAAGTCGGAGAACCCGTCGATCACCCGGGACGTGTCGGGCGAGGGCGTGCAGCAGGCGCTGCTGAAGATCCTGGAGGGCACCACCGCCTCGGTGCCGCCCCAGGGGGGGCGCAAGCACCCCCACCAGGAGTTCATCCAGATCGACACCACCAACGTGTTGTTCATCTGCGGCGGCGCCTTCGCCGGGCTGGACAAGATCATCGAGAACCGCATCGGCCGCAAGGGCATGGGGTTCCGGGCCGAGATCAAGCGCCAGGCCGAGCGGGACGAGGGCGAGACGCTCGGCCACGTGCTCCCCGAGGACCTGCTGAAGTTCGGCCTCATCCCCGAGTTCGTGGGCCGGCTGCCCGTCATCGGCGCCGTGTCCGGGCTCGACCAGGGGGCCCTGGTCCGCATCCTGGTGGAGCCCCGCAACGCCCTGCTCAAGCAGTACCGGAAGATCCTCGAGCTGGACAACGTCGAGCTGGAGTTCACCGAGGACGCCCTCGAAGCGGTCGCCGAGCAGGCCCTGCTGCGGGGCACCGGCGCCCGCGGCCTGCGGGCCATCCTGGAGGAGGTCCTCCTCCACGTCATGTACGAGCTGCCCAGCCTGCCCGACATCGGCAAGTGCGTGGTCGACCGCTCGGTGGTGCTCGACCGGGTCCACCCCACCCTCGTGCCCCGCGCCCAGCAGGACAAGGAGACCCGGCCCCGTAGAGCGGCGTCGTAGCGCCCTCGCCGCCCGTCAGGAAGCACTCGAGGGGAGCGAGGCGGACCGCGAGGGGAACATGCGGTCGCGGAGGCGGAGCATCGGGCCTTCGACGGCGACGCTGGCGAGGAAGCCGCCGAGCACCGCACACGACGTCAGCACCACCACGCTGGCCAGCCACGTCCAGCCCGTCCATCCCCCCGCCCGGCTCGTGATCCACGGGACGAGGTCGCGCCCCAGCATCCCGGTGACGGTCACGTGCCACAGGTACACCGCGTACGAGTACACGCCGATCCAGGCGACCGTCGAGGCGAAGCGGTGGACCAACGGCGCCGCGACCCTGATGTCCGAGCGGTGGGTGTGGTACGCGGCCAGGAGGAAGGCGGCCGAGCCGAGCAGGTTCATGGTCAACCCGGCCGTTCGGACCCACGCGGTGGATGTCGGGACAACCAGGTTCGGCGCCCACAGGACGATCCCCGCCGCCAGCAGCGGCACCCGGTGGCGCCCGAGCCCGGCGAACACGGCCGGCCATGCCTCGGCACCGGCGCGGATCGCCACGCCCAGGAGCAGAGCGTCGAAACGGAGGTGGCTGGCGAACATCGTGTCCGCCCAGGGGTGCTCGGTGGCGACCGCGAGCGACCGGAGGGCGAGGCACACCGGGATGCCTGCGAGGCACAGGGGGACGATCCGGTGGCTCAGCCGCCTGAGCTGCAGCAGGACCAGGGCGAGGGGCAGCAGGAGGTAGAAGTGCTCCTCCACGCCCAGTGACCAGGTGTGGGTGGCGGGGTTGGGCCCCACGTAGTTCTGGAGGAAGACGAAGTTGGGCCAGTACCGCGCCAGCTGGTCGCCGAGCGCCCCGCCCGCGCTCGCTCCGGCGACGACGGCCTTGGCGGCGGGAACCAGCACCACGTAGAGCAGGAACACGAAGTACAGCGGGTAGAGCTTGAACCCCCGTCGCACGTAGAACCGCCAGACGTCGATGCGGCCGTGCGCCTTCAGCTCACCGAGCAGCAGCCCCCCGATCAGGAAGCCGCTCAGCACGAAGAACAGGTCGACGCCGAGCCAGCCGATGCGGAACACCACGGTCGCCGCCATCCCGGGCACCCCGTCGGTCTCGGGCAGTCCCAGGTGCTTGCCGATCACGAGCAGCACGGCGATGCCCCGCAGGAAGTCGAGCTGGACGTTGCGGCGGCTCCGGACGGTCCCGGTGGAGGCCGAGACGTCGAGCGGTTGCGAAACCGGTCTGTGACGCACCACTGCCCCCCCGACGCGCAAACGGCGGGAACACTACCCCGAGCCCGGGAGCGCGGTGAGCGTCTCGTCCCGCTCCGGCGGCGCCCCGGGAGGCGATCGGGCCGCGCCGGCGGTCACGGCGGAGCGCGGCGCCGAAGACCCGATAGGGTCCCCGGTATGGGAAAGATCCTGAAGTTCGCCCTCCTGGGAGGGCTGGGTGGGGCCGGTTGGTCCGCCTACCAGGCCTACTCCCGGGACGAGACGATCGACCAGATGGTCAACCAGGCGGCCAAGGTAGGCGCCGAGGCGGCTGCCGCGGGGGCCGCCGTGGGCTGGCTGCTGACGCTCGGCGGGAACCGCAGGGCGCGGAAGAAGGCGAGGAAGGCGGCCGCCCGGGCGGCGGCCCACCGGGGTGCCCTGGGCGGGGTCGCCTCCGCCGCCCGCCCCGCCTTCGAGCACGCCCTGGAGGTCGCCATGCACGCCGCCGAGATGGCGCGCCCACCGCTCGAGCAGGCGGCCCGCACCACCAGGGAAGCGGCGCAGGGGGCGGCCGAGGCGGCCCGGCCCCGGGTCGAGCAGGCCGCCAAGGTGACCCGTCGCCAGGCCCGCCGGGCGGCCAAGGTGGCGCGGGCGCGCGGGGAGCACGCCGCCAAGGTGACCCGGCGGCAGGCCCGCAAGGCGGCCCGCGCCGCCGCCGCTGCGGCCGCGCCGCGTGTCGAGCACGCCGCCGCCGTCACCCGCCAGCAGGCACACCGGGCGGCCGAGTCGGCCCGCCCCCACGTCGAGCAGGCCGCCAGGCTCACCCGCCGCCAGGCCCGGCGCGCCGCCGCCGCCGCCAAGCCCCACGTGGAGAGCGCCACCAAGGTCACCCGCCGCCAGGCCCGGCGCGCCGCCGCCGCCGCCAAGCCCCACGTCGAGGTGGCGGCCAGGCGTGCCGCCGACGTCGCCGTGCTCGCCCGGGAGCGGGCGGCCGAGGTGTCCGCCCACCGCGACGGCGCCCTCGACGGCGCCGGTGCGCCCGACAGGTCGGCGCACGTGCTCATCGAGGTCGCGTAGTGCGACGGCGCACCCGCACGGCCCCGCGCTAGCGCGCACGGGTCGTGCGGGAGCGCTCGCAGGTGCTCGCCGGCCCCGTCTCCGTCGCGTCGGCGACCGGCCGCGGGGACGCCGCCGCCCTGGTGGCGGCCGACGTGCTGGCGCGGGCGGCCCGTGCCGCCGGGCAGGCGTCCGCCGTGGCGACGGCCATCGTGGCCGGCGGCCTCGGCCACCAGTTCGCCACCGAGGAGGACCTCCGGCGCGAGGGCCTGGACCGGGCGGCGGTGGGGGCCGGCGATTTCGCCGCCAGGGCGGCGCTGGTCCACGACGAGGCGGGCCGGCGCCTGGGCGCCGCCGCCTGTGCCCTGGGCGTGGACCTCGACGTGGCGGCGGCGGCCCGGGCCGGGGAGCAGACGGCGGTGGCGGCGTGCGTGGCGTTCGTGCGCCTGTTCGAGGCGGGGCTGGTCGTGGAGGCCGAACGCGTCGTTGAGGTCTGCCCCCGCTGCGCTACCGTGGCCGCCGGGCCGGACGCCGTGCCCGGGGTGGTCGAGGGCGAGGCCCTGGTGCTCCGCCTGGCCGTGCTCGACGGCCACGACGCGGTGGGCTGGCTGGACGTGCGTTGCCCGGCGCCCGAGCTGGTGCCCGGGATCGTGGCCGTCGCCGTGCCGGAGGGCCACCCGGCGGCCGGCCACGCCGTCGCCGTGCCCGTGGCCGCCACGGTCGTCCCCGTGGTCGCCGACCCGACGGCGGTCCAGCCTCTCCTCCTCGTACCCGCCCACGACGCCTCCGACCTGGAGCGGGCACGACGCAGCGGCCTGGCGCCCGTCGTCGCCGTCGACGCCACCGGCACCGTGCGGGCGCCGGGGCCGCTGGACGGGCTGGCCCGCCACGCCGCCCGTGCCGCCGCCGCCCGCCTCATCGCCGCCGAGGGCGTGGTGGCCGCCGTCGAGCCGGCGAGCGAGCCGGTCGCCCGCTGCGCCGCCTGCCGCACCGTCCTGGTCGCCGTGCTGGGCCGGCACTGGTTCCTCGCCGTGGCCGACCTGGAGACGGCGGCCGCCGACGCCGTGCGCGAGGGAGCGCTGGTGGTGTCGCCGCCTGCCGCGCGCGACGAGCTGCTCGCCCTGGCCGGCACGTCCGACGACTGGTGCCTCAGCAGCCGGGCGTCGCCCGGTCAGGCCCTGCCGGTGGCCCGCTGCGCCGACTGCGGCTCGGTGGACGTCGCCGTCGACCTCGCCTCGTCGTGCCGGCGGTGCATGGGCGACCTGGTCCGCGAGGACGGCGTCCTCGACGCCCGCTTCGTGGCCGGTGTGTGGCCGCTGTGGGCGTCGGGATGGCCCGACGGGGGCCGACGGGGCGGCGAGCCGGCCACCACGGCGCTGGTCGTGCCGGGAGAGCGGCTGGTCGACGGGCTGGCCATGGCCGCCCTCGGGCTTCGCCTCGGTGGGACCGTCCCGTTCGCCGAGCTGGTGACGACGCCCGTCGCCGGGGGCGGGCCCGTGGAGGTGGTCGCGCTGGTCGAGGCCGAGGGCTCCGCGGCGGCCCGGGTGGCGCTGCTCTCCGACGGTGTGGACGTCGGGTTCGGCCGCGACGTGGCCGCCCGCCTGGACGCCCTCGCCGCCGGCGGCGCCGACGTGCGGCGCCTGGAGGCGGCGTGCGCGGCCGCCCTGGACGCCGGCGCACCGGCCGCCGCCCTGGGCCTGCTGGCCGCCGCGCTGGCCGAGGGCGTCCCGCCCGAGGAGGCGCCGCGGGTCCGGGCCCTGGCGGCGCCGTTCGTCGGAGCGTGACCCCGCCCGAACGGGCGTGGACGTACGCCGACGCCCTCGCCTGGCTGGACGAGCACGTCAACCTCGAGGCGTCCGGCGTCGGCCGCACGAGGCCGACGCTCGACCGCATGCGCCGGGCGGCGACCCTGCTGGGCGACCCCCAGGGGGCGGCGCCGGTCATCCACCTCACGGGGACCAACGGCAAGGGCTCCACCACGCGCATGATCGGCGCCCTCCTGGCCGCCCGGGGCCTGTCCGTCGGCACGTACACGAGCCCCGACCTGGAGCGGGTCAACGAGCGGCTGGCCTGGAGCTCGGGGCACGCCGACGCCGGTGGACGGGGCGGCGCCGGGCCCGGCCACCTGCGCTTCCAGCCGATCGACGACGAGGCGTTCGCCGAGACGCTGGGGGCGGTGGCCGCCGTCGAGCCCCTGGTGGAGGGTCGCCTCTCCCGGTTCGAGATCCTCACCGCCGCCGCCTTCCGTTGGTTCGCCGACGTGGCCGTGGACGCCGCCGTGGTGGAGGTGGGCATGGGTGGGTCGTGGGACGCCACCAACGTGGCCGACGGCGTGGTCGCCGTGGTCACCAACGTCAGTCTCGACCACGCCGAGGTCATCGGCCCCACGGAGGCCGACATCGCCCGCGAGAAGGCGGGCATCGTCAAGCCCGGCAGCACCCTGGTGCTGGGTGAGACCGACCCGTCGCTGGCTGCGGTGTTCCGGGACACGGCGGCGGCCACCATCTGGGAGAGGGGGGCCGACTTCGGGGCGACCTCGAACCGGGTCGCGCACGGCGGCCGGGTGGTCACCCTGCGCACGCCCTCGGCCACCTACGAGGACGTCTTCCTGCCCGTGCACGGCGCCCACCAGGGCGACAACGCGGCACTCGCCCTCGCCGCGGCCGAGGCCTTCTTCGACGCCCCGCTGTCCGAGGACGTGGTGGTGGAGGCCTTCGGCTCCCTCCGGCTGCCGGGGCGGATGGAGGTCGTCGGCCGCCAGCCGCTGGTCGTCCTCGACGGCGCCCACAACGTGGCCGGTGCCCGGGTGGTCGGCCCGGCCGTCGCCGAGGCGTTCGGGGCCGACCGCCCCCGGGTCGTCGTGGCCGGGATGCTGCGCGGCCGCGACCCGGCCGCCGTGCTGGAGGCGCTCGGGCCGGCGCGGCTGGTCGTTGCCTGCCCGGCGCCGTCGCCCCGCTCGCTCCCGGCCGCCGAGGTGGCGGCCGCCGCCCGCTCGCTCGGCATGGACGCCCGGGAGGAGGGCTCGGTCGACGCCGCCGTGCACGCGGCCCTGGCCGCCGCGGGCGACGACGACGTGGTCCTCGTCACCGGGTCGCTGTACGTGGTGGGCGCCGCCCGCCCGGTGCTGCGCCGGCGAACCCGGCAGTAGGGTCGGCCGCCCTATGGACCGCACCTTCGTCATCGTCAAGCCCGACGCCGTGGAGCGCGGCCTCGCGGGCGAGATCGTCTCCCGCTTCGAGCGCAAGGGGCTGAAGCTGGTCGCCGCCGAGCTCCGGCTGATCGACGTCGACCTGGCCGGCCGTCACTATGCGGAGCACGCCGAGAAGCCGTTCTTCTCCGACCTGGTGGCGTTCATCACCCGGTCGCCGGCGCTGCTGCTCGTCGTGGAGGGCCCCGGCGACACCTGGAAGGTCGTCCGCACCCTGATGGGCCCCACCGACCCCAAGGACGCCCCCCCCGGCACCATCCGCGGCGACTACGGGGTCATCCTCACCGAGAACCTCGTCCACGGCTCCGACAGCCCCGACAGCGCCGAGCGGGAGACAGCCCTGTTCTTCCCAGGGCTCTGACGGTCCGCCGGGCGGCCGCCGGCGGGGCGACAAGGTGTCAGAGCGGAGGCGGGCCGGCTCGCCGGCCCGCCGGAGCACCCCCAACTCGTCCGAACGGAGCGAAGCGGAGTGAGGGCGAAACCAGGGTGCGCTGGCGCTCCGGGGGGCTGGCACCTAGCCTTGGGCGCTGACCTCGGGAGAGGGGGTTGCCAGCGTGTCGGAAAACATCTTCTCGTCGTTTCTCGGCCGCGACATGGCCGTCGACCTGGGCACCGCCAACACCCTCGTCTACGTCCGGGGCCGCGGCATCGTCCTGAACGAGCCGTCGGTCGTGGCCGTCAACGTGAAGGACGGCCGGCCGCTCGCCGTGGGCATCGAGGCCAAGCGCATGATCGGGCGCACGCCGAGCCACATCCAGGCCATCCGGCCCCTCAAGGACGGCGTCATCGCCGACTTCGAGGTCTGCGAGAAGATGCTGCGCTACTTCATCCAGAAGGTGCACCAGCGGCGTTTCGCCAAGCCCCGCATGGTGATCTGCGTGCCCTCGGGGATCACCGGGGTGGAGCAGCGGGCCGTCCAGGAGGCGGCCGAGTACGCCGGCGCCCGCAAGCCCGCGTACATCATCGAGGAGCCCATGGCCGCCGCCATCGGCGCCGGGCTCCCCGTCCACGAGCCCACCGGGAACATGGTCGTCGACATCGGTGGCGGCACCACCGAGGTCGCCGTCATCTCCCTCGGGGGCATCGTCACCAGCCAGTCGATCCGCATCGGCGGCGACGAGCTCGACCACTCGATCATCCAGTTCATCAAGAAGGAGTACAGCCTCGCCCTCGGCGAGCGAACGTCCGAGGAGATCAAGATCGCCCTCGGCTCGGCCTGCGCCCTCGAGGAGGAGCTGCACGCCGAGATCCGGGGCCGCGACCTGATCACCGGACTGCCCAAGACGATCGTCACGAGCACCCAGGAGATCCGCGACGCCATCGAGGAGCCCCTCTCCGCCATCGTCGACTCGGTCAAGGTCACGCTGGACAAGACCCCGCCCGAGCTGGCGGCCGACATCATGGAGCAGGGGATCGTCCTCACCGGTGGCGGCGCGCTCCTGCACGGCCTCGACGCCCGGCTCTCCTCGGAGACCGGCATGCCGATCGTGATCGCCCGCAACCCGTTGCACTCGGTCGCCATCGGGGCGGGCCAGTGCCTCGAGGAGTTCGACGCACTCAAGCAGGTGCTGATCTCCTCGAGCGGGCACTAACCGCGGGAGCCGCCCTTCGTGGCCGTCTACCGGCGCACCTCGCGTCCCCGCTTCACGCTGCTGCTGCTCGTCCTCACCGCGATCACGCTCCTGACGCTGGACGAGCGCAGCAACGGGCTCGGCGTCATCGACACCGCTCGGGACGGCGCCCGAGACCTGTTCGCGCCGGTGAAGGACGCCGCCGACGCCGTCTTCTCGCCGGTCACCGACTTCTTCCAGGGCGCCGTCCACTACGGCGACGTGGAGGAGGAGAACGCCCGCCTGCGGGCCCAGCTGGCCGAGCGGGAGGCGCTGGCGCTGCGGGCGGCGGACGCCGAACGCGAGCGCGAGGCCCTCCTCGACCTGGCCGCCCTCGACTTCGTGGGCGACATCCCCACCGTCGCCGCCCGGGTGGTGCGGTCGCCGGCGTCGGGGTTCGACCTCACGATCGAGCTCGACCGCGGGCGCGAGGCGGGCGTCGCCAAGGGCATGCCGGTCGTGGGCTCGGGCGGCCTCGTCGGGCGGGTGGTGGACGTGTCGCGCCGCACGTCCATCGTCCAGCTGGTCACCGACTCGTCGTCGAGCGTGGGCGTGCGCCTGGCGGCGTCCGGCGACGTCGGCGTCGCCGTGGGCCGCGGCTCGGGCTCCACCCTGCGCATGGACTTGGTCGACCCGGCCACCAAGGTGGAGAAGGGCGAGGCGGTCGTCACCAGCGGGCTCCAGAACAGCGTGTTCCCGCCCGGCATCCCCGTCGGCAGGGTGGTCGCCGCCACTACCGCGTCGGGCGCCCTCCAGCAGGACGTCACCGTCGCCCCCGCCGCCGACCTGCGGCGCCTGGTGTTCGTCAAGGTGCTCCAGTGGGCTCCCATCCGATGACGCGCGTCCGCCTGCCCTTCCTGGTGTTCGTGGCCCTCGTGCTGCACCTGTCCCTGTTCCTGGCCGTGCGGGTGGGCGACGCCCACCCGCGGGTCCTGCTCCTCATGGCGGTGGGCGCCGGCTTCCTCGCCGGCGCCGAGCGGGGGGCGGTGATCGGGTTCGGGCTCGGGGTGCTGGCCGACCTGTTCGTGCAGACGCCCTTCGGCCTGTCGGCGCTCACCTACGCCCTCGTGGCGTTCGCCGTGGGCGGCTTCCAGTCGGGGATCATCCGGGCCGCCTGGTGGATCCCGGCGGTGACCGCCATGGTCGCCAGCTTCGCCGGCGTGCTGGGCTACGCCCTCTTCGGTTCGCTGATCGGCCAGCCCTACGCCATCTCCGTGCACCTCGTCGCCGTGGCCGCCGGCGTCGGGCTGATGAACGCCGTCCTGGCACCGCTCGTCGTGCCGGCCATGTCGTGGGCGCTCCCCTCCGGGGCCGACCGGGCGTTCGCCCGATGAGCACCGACAGCGCCCGCCTGCGCCTCTCGGTCGTCGGCGTCATCGTCGTCTCGCTGTTCTCGGCCCTCTTCGCCCGCCTCTGGTACCTCCAGGTGATGGACACCGACACCTTCCAGGCGCTGGCCACGCAGAACCAGAAGCGCATCGTCTACGAGCCGGCGCCCCGGGGGCGGATCCTCGACCGCCAGGGCCGGCCGCTGGTCGACAACCGCGGCTACCAGGCCATCACCGTCAAACGGATCGACGTCAAGGACAGGCCCGAGGTCGTCACCCGCCTGGCCGCGCTCCTCGCCCTGCCCCGCCAGGAGCTCGTGAAGCGCATCGCCGACCTCCGCTACAGCCCGTACAAGCCCGTCCCCGTGGCCGAGAACGTGCCCGAAGACGTCGTCGTGTACCTCCGCGAGCACAGCGCCGACTTCCCGGGCGTCGAGGCCGCCACCGTGGCCGAGCGCACCTACCCGCACGGCTCGTTGGGCGCCCACCTGCTCGGGTACGTGGGAGAGATCAACGACAAGGAGCTGGCGTCGCGGAAGGACGCCGGCTACCGGCTGGGCGACGACATCGGCAAGACCGGCATCGAGGCGGCCTACGAGGCCGACCTGCGGGGGACGCCCGGACGGGTCGAGCTGGAGGTGGACGCCAACGGCCGCGTGCTCACGCCGCCGCTGTCCAGCCGCCCGCCCCGCCAGGGCCTGGACGTCCAGCTCACCGTCGACCTCGACGTCCAGGCGCTGGCCGAGGACTCCCTGGCCAAGGGTCTGGAAGCGGCCCGGAACCGCTACGACCGCAACTTCGCCAAGCGCTTCCTGGCCCCGGCCGGCTCCGTCGTCGTGCTCGACCCGCGAGACGGGTCCGTGCTCGCCATGGCGTCGAGCCCCACGTACAACCCGGCGGACTTCGTCAACGGCATCCGGCCCGACGTCTTCGCCGCCCTCCAGGACCCGGCCAACTTCTACCCGCTCAACAACCGCGCCCTCCAGGGGCAGTACGCGCCCGGGTCCACGTTCAAGCTGGTCACCGCCCTCGCCGCCCTGCGCGCCGGCCTCATCGCCCCCAACACGACGTTCGTCGACGAAGGCTCCTACCGCATCCGCAACTGCCGCGGCGAGAAGTGCGTGTTCCGCAACGCCGGCGGCCGGGCGTGGGGGCGCATCAACCTCCCGCGGGCGCTCACGGTGTCGAGCGACGCCTTCTTCTACGACCTGGGCGCCACCTTCTGGGAGCGAGGCGGCGCGGCCCGCACGGCCATCCAGGAGGCGGCCCGCGACCTCGGGTACGGGACGCGAACGGGCATCGAGCTGGGGGGCGAGCTGCGGGGCCGCATCCCCGATCCCGAGTCCCGCAGGCGCCTGAACGCCGAGTACCCGGACAAGTTCCCGAACGGCGACTGGCGCACGGGGGACAACGTCAACCTCTCCATCGGCCAGGGCGACACCGCCGTCACGCCCCTCCAGCTGGCCAACTCCTACGCCTCGTTCGCCAACGGCGGCACCGTGTTCAACCCGCGGGTGGCGGCGCGGGTGCTCGAGCCGGACGGCCGGCCCGTGCGCGAGATCCAGTCGAAGGTGCTGAACAAGGTGGCCATCGACCCGAACCACCGGTCGGCGATCGACCAGGGCCTCCGCCAGGCCGTACTCGACGCCGAGGGAACGGCCACCGGCGCCTTCGCCGGCTTCCCGGTGTCGACCTTCCCCATCGCCGGGAAGACGGGGACGGCCGAGGTCCGCACCAAGCAGGACACCGCCCTGTTCGTCGCCTACGCGCCGGCCGCCAACCCCCAGTACGTCGTCGCCGTGGTGATGGAGGAGGCCGGCTTCGGCGGGTCGTCCGCCGCCCCGGTCGCCCGCCGCATCTTCGAGGGCCTGGCCGGCGCCCCGCCGGCGCCCGTCCGCCTGGTCGACGGGGTCGACTGATGGCGACGACCGCCCTCCCGTCGCGCGCCACCTACTCGGGGCGGGACTCCGCCGCGCCGTGGCGCCACGTGGACGTCACCCTGCTCTTCGCCGTCCTCGCCATCGCCGGGCTCGGCGTCCTGATGGTCTACAGCGCCAGCCGCAACCTGGGCGCCGACGACGCCTACTTCCTCCGCCGCCAGGGCGTGTTCACCCTGGTCGGGATGGGGGTCATGGTCGTGGTGGCCACGATCGACTACCGGGTGTTCCGAGACTTCGCTCCGCTCGTCTACACGGCGTGCGTCGCCGGCCTCGTGCTGGTGCTGTCACCTCTCGGCTCGAACCGGCGGGGCGCCCAGGCGTGGTTCCAGGTGGCCGGCTTCCAGCTCCAGCCGTCGGAGCTGGCCAAGGTGGGGCTGATCCTCAGCATCGCCGCGTTCGCGTCCGCCCACCGCGGCGACCTCGACGGCCGGCGCCTGCTGATGGCCCTGGCGATCGCCGGGTTCCCCATGTTCCTCATCAACCTCCAGCCCGACCTCGGGACGGTGCTGGTGTTCGCCGCCGTCACCATGGGTTCGCTCCTGGTCGCCGGCGCCCGGCCCCGGCACATGGCGCTGCTCACGCTGGCGGGGGTGGTGGCCGTCGTGGCGGTGCTCCAGCTGGGGGTGCTGAAGGACTACCAGAAGGACCGGCTGGGGGCGTTCCTGAACCCCGACAAGGACACCCAGCAGTCCGCTTACAACCTCAACCAGTCGAAGATCGCCATCGCCAACGGCGGGCTCACGGGCAAGGGCCTCTTCGAGGGCACCCAGACCAAGCTGTCGTACGTGCCCGAGCAGCACACCGACTTCATCTTCACGGTGGTGGGGGAGGAGCTGGGGCTGGTGGGCTCCGCCCTCGTCCTGTCGCTGTTCGCGGTGGTGGTGTGGCGCACCTGGCGGGCGGCCGCCCTGGCCAAGGACCTGTCGGGGACGGTGATCTGCGTGGGTGTGCTCTCGATGATCGTGTTCCAGGTCTTCGAGAACGTCGGGATGACGATGGGGATCATGCCCATCACCGGCATCCCCCTCCCGTTCATGAGCTACGGCGGCTCGGCCACCATCGCCGCCTTCGCCGCCATCGGCCTGGTCCTCAACGTCCACATGCGCCGCTTCAGCTGACCCGCCCCGTTCAGTCCGCGATCCCGCGCCACCACCTGGCGCGGGCTCGCCAGGTGAACCGCAAGCGGTGGGTAGACTTCCGCCAAATGACCTCGCTGTGGCCACGGATCGAACCGCTCCTGGCCAGGGTCCAGAAGCCAGCCCGATACATCGGCTGTGAGGACGGTGCCCGGGAGCCCGTGCACGCCCCCCACAAGGCGGCGTGGCTGCTGATCTACCCGGACGCCTACGAGGTGGGCCTGCCCAACCAGGGCCTCCAGATCCTCTACGAGATCCTGAACGAGCGGCCCGACGCGGTGGCCGAGCGGTCGTACGCCCCGTGGACCGACATGGAGGCGGAGATGCGGGCGGGCGGCGTGCCGCTGTTCAGCGTGGACACGTCGCGCCCGGCGTCCGAGTTCGACCTGCTGGCGTTCAACCTGTCGGCCGAGCTCGTCTACACCAACCTCCTCAACTGCATCGACCTTGCCGGGGTGCCCGTGCGGGCCGCCGACCGGGGCCCCGAGCACCCGCTCGTCGCCGCCGGCGGGCACTGCACGTTCAACCCCGAGCCCCTGGCCGACTTCGTCGACCTGTTCGTGCTGGGCGACGGCGAGGAGGTGGTGGCCGAGATCACCGCCGCCGTGTCCGCCTGGAAGGTCGGCGGGCGCACGCCCGGGTCGCGCCAGCGCCTCCTGCGGGACCTGGCCGGGGTGCCCGGCGTCTACGTGCCGTCGATGTACGAGGTGGCGTACGACGGCGAACGCCTGGTGTCGGTGACGCCCCGCCACCCCGACGTGCCGGAGCGGGTGGAGAAGCGCACCATCGCCGACCTGGGCGAGTGGCCCTACCCCAAGCGCCAGCTGGTGCCCCTCACCGAGGTCGTCCACGACCGGCTCAACGTCGAGATCTTCCGCGGGTGCACGCGGGGGTGCCGGTTCTGCCAGGCCGGCATGATCACCCGCCCCGTACGGGAGCGCCCGGCCGAGCAGGTCCGGTCCATGGTGACGGCCGGCCTCCGGCGGACCGGCTACGACGAGGTCAGCCTCACGTCCCTGTCCAGCGCCGACTACTCGGGCATCGAGGACGTGGTCGGCGGCATCGTCAACGACCCCATGTGCCAGGGGTCGGTGGGTGTCAGCCTCCCGAGCCTGCGGGTGGACGCCTACACCGTCGGCATCGCCAGCGAGATCGCCAAGGTGCGGCGCACCGGCCTCACGTTCGCCCCCGAGGGCGGCACGTGGCGGATGCGCCAGGTCATCAACAAGCTCATCCGCGAGGAGGACCTCTACGGCGCCGCCGAGTCGGCGTTCTCGCAGGGGTGGCAGCGCATGAAGCTGTACTTCCTCATCGGGCTCCCCACCGAGACCGACGAGGACGTGCTCGGCATCGCCGAGCTGGCCCGGAACTGCGTGGCGATCGGGCGTCGCCACACGGGCCGGGTGACGGTGAGCGCGTCGGTGGGCGGCTTCGTGCCCAAGCCGCAGACGCCGTTCCAGTGGTTCGGGCAGGCGACCGCCGACGCCCTCAGGGCCAAGGTGAACCTGCTGAAGGACGCCGTGCGCCGCGACCGCGGCGTCCAGCTGAAGTGGCACGACCCCCGGGCCAGCGTGGCCGAGGGCCTGGCCAGCCGGGGCGACCGCCGGGTCGGCGCCGTCATCGAGGACGTGTGGCGGCAGGGGGGCACCTTCCAGGAGTGGTCGGAGCACTTCGACCTCGGGCGCTGGGAGGACGCCATGGGCCGGGCCGGGCTTTCCCTCGACTGGTACGTCCACCGGCGCCGCACCGAGGACGAGGTGCTGCCGTGGGACCACCTGTCGGCCGGGCTGCACAAGGACTTCCTGTGGCAGGACTGGCAGGACGCCCTCGCCGCCTCGGGCGTCGAGGACTGCCGGTGGACGCCGTGCTACGACTGCGGCGCCTGCACCGGGTACGGCATCGAGCACGTCGTGGCGTCCCCCGTTCCCCCCGCCGGGGGGAGCCAGGGCACCGGCCAGGACCTGGCCGGCGGCGGTTCGGTGCCCGTCCGCCTGCTCAGCGGGAAGCCGTCGTGAAGGTCCGGTTCCGGTTCTCCAAGCAGGGACGGGTCCGCTGGACCAGCCACCGCGACGTCGCCCGCATGTGGGAGCGGGCCTTCCGGCGGGTGGCGCTCCCGCTGGCCTACAGCCAGGGGTTCTCGCCCCGCCCCCGGGTGAGCTTCGGGCTCGCCCTCCCCACCGGCGCCGAGTCGGTGGCCGAGTACCTCGACGTCGAGGTGGCCGAGGGCGCCGGCGTCGACCTCGACGTGCTCCCCGAGCGCCTCGGGGCGGCGCTGCCGGTGGGCGTCGACGTCACGGCGGCCGCACCGGTCGAGCCCGGGGCCGGCTCCCTGCAGGAAGTGGTCACGTCGTGCGACTGGGTCGTCGAGACGGCCGGGCTGTCGCCGGGGCGCCTGGCCGCCGCCGTCGAGTCGGCGATGGCGGCCCCGTCGCTCGTCATCACCCGCGAGCGCAAGGGCCAGCGCAGCGAGCAGGACGTCCGCCCCGGCATCCTGGCGTGCGAGGTCGACGGGACCTCGCTGGTCGCCGAGCTGGCCGCCCAGCCGCGGGCCCTGCGCCCGTCCGAGCTCCTGACGGCACTCGGCGGCGACCTCGTGGAGGTCCGGGTGCGCAGGACATCCCAGTGGATTCAGCGCGACGGCGCGCGCGAGGAGCCCCTTCCGCTCCCGCTCGACGCGACGGACGCGCCGCACGTCGTCGGACGTGCGTCATGAGAAGGGACATCCCCCATGTCCGACCCGAACCCCGGGCCGACCAGCGACCGCCCCGCCCCGCCGCCGGGCCCGGGCGCTCCCCCCGACGACGACGGCGGAGCGGCCGCCGGCCCGGCTGACCCGGTCGGGCCGGGAAGCGCCCGCAGCGGGCGTCGGCGCGGTTCGCGCGGCGGCCGCAACCGGAACCGGTCCGCGGGCAAGGGCGGCGGCGCCGACGGCGCGACCGCCGCGGCCGCGGCGCCCGGGATCACCGGAGACGTCCGCGGCCCGGTCCCCGCCAGCGTCGAGCTCCCCGAGCTGCCCGACCCGCCGGGCGAGGGCGTGCCCCGGCCGCGGGTCGGGCAGCTCGGGGAGCTCGACGCTGGCGGGGAC
>Ga0247717_1000095_pt1 | contig 25974 bp, 19 predicted proteins | sample 24E_NmetaG_FD_189047 | JGI IMG/M metagenome (GOLD analysis project Ga0247717, IMG submission 189047) | Soil microbial communities from hillslope of Landscape Evolution Observatory, University of Arizona, Oracle, AZ, United States - 2-4-E_N | ecosystem: Engineered > Artificial ecosystem >... | reverse complement strand
CATCAGGCGCTGGAGGTCGCCCACGTCCTCCACCGGCACGCCGTCGGCCTGCGTCCCGAGGACATCGTGGTCGAGCTCGACGGCGTGCCGGTGGAGGACGTGGGCGACCTCCAGCGCCTGATGGTGTCCGCCCGCATCGCCAGGCCGGTGACGGTCACCGTGGTGCGCAACGGTCGCGTCGAGACCACCGAGGTGACGCCGGAGGAGCTGCGGACCTGAGCGTCAGCCGGCCGGTGCGGCACCGGCCCGGTCGTTCTCGCACCAGGAATCGACCGCCCACGGTCGATTCCTGGTGCGAGAAGCTTGCCCGGCGGGGCCCCGGACCCGGGGTCAGCCGGTGAGCAGCTCCCGGGCGCCGGTGTCGACCGAGGGGTGGCGCAGCTTCGACATGGCGCGGGACTCGATCTGGCGGATGCGCTCCCGGCTCAGGTTCAGCCGCTCGGCGACCTCGCCCAGGCTCTGGGGGCCGCTGCGGTCGAAGCCGAAGCGGAGGCGCAGGATCTCCCGCTCCCGCTCGTCGAGGATCGACAGCAGGCGGTTGATCTCGGCCGGCATCACGGCGGCCAGGACCTCCTCGGCCGGCGAGGCGGCGTCGGGGTCCTGCACGACGTCGCACAGCTCGGCGTCGCGGTCCTCGCCCAGGGGCTCGAACAGCGAGCGCAGCTCGCTCGGGAAGCGCAGGGCCTCGACCACCTTGGCCGGGGTGACGCCCAGCTCGGCCGCCACCTCGTCGATGGTCGGCGTACGGGCCAGCTCCATCTGGAGGCGGGTCTGCGTCTTCAGGACGCGCGCCATGGTGTCGCCGGCGTGGACGGGGAGGCGGATGGTGCGGGCGGTGTTGGCGACGCCCCGCTGGATGGCCTGGCGGATCCACCACGTGGCGTAGGTGGAGAACTTGAAGCCCTTCTTGTGGTCGAACTTCTCGACCGCGTGGATCAGGCCGAAGTTGCCCTCCTGGATCAGGTCGAGGAGGGGCAGGCCGGACGACTGGTAGCGCTTGGCGATCGAGACCACCAGGCGGAGGTTGGCCTGGATGAACCGCTCGGTGGCGCGCTGGCCGGCGAGCACCGCCCGGCGCAGCTCGCGCTTGCGGTGCGCCGTCATGGGGCCGTTGGCGGCCAGCTCCTCGGACGCCGCCCGCCCGGCCTCTATGGCCGTGCCGAGACGCTGCTCGTCGGCCTTGGTCAGCAGCTCGTGGCTGCCGATCTCGTTCAGGTAGACGTGCAGGAGGTCTTCGCTGGAATCGTGGTCTTCGCGGGATGCCATAGTCCGTCTTTTCGTCAGCTGCTTCGAACGCTCCGCCGGTCGCCTCGGGTTCCCGGGCCCGGCGATCGGGCCGGGCGGGGGATCAACGGCACCGGGGGAGCGGAATGGGTCCCGGAGGCACGCACGAGCCGGCGGCTCGACATAAATCTTCCCAGTCGCGGGCGGGTTGTGCCAGCCGGAAACCGTCTCCGGTGTCGTCAAGATGTCTCAAACGAGGCTTTCGAGGGGACCCGGGGCCCCCTGGCGAACGTACCACTCGTAGCCGTACACCGCCGCGAATGCCTCGGTGGGGAGCTGCATCGACGACGTGGTCTCCGGGATCTGGCTGGCGTGGGCGGCCATGGCCCGGCGCTTGACGTCGAGCACGTCCCGCACGTCGACGACCGTCGACACCGCCACGGTGGGGACGCCCAGCGCCGTCCCCGCCAACCCCAGCTCCCGCCGGTGCCCGCCCGCCTCCACCACCAGGTGGGTCTCGACGAAGTGGAGGTACTCCCGGTCGACGGTCGCCTCGTACAGGACGGGCACCGCCGCCCGGGTGACGGCCGCCGTGGCGACCTCCCACACCTTCACGTGGTCGGGGTGCCCGTAGATCCCGTGGTCGTCGTAGGCGACCAGGGCGGCCGCCCGTTCCTCGGTCGCCACGTCGGCCACCACCTCGGCGACGGCGACGGCGTCGGCGTTGGCGAAGGCCCGGGCGTGCCCGTTGTCGGGGTGCCCGGCCATGCCGGAGTCCCGGTAGCCGAGGAACTCGACCCGGGAGACGCCGAGGATCTCGGCCGCCGCCCGGGTCTCGTCGATGCGGTGGCTGCGGAGGCGGTCGTCGTCACCGTCGCCGACCGGGAACCCCAGCTCGCCACCCGTCGCCACGACGAGGACGACCCGCCACCCGGCGGCCGCCAACCTGACGATCGTGCCGCCGGTGAAGATCGCCTCGTCGTCGGGATGGGCGTGGAGGAACACCACCGCCCCGCGGTCGGAGCCGGCCACGCGCCGACCATAGAGCGCGGGACCGGCCGGTTGGAGCCGCCGAGGGAGCCCTGGTTAGGATCGCCGGCCATGACCATCAAGAGCGGAAGCCACGGCATCGGCCCGGAGAACGGGAAGGTGACCGTCAGCACCTACGTCGGCGGCATGGGCGCCAAGGCCGGCCACGACCTCGTCCTCGAGGCCACCAAGTGGCAGGGGACGGTGACGGTGGACGCCGACAACCCCTCGGCCACCACCATCGAGGTGTCCATCGACCCCCGTTCGCTGGAGATCGTCCAGGCGAGCGGCGGCGTCAAGCCGCTGTCGGACAAGGACCGGGGCGACATCGCCCAGAACGCCGACAAGACGCTGAACACGGGCAAGTACCCGGAGATCACCTTCCGGTCGACTGCGGTCAGCGGCAACGCCCCCTCGCTGGCGCTCAAGGGCGACCTCACCGTCAGCGGCAGCACCCGCCCGGTGACGCTCGACGTGACGGTGCAGGAGGCTGCCGGCGAGACCCGCCTCACCGGGCGCACCAAGCTGTCGCACTCCGACTTCGGCATCAAGCCCTACTCCAAGATGGGCGTGCTGAAGATCAAGGACGAGGTGGACGTCGAGGTCTCCGTCGCCCTGCCCTCGGCGTAGCGAGCGAGGGTCGGTCCGCCGCCCGCCGCCCGCCGCCCGGCGCCGGCCCGGTCGCGGCATCCCTAGATGTACCGGGCGGCGCCGAGGACGCGGAGCACCACGGGCGCGGGCGGGATCTCCGGCAGTTCGGGGACGGGCAGGGGAGGCGGCACCTTGAACGACCGCATGGCGGCCGCGATGCCCGCCTCGCACATGAGGTTCCCGTCGAAGCCCTGGTAGGGGTACTGGACCATCCAGGGGACGCCCCCGCCGAACGTCGGGCCGTTCCGGCAGGCGGCGGCCGCCTCCTCCACGTTGTTCGGCCCGGCGATCCAGTTGGGGAGGCCGGGGGAGAACCCACCCACGATGACGCCCCACTGGTACGACGTCGAGTAGACGCCCACCTCGATGCCGTGCCGGCGGAGGGCGTCGATGGCGCCTTGAACGATGCGGGCGTTGAGGCCCTTGTCGCCCGACCACCGGTTGGCGGTCTCCACGTCGAGCCACCACATCGGGGCCGAGACGCCCCGGGCCGTCGCCTCGCGCACGGCGTGGGTCACGCCCTGGAGGCCCCACTGGTACATCTGGCAGGCGACGTCGTCGAGCGCGCACCACTGACCCATCTGGGCGGCGACGTTGGGCTCGGCGGCCCTGGAGGGCCAGTTCACGTTGACGTACAGGCCGCCCAGGGTGCCGCCCCGGGTGGACCAGCGGTGCTGCTCGGCCAGGCACGGGTTGACGTCCCAGAGGTGGCCGTCGGTGACGCCGATGATGGCGTAGCCGGCCTGGCCGCCGGGGAAGGGCCTGCCGCACTGCGGCCACGAGATGTCCCAGCCGAAGGTGCTGGCCAGCGTCCGGGTGTCGGGAGGGACGGCGTTGCCGACGCCCGAGGCGATGCCCACGACGGGGCGGTGGACGGACGCGTCGGCCGCCGACCCGTAGAAGCCGGCGTCGCCGAAGGCGAACACGCCCCCGTCGCTGGAGGCCACCCAGTACCCGGCGCCGGCCGGAGTGGGGGCGATCCCGACCACCGAGCGGTTGCCGGCCCGGCCGAGGGCCGACCCGTGGAAGCCGGCGTCGCCGAAGGCGAACACGCCCCCGTCGCTGGCCGCCAGCCAGTAGCCCTGGCCCGAAGGGGTGGAGGCCAGGTCGACGACGGGGCGCATGAGGTCGATGCCGCTGGCCCCGCCCAGCCAGGGTGCGTCGCCGAAGGCGAAGACGCCCCCGTCCCTCGCCACCACCCAGTAGCCCTTGCCGGTGGGCGTGGCCACGATGGCCGTCACGGCTGAGTTGAGCGGGGTGCCGGCCATGCCGCCCAGCCACGGCGCGTCGCCGAAGGCGAAGACGCCGCCGTCGGCGCCGACCAGCCAGTAGCCCTGCCCGGTGGGTGTCGCCGCGATGTCGACGACCGGGTTGTTCAAGGCGGCGCCGGCGACGCCGCCGAGGTACGGCGCGTCACCGAAGGCGAACACCCCGCCGTCCCGGGCGGCCAGCCAGTAGCCGTTGCCGGACGGGGTGTTGGCGATGCCTGCCACGCCGCCCTGGAGGGGGGCACCGCTGGCCGCTCCGGCGAACGCCGCCCGCCCGAAGGCGAACACCCCACCGTCCGACGCGGCCAGCCAGTAGGCCGGCCCGGGGCGGAGCGGACGAGCCTCCGCCGCGGCGGGGTCGGCGGCCCGGGCGCCGAGGGTGCCGGCCAGGGGCACGACGCCACCGACCAGCACCGCGACCACGGCGGCGGCGAAGAGCGAGGAGCGCGCGGGAGTTCGAAGAGGCATCGGTTCGCGTGCGGGCGTACCGAGTCCCGCACCCCCCGGTGCCGTTGCTCAGCCGCCGCAGAAAGTTCTTCCGGCGAAGTATGGCAAGTCGAAAGCCGATTTTGTTGACTTTCTTCGTCGCGGCCGGGATTTTCTCCCAGCTCGGGCCGGCGGGCGCCGGGGGCTACCGGTGGCGGGCCCGGATGAGGTTGAGGGCGCCGCCGGCCCGGAACCAGTCGATGTGCTCGGGCGAAAGGGTGTGGAGCGCCTCGAAGTCGACGCTCGTCCCGTCCTCCCGGTCGATCCGGCACCGCACCGGCGCGTCGGGCGCCAGGGACGCGAGCCCGACGACCGAGATGGTGTCCGTCTCGCCGATCTGCCCGTACGTCGCCGGGTCGGCGAACGTCAGCGGCAGGACCCCCTGCTTCTTCAGGTTGGTCTCGTGGATCCGGGCGAACGACCGCACCAGGATGGCCCGGCACCCGAGGTGGCGGGGCTCCATGGCGGCGTGCTCCCGGGACGAGCCCTCCCCGTAGTTCTCGTCGCCCACCGCCACCCACGACACGCCGCTGTCGTGGCAGTGGCGGGCGGCGTCGGGATAGGGCTCGGGAACGCCGTGGACGGGGCAGCGCCCGACGCCCGCCTCGCCGGTGAAGGCGTTGACGGCACCGAGGAACAGGTTGCGGCTGATGTTGTCGAGGTGGCCCCGGTAGCGCAGCCACGGGCCGGCGGCCGAGATGTGGTCGGTGGTGCACTTGCCCACCGCCTTCATCAGGACCGGGAGCCGGACGAGGTCCTGGCCGTCCCACGCCGGGAACGGCTCCAGCAGCTGGAGCCGGTCGCTGTCGGGCCGGACGACCACCTCCACGGTCGACCCGTCCTCGGGCGGGGCGAGAAAGCCCTCCTCGCCCGGCTCGAACCCCTTGTCGGGCAGCTCGTCGCCCACCGGCGCCTCGAGGACGACGCCGTCCACGGCGTCGGTGAGCGGGTTGAAGTCGAGGGTCCCGGCCAGGGCGTAGGCCATGACCGTCTCCGGGGAGGTGACGAAGGCGAGGGTGGACGCCATGCCGTCGTTCCGCTTGGGGAAGTTGCGGTTGTACGAGTTCACGATGACGTTGGGCTCGCCCTCGGCCACGTCCTCGCGCTTCCACTGCCCGATGCACGGGCCGCAGGCGTTGGCCAGGACCGTCCCCCCGACTGCCTCCAGGTCGGCCAGCAGCCCGTCGCGCTCGATGGTCGCCCGCACCCGCTCCGAGCCGGGCGTGACGAGCAGCGGCGTCTTCACCCGCAGGCCCTTGGCGGCGGCCTGGCGGGCGACGTGGGCGGCCCGGGTGATGTCCTCGTACGAGGAGTTGGTGCACGAGCCGATCAGCGACGAGCTGATGCGCAGCGGCCACCCGGCGGCCCGGGCGTCCTCGCCGATCCGGGACACGGGGTGAGCGAGGTCGGGGGTGTGGGGGCCGTTGAGGTGCGGCTCGAGGGTGTCGAGGTCGATCTCGACCACCCGGTCGAAGTGGCGCCTGGGGTCGGCGGCCACCTCGGGGTCGGCGCGCAGGTGCTCGGCGACGGCCGCGGCCCGGTCGGCGATCGCCTCCCGGCCGGTGGCCTTCAGGTAGGCGACCATGTGGTCGTCGAAGCCGAAGAGGGAGGTGGTGGCACCCACCTCGGCGCCCATGTTGCACACGGTGGCCTTGCCGGTGGCGCTGACGGACTCGGCGCCCGGGCCGAAGTACTCGACGATGGCGCCCGTGCCGCCCCGCACGGTGAGGATCTCGGCGACCTTGAGGATGATGTCCTTGGGCGACGTCCAGCCGCTGAGCGTGCCCGTGAGGTGGACGCCGACGAGCCTGGGCCAGCGCAGCCCGAAGGGCATGCCGACCATGACGTCCACCGCGTCCGCCCCGCCCACCCCGACGGCCACCATGCCGAGGCCGCCGGCGTTGGGGGTGTGGGAGTCGGTGCCGATCATCATCCCGCCCGGGAAGGCGTACTGCTCGAGCACGACCTGGTGGATGATCCCCGACCCCGGCTTCCAGAAGCCGATGCCGTACTTGGCCGACACCGTCTGCAGGAAGTCGTAGACCTCCCGGTTGACCTCCTCCGCCACCGCCAGGTCGGTGGGGCCGTCCACCCGGGCCTGGATCAGGTGGTCGCAGTGGACGGTGGTGGGGACGTGCACGGAGGGCAGCCCGGCCGTCATGAACTGGAGGAGCGCCATCTGGGCGGTGGCGTCCTGCATGGCGACCCGGTCGGGGCAGAGCTCCTCGTACGACCGGCCCCGTTCCGGCGTCGGGCCTTCCGCGTCGCGGAGGTGGTTGAAGAGGATCTTCTCGGCCAGGGTGAGCGGGCGGCCGAGGCGCTCGCGGGCGGCGTCGACGCGCCGGGCCAGACGCCCGTAGACCTCGTCGACCAGCTCCAGGGGGGTGGTGGCGGCGACGTCCCTCGTCATGCCGACGCCTCGGTTCTGTGGACGGGAGGCGCCGGTATGCGGCGCACGGCGTCCACAGAACGGCGGACGACCCGGGCCGGGGTCACGCGGAGGCCCCGACGCGGCCCTCGCCCTGCGCCTCCATCCGGGACACGCGGCCGACGGGGACCACGTGCCACATCTGCTCGATCGTGGTCTGCCAGTCCTCCAGGAGTGCCTTCGCCCGGGGCGACGCGGTGAGCTCGAAGTGGCGCTCGACCATCCAGCGCAGCTCCTCCACGTGCTCGGCGTCGGGGCGGACGGCCTCGACGAGTGCCGAGTTGAGCCGGGCGGTGAGGCGGGCCCGGGGGTCCCACACGTACGCCTCGCCCCCCGTCATGCCGGCGCCGATGTTGTAGCCGAACGGCCCCAGGATGACGACGGTGCCGCCGGTCATGTACTCGCAGGCGTGGTCGCCCACGCCCTCGACCACCGCGTTGGCGCCCGAGTTGCGCACGCCGAAGCGCTCGCCCACCGACCCGGCGATGTACACGTCGCCGCCGGTGGCGCCGTACAGGCAGGTGTTGCCGGCGAGCACGGGGTCGCCGGCGTCGTCCTCGGGCGGCCGGATGACGATGCGCCCGCCGCCCATCCCCTTGCCCACGTAGTCGTTGGCCTCGCCCACCAGCTCCAGCTCGATGCCGTGGGTGAGGAAGGCGCCCAGGCTCTGGCCCGCCGACCCGGTGAGGCGCACGACGGCCGTCCCGCTGGGCGGCCGGCCGCCCCACTCCAGGGCGATGGCCCCGCCCAGGGCGGCGCCGACCGTCCGGTCCCGGTTGGTGATGGCGTAGGAGAGCTCGACCTCCTCGGCGTCCCAGACGGCCCGGAAGGCGTCGGCCTCGAGCTGGTCGCCGAGGGCCGACCGGGGCCGCTGGAGCGGCACCGACGCCACGAAGCGGCGGGGGACCGACGGGTCGGCGGGCGGTGTGATGATCGGCGTGAGGTCCACGGTGTCGGCCCGGGGGTCGCCCGAGGCCCGCTGGCGCAGGCACTCGACCCGGCCGACGGCCTCGTCCAGGGTGCGGAAGCCCAGCCGGGCCATGAGGGACCGGACCTCCTCGGCCACGAACATGAAGTAGGCGGCCACGCCCTCGGCCGTGCCGGTGAACCTGGCCCGGAGGTTGGGGCGCTGGGTGGCGACGCCGACCGAGCAGGTGTCGCGGTGGCAGGCCCGCAGCATGATGCACCCCTCGGCGATCATGGCCGCGGTGCCGAACGAGAACTCGTCGGCGCCCAGGAGGGCGGCCATCATCACGTCCTTGCCGGTCATGAAGCCGCCGTCCACCCGCAGGCGGGCCCGGTCCCGCAGCCCGTTCTCCACCAGGGCGGCCTGGGTGTCGGCCAGCCCGAGCTCCCACGGCATGCCGGCGTGCTTGATCGACGACAGGGGCGAGGCGCCCGTCCCCCCGTTGGCGCCCGAGATGTGGACCACGTCGGCCAGCGCCTTCACCACGCCGGCGGCGATGGTGCCCACGCCGTCGCCCGCCACCAGCTTCACCGACACGTCGGCGTAGCGGTTGACCTGCTTCAGGTCGAAGATCAGCTGGGCCAGGTCCTCGATGGAGTAGATGTCGTGGTGGGGCGGCGGCGAGATGAGGGTGACGCCGGGCTGGGTGTGGCGCAGGCGGGCGATCTCGTCGCTCACCTTGTGGCCGGGGAGCTGGCCGCCCTCGCCCGGCTTGGAGCCCTGGGCGATCTTGATCTGGAGCTCGTCGGCGTAGGCGCAGTACTCGGGAGTGACGCCGAAGCGCCCCGACGCGATCTGCTTGATCTTGGAGTTCTTGTCGCCCTTGGCCTGGCCGCGGGTGCGGAAGCGGAACTGGGCCTCGCCGCCCTCGCCGCAGTTGGAGCGGCCGCCGATGAGGTTCATGGCCTCGGCCAGCGTCTCGTGGGCCTCGGCCGACAACGAGCCGTGCGACATGGCGCCGGTGGAGAAGCGGGTGGCGATGGCGGTGGCCGGCTCGACCTCCGAGAGGGGCACGGGGTTGGTGCTCGGGACGAGCTCGAGCAGGTCGCGGAGCTCGGTGATCGGGCGCTCGTTGACCAGCGCGGCGAAGCGCTCGTACAGGTCGTCGCGCTCGGATCGCAGCGCCTTCTGGAGGAGGTGGGCCGCGTTCATGTTGTTGAGGGCGGTCACCACGTCGGCGTTGTGGACGTGATACTCGCCGCCCTTCTTCAGGCTGCGGTAGTAGCCGGGGTTGGGCAGGCGGGCGCTGCGCTCGGTGGGCGGCCACGGCGCCTCGGCGTGCTGGGCCAGCACGTCGGCGCCCAGCGCCTCCCAGCCGATGCCGCCGCACGTCGACGGCGTGCCCGCGAAGCAGGTGTCGACGACGTCGCCCCCGAGGCCGATGGTCTCGAAGATCTGGGCCCCCCGGTAGGAGTCGACCGTGCAGATGCCCATCTTCGACATGATCTTGAGCACGCCGTCCTCGGAGGCGGCGTGGAACCGCTCCTGGGCCTCGGGACTGACCATCTCGGAGTCCTCCGAGGAGTCGGCCTCGGCGGCCACGGTGAGCAGGGCCAGGCGGGGGCAGACGGCGTCGGCGCCGTAGCCCAGCAGGCAGGCCAGGTGGTGGACGTCGCGGGCGTCGTCGGCGACGACCACGAGGCTGGTGGCCGAGCGCAGCCCCCGGGCGACCAGGCGCTGGTGGATCGCCCCGACGGCCACCAGGCTCGGGACGGCGGCGCGGTCGCCGGAGACGGCCCCGTTGTCGACGACCAGGATGGCCGAGCCGGCCTCCACGAAGGACTGGGCCTGCTCGCACAGGGCCTCGACGCCGGCCCGCAGGCCGGCGGGGCCGTCGGCCACCGGGAAGGTGGCGTCGAGGGCGGCGGGAGCGAAGCCGGCGTCGTCGGTGCGGGTCAGCTTGTCGACGGCCGACGGGTAGAGGAAGAACGAGTCGAGCTCGAGGAGCCGGGCCGCCTCGGGGGACTCGCCGAGCAGGGGGGCGCGGGGCCCGAGCAGGGTGCGCAGGCTCATGACCACACGCTCGCGGAGGTGGTCGATGGGCGGGTTGGTGACCTGGGCGAAGCGCTGGCGCAGGTAGTGGTGGATGGGGCGCGGGCGCCCGGCCAGGTGGGGGAGCGGGGAGTCGTCGCCCATGGCGAAGGTGGGCTCCTTGGCCTCGGTGGCCATCGGCTTCAGAACCATGCGCAGCTCTTCGGTGGTGTAGCCGTGGGCCAGGTGGCGCAGGAGCAGCTCGGGCGCCTCGGGCGGCTCGTCCACGGGCCGGCCGCTGCGCACCCGGCGCATGCCGTCGGCGGCCCACCGGGCGTAGGGGCCGGCGGCGGCCAGGCGCTCCTTGCACGCCTTGTCCAGCAGCACGCCCCGGGACGGGTCGACGAACAGCATCTGCCCGGGGCCGAGGCGCCCCCGGCGCACGGTTCCCCGCCCGCTCACGTCCACCGCGCCGGCCTCGGAGCAGCACACGACCAGGCCGTCGTCGCAGATGGCGTAGCGCAGCGGGCGCAGGCCGTTGCGGTCGAGGGCGGCGCCCACGCCGAGGCCGTCGGTGAAGATGAGGCCGGCGGGGCCGTCCCACGGCTCCACCAGGCTGGAGTGGTAGCGGTAGAAGCCCCGCACCTCGGGGTCGAGGTCGCGTGCCCCCTCCCACGCCTCGGGGACGAGCATGGCGACGGCGTGGCGGATGTCGCGCCCGCCCCGCACCAGCAGCTCGACGGCCGAGTCCAGCTGGCCCGAGTCGGAGTCGGCCGCCGACAGCACGGGGCGGTACAGCTCCTCGGCACCCAGCCCGGCCGCCTCCGTGCCCAGCACGCTGCGGGCCCGCATCCGGTTGACGTTGCCGGCGATGGCGTTGATCTCCCCGTTGTGGCAGAGGGTGCGGAAGGGCTGGGCCCGCTCCCACGTCGGCAGGGTGTTGGTGGAGAACCGCTGGTGGAACACGGCGAAGGCGGCCGTGAAGTCGGGGTCCGCCAGGTCCAGGTAGAACCTCCCGAGCAGGTCGGCGGCGACCAGGCCCTTGTAGAGCACGGTCCGGAAGGAGCAGCTGGCCACGTACGTGCCGGTGGTGGTGGCGTCGATGCGCCGGCGCATCCGGAACGCGGCCCGCTCGGCGGCGACGCCGTTGCCGGCCGACGACCGGGTGGCGAGCACGGCATGGAGGATGCGGGGCCGGCTCTGGCGGGCGAGGGTGCCCAGCTGGTCCTCGTCGGTGGGCGGCTCCCGCCACTCCACCACGTCGATGCCCTCGGCGTCGGCCGCCGTCTCCACCGCGGCGCGGGGGTCGTCGCCCCGCACGAACAGGACGGCGACGCCGTGGTGCTCACCGAAGATGGCGGCCGGGATCGGGAGCAGGATGCCCGAGCCGTCAGAGGTCCGGCTGTCGGCCGCCACCGCTCCCCGGTGGATCACGCAGGCCAGTCCCTTCAGGGCGGACTCGACGATGTCCCGTGACGGGCGACCCCGGACGTCGGCGGTGAAGCCGATGCCGCAGGCGTCTCTTTCAGCGCGCATGGGGAGACCTCTCGGTGTGCTCGGGAGCCGCGGTTGCGGCTCTGGGACATCGGGCCGGCCCTTCCCCATTGAAGGAGCGCGGGGCGGGAGGCGTCGTTGGCACCGCCCCGGCTTCTGCTGGTCGCCCATTCTACCGACGGCGCTCCCCCTGTCGACCGAGCGTTCTCGTACCCGGAACGACCCGGATTCGGGACGTTTCCGGGACGAGAACGGTTCAGTGGCGCGGCGTGGAGCTCCGCGGGGGCCAGGGCTCGGCGTCGCCGCTGCGGCGCCGGTTCTCCTCCAGCGCCCAGGCCCGGCGCCAGCCGGTGACGGCGGGACCCGTGAGCGCCGGCGTGGTGCCCGCCGCCGCCCGTCGTCGGGACGCCCACAGGCCGGAGGCCCGCTCGTCGGCCAGCACGGCGATCTGGCGCTCGATGCGGCCGGCGAAGTCGTGGGCGCTCTCGCCCTCGCGGACGTGCAACGGGTGGCCGAACGTCACCTCGGTGGTCGACGGGCGGACCCCCTTGGCGCCCTTCTTGAGGATGCGCCGGGTGCCGGCCAGGTGGACGGGGACCACCGCCCGGCCCGTGCGGACGGCGAGGTAGGCGGCGCCGGCGCGGTGGCTCTGGCCCCAGCCGTCGGGGCTGCGCCCGCCCTCGGGGAAGATGACCAGGCTCCAGCCCCGTTCGAGCAGGGAGACGGCCAGCTTGGTGGACTGCGGGCTGACCCGGGTGCGCTCGACGGGGACGGCGTTGATCGTGAGCGCCCACACGGCGCCCTTCCACCGCTTGTCGAAGAAGTAGTCGGCGCCGGCGGCCACGGCGGTGCGGTGGCGGAACCGGTCGGGCAGCGACGTGAGGACCAGGGGGGTGTCGACGTGGCTGTTGTGGTTGGCGGCGAAGATGGCGGGCGCCTCCAGCGACTCGATGCGGTCCAGCCCGTCCACGAACGGCGACGCCAGGCCCCGGATCATCGGCCGGGTGACCCCGTCGAGGATGAGGGCCCGGGCCAGGCGGGCCGGGTAGCGGCGGGCCCACGACGTGTCGTAGTGGACTCCCGTCCTCCTCTCGACCGGCGGCCGCGGCACGCCTCCCGGCCACGACGGCGCGGCCAGCGGGAACCGGCCCCGGGGGCGGAGCAGCTTCAGCGCGCCCACTCAGGTCACGTCCGCGATCAGCAGCGGCGGGGCGTGGAGGTGGGTGATGGACGGCCGGGGGCCGACCACGTCCTCCGCCATCTCCAGGGCGTCGCGCAGGGTGGACGCCGGCTTGAAGCCCATGCGCCGCACCGCCTTGGGGTCGCCGCCCACCACGATGACGCCGCCCAGGTGCTGGAGGGCGTGGGCGCACCAGTACCACATGTAGAGGGCGTGGACGCCGTGGTATGCGTGGCTGGTCCGGTACAGGTGGATGTACCACGGGTCGGTGGCGAACGCCTCCTCGTACTTGGCTTCGATCTCCACCGGGTCGAGCGTCTCGGGGAGCACCTGGTCGAAGAAGTCGAGGTAGCTCGGGTGGTGGACCGGGTGGAAGGAGAAGGGGGTGGGGTGGTGCATGATCAGCACGCCGCCCTGGCGGACCAGCGGCCTGCCCCGGTACAGGTTGAAGAAGTACCCGAGGCCCTGGCACGCCACCAGCAGCGGGTTCATGATCGAGTTGACGTTGTAGGGCCCTATGTACGGCAGCCCCATGGTGAGGATGTCGGTCTGCCCCGACACCTCCACCATCTGCTGGGCGTGGACGTTGGCGGTGGTGATCTCGTGGACCGCCTCCACCTCGCCGGCCTGGACGCTGGTCATCCGGTGGGGCGCCTTGATCCCCATGAACACGGCGTTGCGGGCCCGGGCGGGCATGCGGTCGAGGCCCTTGCTGACGGCCAGGTACGTAGCCCGGTCCCTGGCCGTCCACTCCCACTCCCGCTTGTACAAGAAGGCCATCTGCTCGGGGAAGGTGTCGGTGTTCAGCGTCGTCTCGACCTGGAAGACCTTGACCCCGCTGGCCGCGATGTGGCGGCCGATGCGCCAGGCGCTGGAGTGCAGGGCCGAGCGGTGGCGGTCCATCAACGAGCGGGTGTGCTGGAGCGTGCGGGCGTTGTGGTGGTGCTTGAGCGAGCGGTACGACGACACGCCGGTGGCCAGGCTCTTGTGGCCACCGTCCATGGCCACCAGGTTGATGTTGACGTAGACGACCAGGTCGCTGTTCGCCACCCGTGAGTCGAGCTCGACGTCCTCGCCCTCGTCGGTGGTGCCGAGGTGGGTGAGCTTCGCCCGGTCCTCGGCGTCGAACTGGCGCAGCCGCCCGATGGAGGAGAAGGAGTCGTGGATGCGGTCGCCCAGGGCGTGGCGCAGCTCGGGCTCGGTCATGCGCCGGTGCAGGCCCAGCGCGGCGATCAGCTCCACGTCGTCCACACCCGCCTCGGCGGCCAGGTCGAGGACGGCCTCGATGACTCGCTGGCGGTTGTCGGGCCGGCGCATGGGCGGGAGGGGGATCGACAGGTCGTCGAACACGATGGTGAGCCGCATGCCCGGCCGCAGCAGCGACGGCAGGGGCTGGCTGTCGCCCACCGGGTTGAGGAGGGCGTGACGGACGGCGGCGTCGGGGTCGTCCAGGGGTGCGAGGGGCTCGGGCGGGTAGACGATGCGGCTCCCCGCCGGGAGGCGCTCGAGGCGGAACTGCTCTCCGTGCCAGAAGAACGTGGGGGGCGTGGAGCGGTCGACGTCGAGGACGAAGCCGGGACGGGGCACTACTTCGACCTCATTCGTCCGCTCCGCTCACTCCATTCGGTCGAGCTGACGGTGCTCCGGCGGGCGAGCAGAGCTCGCGCCGCCTCCGCCCGGTTCTTCTCGGGGTGCCCGCATCCGGCGCGGCCGCCTGCGGCGGCCGCGGCGGCCGCGGGCGGAGGCGTGCGGGAGCGGCTGGTGTGCGTGGTCACAGCTCTAGCGGTTCCTTCCAGGACGTTTGGCGGAGCGGAGGTCGAAGGCGATCTTGACGGCACCCCGCCGGCCCGCCGCCCCGGCGTGGTCCAGCGCCTCGCGCCAGTGCTCCAGCGGGTAGAGGGCGGACACGAGGCGCTGGAGGCCGGCGTCGGCCACCAGCTCGAAGGCGGTGGCGAAGGTGTCGTGGCGGTAGGCGTAGGAGCCGACCAGGCGGACCTCGCGCTGCCACAGCGGGGTGAGGTCGACCTTCACGGGGCCGGGCATGCCGACCAGGACGATGGTGCCCCGGGGGCGGACGACGGCCAGTGCCTGGGCCAGCGACCCCTCGTTGCCCACGCAGTCGAACACCACGTCGGCGCCGCCCGTGAGCCGGCCGTCGACGGCCAGCGACCGGGTCTCGCGGCGGACGGCCCGGGCGACGCCGTCCGGCTCGACGACCTCGTCGGCACCCAGGTCGCGGGCCAGCCGGCGCTGGACGTCGTGCTTGGCCGACGCGATCACCGCCCCCGGCAGGGCCAGCCGGCGCAGGGCGGCGACCGTGCACAGCCCGAGCGTCCCTGCGCCGAGCACCGCCACCACGGCGCCCTCGGGCACAGCCGTCGACACGACCCCGTGCACCGCACAGGCCGTGGGCTCGACCATCACCGCCGCCTCGTCGGCCATCCCGTCGGGCACGGGGTGGAGCTGGCTCTCGTGGGCGACGAGGGCGGCCGACCACCCGCCGCCGGTGTCGGCGCAGTACCCCGTCTGGATGCCCGGCTCCAGGCACCCGAAGGCGACCCGCTCGCAGTTGCCGTTGTCGCCCCGGGCGCAGGCCGGGCACGGCGGGTCCACGGCCCGGGCGGCGCAGGCCAGGACCGGCTCGAGCACCACCCGGCGCCCGTCGTCGAGGTCGCCCACCACCTCGTGGCCGGGGACGAACGGGAAGCTCACCACCGGCTCGAACCAGCGGCTGCTCCTGGCGTCCACCGTGGCCAGGTCGGACCCGCAGATGCCGGCCAGGCGGGGGCGGACCCGGTGCCACGCGGGGCCGGGCAGGGCGGGCTCCTCCACGTCGGTGAAGTGGAGGGGGCCGACCTTGGCGCCCCGGCCCGGGGCGAGGGCGGACGCCACCCGGGCGGCCGCGAACCGGGGCAGCGACCGCTCGTACACGAGGGCCTTCACCCGTCGCCCCTGGCCAGGGCGGGCCGGCGGTCGGCCCGGGCCCGGCGGTTCTCGAGGAGTGGCCCGATGGGGAGGAAGGGCCGGGGGCCGCCCGGCGACTTCGACCACTGCTCGACGTGCCAGCCCCGCTTGCGGGCGATGGCGGCCAGCTTGGCCTCGGGGTTGACGGCGACGGGGTGGCCGACGGCCTCCAGCATGGGCAGGTCCGACGCCGAGTCGGCGTAGACCACCGACTCCTCCAGCTCGAGCCCCTCGGCGTCGGCGTACGACCTCATCACCAGGGCCCGGGCCTCGCCGGTGGGCGGGCCGGCCAGCAGCTCGCCGGTGAGGCGGCCCTCGGCGTCGGTGCCCAGCTTGGCGCACACGATGTCGTCGAACAGCGGCCGCAGCGGCTCGACGACGAAGTCGAGGGCCCCGGTGATGAGCAGGGTGCGGTGGCCGAGCGCCCGGTGCTCGCGCACCCGGCGGATGCCGCCGGGGAAGGCCTTCTCCAGGATCAGGTCGGAGAACATCAGCCACGAGTCCTCCCGCACCTGGCGCTCCGACGCCCCCTCGTAGCGGCGGTAGAAGTGGCGGAGGAAGTCGCCCCGGTCCCGCCGGTCGAGGGCCAGCAGGGTGGGCGCCTCCTTCAGGGTTCGCAGGACGAACCGGGCCCGCTCGCCGGCGGGCAGGTGCCGGGTGGCCAGCCACGAGTAGGACTCCACCACGTTGGAGGCGATGAGCGTGTTCTCCAGGTCGAACGCCGCCATGTGGCGCTGCGGCGACAGCACCGCCTTGCGGCCCCGGTCCTCCCGCGACGGGCTCTTGCGCTTGCCCGGCGTGGTGCGCACCCGGGCCTGGGCCACGATCGACGGGAGGTGCACCTCCTGCACGAAGTGCTGCCAGTCGATGACGATCGGGTCGAAGGAGAACGCGTCCTTGTCCTCGGCGGGCAGGGACTCCGACAGGGCCAGCAGGCGGTCGACCCGGAACACGGCCTCCGTCTCGGCGTAGGCGCCGTACAGCTCGACGTAGCCGAGGGCCCGCTCGGCCTGCGTGCGCCTGTCCTCCAGGCGGCCGGAGAGCTGGGCCTGCTTGCCCCGGATGGGCAGCGTGGTGACCACCTTCTCGGCCGTCGTGAGCGCCTTGGTGGCGCGCTGGAGCTGGCGCTGCACCCGGCCGCGACCGGGGAACGACCACTCGGGCACCACGATGGGCTGGCCGTCGGTGTCGTACAGCGGGTGCTCCTCGAACCACGTCTGCACCAGGCGGACCAGGCGGCGGTAGCGCAGGGGGTTGCGGAAGCCGGACGCGACCTGGATCACGTCGGGCCCGTCGGGCGCCGGGCCCCGGGCGGCCACCGCGATGATGGCGGCGACCACGAAGTCCACGGGGATGACGTCCACCACGCCCTCGGGGATCCCGGGGAACTCCTTCAGCAGCCCCCGCCCGTAGGAGATGATCACCGGCTCCGCCATCCGGAAGCCGCGGATCCAGCCGGGACGGGGCTCGGCCAGGGCCGACTCGATGATCGACGGCCGGACGATGGTGAGGGGCACGTCACCCCGGGTGGCGAGGGTGGCTCGCTCGCCCAGGGCCTTGGTGTAGGCGTAGGCGTCGGGCCAGCCGAGGGAGTGGGCCCGGGACTTGCCGGCCTCGATCATCTGGTCGCGGACCCACTCGGTGCGCAGCTTCTCGAGCTTGTCGGCCAGGAGCGGGCCGCCGGCGGCGCCCAGCTCGCTGCGGGCCTTCTTGGCGAACCCGGCCAGGCGCTCGGGCCGCCGGCTCTCCGACTCGGCGTCGGAGCGGGCCTTGCGGGCCGCGTCGACCTCCGCCCGCCAGTCCACGTCGATGGCGAACGGGGTGTCGGGGAGGAGGGCCTCGGGGGAGTCGCCGCGGCGGGTCCCGGCCACGTAGGCGGTGGAGACGGCGACAAGGTGGGCGGGCGGTCCGTCGCCGGCGGCCAGGACCTGCGCCACCCGGGACGGGCCCAGGAGGTTGACCTCCACCGCTGCGTCCAGGGGGGAGTCGAAGCTCACCGAGGCGGCCGAGTGGATGACCACGTCGCACGAGCGCAGGGCGGCGGCGGCGTCGTCGCTCAGGCCCATCCCGTCGACGGAGACGTCGCCCGCCACCGCCGTCAACCGCCGCTCCACCTCGGCGTCGAAGCGGTCGCCCCACTCCCCGCGCAGGCGGTCGAAGCAGTCGTTGCGCACGATCTCGCGCCGCACCCGCTCGGCCGCCGACGTGCGCTTGCCGGCCCGGACCACGACCACGACCTCGCAGCCGGGCACGGCCCGCAGGAGGCGCTCGACCAGGGCGGTGCCCAGGAACCCGGTCGCGCCGGTGACGCCGATGCGCTTGCCCGCGAGGGCCTCGGGAATCATGGCGGCCATGTCTACCATTTGGTAGAGGGAGCCACCGAATCCTCTACCATCCCTCTCGATGACGTCTCTGACGGGGGAGCGGGTGCTCGCCGCCGCCGTGGAGTCGTTCGGTACGCGGGGCTACGAGGCCACCTCGCTGGACGCCCTGGCGAAGACGCTGGGCGTGCGCAAACAGACGATCCTCTACTGGTACCCGAGCAAGGACGCCCTGCTCGAGGCGGTCATCGACCGGACGGCGGTCGAGCTGGCCGCCGTGCTGGAGCGGGCCCTGTCCCGGGCGGGCGGCGGTTGGGACCGGGTGGAGCGGATCGTCATCTCGGTCTTCCGCGTGTCGGTCCGCCGCCCCGAGCTGCTGGGCGTGGTCCGGGAGGCGAGCCGCCTCGGGCCGCCGGCCGCGACCCGTCTGCTGGCCGCCGTGGAGCCCCTCATGGCCCGGGCCACCGGGTTCCTGGCCGACGAGATGGCGGCCGGCCGCATGCGGTCACAGGACCCCCGCATGGTGCTCCTCGCCGCGTACTCGGCGGTGTTGGGCATGGCGACGGAGGTGGAGGTGCTCCGGGCACTCGGCTTCCAGCCCACCGCCCGTGACCTCGTCCGCCGCCGCCGCCAGCTGCTCGCCTTCTTGAGGTCCGCCCTCGGCGTCGCTTAGCCCGTTCTCTGGACGCCAGACGCCGCCATCCGGCGGGATACGTCCTGAGAACGCTCAGATGAGGCGGCTGAGCCAGGTGCCGAGGAAGGCGGCCACCAGGTTGTTCACCCGGCTGTCGACGCCGTCCATGTCGAACAGGTCGCTGCGCCAGGTGCCCTGCTCGACCGCCCGGACGGAGACGCCGCCCTTCTGGCGGGCCACCTCGATGGCCAGCTCGGTGGCGGCGTACGACACCAGCGCCCGGTAGGACGTGGAGCGGGTGGTGGACCGGAAGCGGGCCGCACCAGGGGTGTCGGCGGTGGGCCAGGGCAGGCCCAGGACGGTGCGGGCGCCGATCGCCTCGGGCATGGTGTGCAGCCCGGCGTAGGCGGCGGACGGGGCGAGCACGGTGCCGAAGGCGGGCAACCACAGGACCTGGAACGCCGCCTTCATGCACCTGGCGGCCAGGTCGGGCGGTCCCGCCACGGCCAGGGCGACCGCCCCCGTCCTGCGCAGGGCGATGACCTCGGGCACGCAGCTGGTGCCCTCCCTGGCCGTCACGCTGGTGGTGGCGGTCCTGCTGGCCAGGCCGGCGGCCAGCGCCGAGTCGGGGCCCGGCCCCACCACGACGCCGACGACGCCGTTGAGGCCCTGGCGGCGCAGGACGCCGGCCAGCTCGCTCCCCGCCAGCCTGGACGTCAGCTCGGCGGGAACCACGTTCGGGCCCGCCATCGTGGGGTCGGCCGGGAGCAGCCAGGGGGTGCCCCCGGGCGCGGCCGCGGCGCCGAAGCCGCCCACCAGCGCGTCCACCTTCCCGCCCAGCTGGGCGACGGCGTCGGGGTTCTCGGCCGGCGCGGTGGCCAGCTCGACGGGCACGCCGGCCACGCCGCCCGCCGCGTTGGCGGCGTCCACCCGCTGGCGCACCACGGCGGCCACCTCGGCGCCCTCGGCGGCCAGCGCCCCCGTGGTGGGCACGATCAGGCCCAGGCGCAGCGGGTTCGCCACCGTGGTCTGGCGCGGGCGGGCGTTGGGCGGCGATGCCGGCGGGGCGAGCGAACCGGCGCTGCTCTCCGGGGTGGCGAGATCGGAGACCACGGGGCGGACGTCGTCCTCCGGGACGTCGACGACGGTGATGCGGTCCGTGCGCTCGGCCACCGTCGTGGTCGTGCCCGACGAGGCGGCGTCCAGCCCGGACGGGGCATCGCCGCTCTCGGCCACGACCATGACCGTGGCGACCAGGGCGGCCGCCGCCACGAGCGGGCGCCGGGCCCTCCTGCGCTCGGGGACGGGCGACGGCGCGTCGTCGGGGTCCCGCATGGCGACGAAGGGCTGGGCCCGCAGCCACGAGCGCAGGCGCGCCAGCTCGTCGACGTGGCGCTGGCAGCGATGGCAGCGCAGCACGTGGCCGCCGACCCGGTCGCTGCCCTCGCCGTCGAACCAGGTGGCCAGATCGATCTTGCGAGGATGGCGGCCCATCAGCGGATGCGCCTGGAGGCGAGGAGCCGGCTCGCCTTGCGACGGGCGGCGTAGAGGCGGGACATCACCGTGCCCTCGGGAACGCCCTGGACCTCGGCGATCTCCTTGTAGGAGAGGTCCATGACCTCGCGGAGCCAGAGGGCCTCGCGGAGGGGCGGGGAGAGGCGCTGGAGCAGGACCCACGCGGCAGCCATCTCCAGGGCGGCGACCACGACCTCGTCGGGCGCCGGTACGGGCGAGACGTCGTCGTCGGTGAGGACGGCCGACGGCCGGTTGTTGCGGAGGCGCTCGAAGCAGCAGTTGCGGACGATGGCCAGGAGCCAGGTGTCGAGCTTGGCGGGGTCGGCGGAGCCCCAGGCGCGCCAAGCCTTGAACCAGGCCTCCTGGCAGACGTCCTCCGCAGAGTCGGAGCCGAGGATCGCGCGCGCGTAGTGGAGTGCATGCTTGGCCTTCGATCGGTGAAAGTCCTCGAAGGAGGTCATTCGCCCTTTGCCAGTGAGAGACGGTGCGCGGTCGCGGAATATTCGCCTCTTCTGGCCGGGCGACCTGCCGGATCGGGCGGACGGGACGATCCGGTCATCGTCGCGACGGTCGCGATCCGGGGGGTGTGTAGCGCTTGCTGGCCTTGGGGGGCCCGGCGGGAGCGCGGGGCGCGACGGCCGCCTCTCCGTCGGCCTCGGCGCCGTCGCCAGCCGCCGCCCGCCGCCTGCGGGAGACCCGGGGGGCCCGCTCCGGGCGGGGCCTCGGCTCCGGACGGGGTGCCCGGATGACGAGCCAGACGGCCAGGACGAGGAAGGGCAGGCCGACGAGCCACAGGAACCCCCAGGGGCCGAAGGACAACAGGGCGGCGGCGCCGCCGGTGAACAGGCGGCTCCGGCGCCGGGCGGCCAGGGCGAGGAGGGCGCTCATGATGACGCCGATGCCGGCCAGGGCCACGCCCGCCGGCTCGTCGAAGCTGGGCGCCCACAGGGCGACGGAGACGGCGGCGCCGAGGCCGGCTGCCAGGAAGGCGTAGCGCTGCTCCCGGTCGTCGAGCGCCGCCCCGGTGGCCCGGTTCACCGGCTCAACCGCAGGCGCCACGGCCGGGCGACGGCCCACGTCTCGTCCGGCCCCCGCTCGTCGAAGTGGAGCTCCAGCGCCGCCGAGGGGTCGTGGGCGTCGCCGGGGACGTCCTCCACGACGGCTGCGCCGGCCCGCCGTTCGTCGAGTACGGAGCGCAGGCCGAGGGTGATGGCGGTGACGACGACGCCCGACGCGGTGTGGCGCCGCCAGCCTGCCGTCGTCGGTTGTCGGAGGTCCCCGGCGGGCACGGGCCCACCGTACCCGGGAGGCCGGACGAAGGAGCGGCGGGATGAGGGTCCCGGACGCCCTTCGCGGCGCGCGCGAGGCTTGCCGCGGTGGAGGAGCACGGGTACGTCTACGACCTGCTGCGCGAGCTCGGGGTGGGTGACTTCGGCGCTCGCACCGGCGAGTTCCTGATGCGGCCGCTCAAGGTCGTCCTCGTGGTCCTCGTCGGCATGGTCGTCAGCCGGGTGGCCGTGCGGGCCGTCCGCCGCTTCATTCGCACGCTGCACGCCCGCGCCCCCGTGCGCAGCGGTTCGGTGCGGGCCGAGCAGCGCGTCTCCACCCTGAGCGACGTGCTCACCAGCCTCGTGCGCGCCGTGATCGGGATCCTCGTGGTGCTGGTGGTGCTGGGCGAGGCGGGCGTCGACCTCGCCCCGCTGCTGGCGGGCGCCGGCATCGCCGGGATCGCGGTCGGCTTCGGTGCCCAGAGCCTGGTCAAGGACTTCCTCTCCGGGTTCTTCATCCTCCTGGAGGACCAGTACGGCGTCGGCGACGTCATCAACCTCGGAGACGCCACCGGCACGGTGGAGGACATCACCCTCCGGGTCACCCGGCTGCGGGCGACCGACGGGACCGTGTGGTTCGTGCCCAACGGCGAGATCAAGCGGGTGGGCAACACGTCGATGGAGTGGTCACGGGCGCTGATCGACGTGCTCGTCGCCTACGACTCCGACCTCCCGAAGGTGGTCGCCGCCATCGGCGACGTGGCCCGGGAGTTCGCCGCCAGCCCGGACTGGGAAGCCGCCGTGCTCGACCCGCCCGAGGTCTGGGGCGTGCAGGCCATGTCGGCGGAAGGGCTCACCATCCGCCTGGTGGTGAAGACGGCCCCCCGTCAGCAGTACGCCGTGGCCCGGGAGCTGCGGGGCCGGATCACCGAGCGCCTGCGGCGCGACGGCGTGAAGGGGCCCGGCCAGACGGTGCAGACGGTCCTGGTCACGGCCGGGTCGCTCGACAGCGGCACCCCGCCCCCGCCCCCGCCCGAGGCCGACGCCGCGCCCGGTCCGCCGCCGGGCTGACGGCCCGGCGCCGACGACCGGTCCGCCCCCGGCCTGACGGGCGGCGCGACGCGGGCCGCCTCGGGGGAAGGCGGCCCGTCGTCGATCGTGGAAAGGGGGGTCGGTCAGTCGCGGTTCAGCACGTCCCGCACCTTGTCGGCGGCGTCGCCCGCCTTCTCCTTGAAGGTGCCGGTGGCCTGGTCGACCTTGCCCTCGCGCTGGAGGTCCTCGTCGTCGGTGAGGTCGCCGGCCGCTTCCTTGGCCCGTCCCTTGAGGTCGTCGAAGTTCGTCATGCCCGACGCGTACCCCCGGCCGAGCCGGCGTACACCGTCGGGAGCCGCCCGGTCAGCGGGCCAGGATCTCCTCGAACAGCTCGAGGTGCTCCCGGACCATGCGGTCGGTCGAGAAGTACCCCTCCACCGAGGCGCGGCACTCGGCCCGGTCGATCTCGTCCAGGCGGCCCAAGGCCCGGATCATGTCGTCCTCGTCGTCGCACAGGAACCCCGTCCTGCCGTGCTGCACGACCTCGGGCGCCGCCCCCTCCTTGAACGCCAGCACCGGGGTGCCGCAGGCCATGGCCTCGATCATCACCATGCCGAAGGGCTCGTTCCAGCGGATCGGGAAGATCAGGCAGCGGGCGTTGGCCAGCAGCTCGAGCTTCTCCTCGTGCGGGACCTCGCCCACGTAGCGCAGGTGGTCGTTGAGGTAGGGCCGCACGTTGGCGTTGAAGTACTCGTGCTCCCACGGCTCGCGCATCTTGGCCGCCATGATCAGGGGGACGCCGGCCCGGTAGCAGATCTCGGTGGCCCGGTGGGCACCCTTGTCGGGCGACATCCGGCCCAGGAAGAGGCAGTACCCGCCGTCGCCCTTCCCGAACGGGAAGGCGTCGACGTCGAGGCCGTGGTGGATGACCCGGGCCGCCGGGATGTGGGGCGCCGGGCGGCCCTGGGCGTGCGAGATGTGGATCAGCGGGACGCGGTCGACGATGCGGCGGTAGATGTCGACGAGCTCGTCGTTGAAGGGCCCGTGGTTCGTGGTGACCACCTTGATGTCCGGGAACCGCTGGGCGTAGACCGGGCCCATGACCGTGTGGTCGTGGACGATGTCGTAGCCGGCCACGGCCTCGTAGGCGGCCATGATGTGGCGCAGCTCGGGGACGACCATGCCGATGCGCTGGTGCTCGGCCTCGGGGAGCGTCCACTGCTTCGGGACGGGGCACGTCGAGTCGCCGGTGGTGAAGAGGAGCACGTCGTGGCCGGCTCGCTGGAAGCCGGTGGCCAGCCGGTCGACGACCAGTTCGATCCCGCCGTAGAGCTTCGGTGGGACCGGTGTCCACGGGGGGGCGATCACGGCGATCCGCATCGGGCCAGTCAAGCATCGCCGGGTCCCGGAGCGACACTCGGCCGCGCACGCGTACGGTGGTCCTGTGGCCGAACCTCCCTGGCTGCTCCACGGTGAGGGGCTGCTGGCGTGGTGCGCCCCGCCGCCCTCGCTGCCGGCGGCGGTGCCACCCCGGGTAGCCGCTCTCCCCGGTCCGGCGGCCGTGGTCGCCATGCGCTACGACGACTCGCCGGTCGGCGCCTACTGCGAGTTGTCCGTCCTGGTACCGGCCCGGGTCGGGCTGAGGCCCGGGATGTGCGTCGTCGCCATGGCCGTGACGTCCGCCGACGCCCGCCTGGAGTGCCGGCGCCTGTGGGGCCTGCCCGCGGAGGTGGGCACCCTGCGCTGGGAGGCCGACGGGCGGGACCGGGCCATGGTGTGGGAAGGCCGGGGGATCACCGTCCGCGCCCACCGGACCCGCCACGCGCTGGCGGCTCTGGTGCCCGTGCGGTCCCTCCAGTGGCGCGACGGGGGGCCGGTCGTCGCGCCGAGGCGCCTGCGGGCGCGGGTGGCGCTCGCCCGCTGCCACGTGGGGGTGGACGACGGCGACGACGCGCTGGCGTGGATGGCGGGCGCCCATCGGGGCCTGGTGATCCAGGGGGCCAGCATCGTGGCGTCGGCGGCACGCCGCCCGGCGGGCATGCTGTCCAGTGTCCCGTGGCGCGAGCGGGTCCTCCCGACCCCTGCCGAGCCGGCCGGTTGAGCGACTACCATGTCCGGTCCCGGGCGTATGGCTCAGTTGGTTAGAGCGCAGCCTTCACACGGCTGAGGTCACAGGTTCGAGTCCTGTTACGCCCACCGGGATAAGCGCAGGTCATACCGCTATTTGGGTTCGGTCAGCGCCGGCCCTTCCCCGGGGCTGGTGCACATCTGGCGCACACTGAACGTCGGTGTCGACGCCCCGGCACGGCCGCTGATCGTAGCCAGTCTTGGGACCTCGTAGACGCTGGTCGTCGGAGCCTTGTTGCGCCGGCAACGAAGCCGACGGCGACCATACGTGCCTGCCCAGTCACGCAGGTGCAGAGCGCCGCCGGCCGAAATGGGCAGGGCCGAAAGCGTGAGAAGGGGGAGGGTCGCGAGTCGCACGGTCGGCCCTCGCTCGGGGGCTCACCACGTCATCGGTGCTGGTCGAAGGCTGGGATGGGCGCGGCGCGGTTCGAGGTCGGAATCGCCTGGTTGAACCGGCAGGGTCGGGGCGCGAAACCAGCCCGCCCCAGAACTCGGGGCGGGCTGGCTTGTTACGACCGGGACTGGCCGCGAACGAGTGTCGTGAGCGGTCGCGGGGGGTCGGCTACACCGTGAACTTGTCGGCGAACTGCTTGACGGTGGCCTCGGCGAGGACATCGGCGGTGCCGGACATGTGGTGCACGGCGCCACGCAGCGCCGTGGCCGTCTTGACGGCGTCGCCGGCCTTCTGGGCGTCGACGACCGCCTTGAGGGTGGTGGCGTGCATCTTGATGGCGTCCTCGACCGCCGCGGCGGGGAGGTTGGAGTTGACCGAGTTCATGGTCGTGCCGAACGTCTTGGCGTAGGCGAGAAGGTCCTGGACGGCCTTGTCGGCCTTGGCCTGGTCACCGCCGGCGATGGCCTGGGTGTAGGCGACGAAGGCGGGAATGTGACCGTTGCTGCGCCAAAGACCGTCGAACGCCTTGCCCACGTCGTCGCCGTAGACGCTCTGGACGGCGCCGACGATGTCGGCGGTGTTGCTGCCCGTCGGGCCGTTCAGGGCTGCGGCGGCGGCCTCGAACTGCGGCATGCGGCCGCCGAGGGCGGCGCCGGTGGCGCTGGCTGCCAGGTAGACGTGTTCACGCAGCAGCGAGGTCATGCCTGCGCGCAGGTCGGCGGCGGGCGACGAGGCGTCGCCGTCGAACTTGTCGGGGAACTTCGCCGCGGTGGCGCCGGCCAGCGTCTCGGCGAAGCCGGCCATGTGGCCGTACGCCTCGCGCAGCGCCGAGTACACCTTGGGCTGGTCGCCGGCCTTCTGGGCGTCGATGACGGCCTTGAGGGTGGTGGCGTGGTGGGTAACGCCCTCTTCCACTGCGGCGGCCGGGAGCTTCGAGTTGACCTGGTTCATGGTCGTGCCGAACGTCTTGGCGTAGGCGAGCAGGTCGGCGACGGCCTTGTCGCCCTTGGCCTTGTCGCCG
>Ga0247717_1000093_pt1 | contig 26206 bp, 27 predicted proteins | sample 24E_NmetaG_FD_189047 | JGI IMG/M metagenome (GOLD analysis project Ga0247717, IMG submission 189047) | Soil microbial communities from hillslope of Landscape Evolution Observatory, University of Arizona, Oracle, AZ, United States - 2-4-E_N | ecosystem: Engineered > Artificial ecosystem >... | reverse complement strand
CTCCCCGCCCGGCGCCGCCCGCCTCCCTCCCGGGCCATGCGTCCCCGCCGGACGTCCGGAAAGCGCGCTGCCGCCCCCTGGCGGCGAACGACCACCCTGGCGGGCGATCGGCGCTGTGCGCCCGCCGGAGGCCGTGTCCACTTTCAGCGGGTAAGGACCGAACCGCGTGCCGGGGTCACGCTCGCCCGGACTGGCTGGTCGCGTGGTCCAGCGCCGACCGCAGGGCGAGGGCGGCCGCCTCGGCCAGCCTGGTCGGCCGGTCCGTCAGGCGCGACTCGACCCGGGCGCGGGCCCGGTGGAGCGCGGCCGTGCTGCCCCCGGCCATCTCGAGCAGCGTCGCGCCTGCCATGTCGGGTGACACGCCAGGGTCGACCGCGAGGGCGAAGGCCCTGGCGGCCAGTCGGTGGGAGAGCGGCGGGTTGCCCGGCACCGTCGCGCTCATCGCCGGCGCCCGCCGCGAAGGCGCGCCGCAGACGCAAGCCACGCCATCAGCCGGTCGAGCAACTCGTCCCCCTTCGGTCGGTTTCTCTGCCGCAGAAGGTTGGCCTTCCGAGCGGTGTCGAGGCCGGGCCAGGGTCTGGGGACGCCGAAGCCAGCAACGCTGCCCGCAGTGTAGGGCTGGGAGGGGACCGCCGCCAGGAACGACGAAACGGTCCGCTCCGGTCGGGCCGGCTACGTGGGCTCCGGACCGCCGGCGCGCGCCGGCGCCGGGAGGGGCAGGCGGATGCCGTCCCCGCCGGGCGCGCCGGCGAGCAGGGCGGCGGCGGCGGAGGCCGGCATCGGCCCGGCGAGGTACGGCCCCTGGGCGAGGTCGCAGCCGAGGGCGGTGACCGCCGCGTGCTGCTCCGCGCTGTCCACGCCCTCGGCCACCGCCTTGATCCCCAGGCCGTGGGCCATCTGGACGACGGCGGCCACGATGGCCGAGCTCGAGCGGTCGTGGGGGAGGTCGGCGACGAAGACCGCATCCACCTTCAAGGCGTCGAACGGCATCCCCCTGACGGAGACGAGCGAGGCCGAGCCGGTCCCGAAGTCGTCGAGGGCGACGCCGACACCCAGGCTGCGCAGGTCCTGCACGACGATGCGCGCCCGCTCCCGGTCGTGCACGAACACGCTGGCCGGCACCTCGAAGGTGAGGGCGCGCGCAGGACTGGCCGTCGCCTGCAGCACGGCTTCCACGGTGGCCGCGAAGTCGTGCGACAGCAGTTGCTGAGCGGACACGTCGACCGACAGCTCGAGGTCGTCGCGGCCCCAGCGGAGGCGATCCCAGAGGGCCTCTTGCAGGACCCACTCCCCGATCTCGGCGATGCGGCCCTCCTCCCCGGCCAGCCGCAGGACGACGCCGGGCGACACCTCCCCGAAGCGCGGGTGCTGCCACCGCAGGAGTACCTCGAAGCCGCGCACCACCCCGTCGCCCACCCTCACGATGGGCGCGTAGGCGAGGCGCAGCTCGCCCCGCGCCGCCGCGCCGTGGAGGTCGGAGGCCAGGCTGATGCGGCGCTCGGCCACGCGCTGCTCGCGCAGGTCGATGACCTGGTGATGGGCGCCGCCGGCGCGGCGCTTGGCCTGGTACATGGCCCGGTCGGCGTCGTGCACCAGCCGAGCGGGGATGTCGTCCGCGCGGCCGGCAAAGGCGAGGCCGACGCTGGCGGTGATCGCCACGGTGGCGTCGGTGAGGAAGAACGGCGCCGACAGGGCGGTGTCGATGCGGGCGGCCAGCGCCTCCACCCGGAACGGGTTGTCGAGGTCCTCGCAGAGAATGACGAACTCGTCGCCCGAGAGGCGGGCCAGGGTGTCGCTCGGGCGCAGCAGCGAGGCCATCCGCCGGGCCACCGCCACCAGCAGCTCGTCGCCGACGCGGTGGCCGTACGTGTCGTTGACGTCCTTGAAGCGGTCCAGGTCGGCGAACAGCACGCCCGCCGTGGTCCCCGTCCGCCGCGCCCGCGCCGCCGCCTGGTCGAGGTGCTGGGCCAGCAGTGCCCGGTTGGGCAGGCCGGTGAGCGGATCGTGGAGCGAGCTCTCCCGGGCCTGGTCGTAGGCGGCGCCGAGGTCGACCCGGGCCTGGGCGTTCTGGACGTAGGCCGAGGCCACGTCGGCCAGCGTCTGGGCCACGTCCAGTGAACGCGCGTCCAGGGCGCCGGGCGTCTCCCGGTACAGGTCGAGCGCCCCGAGGCTGCCAGCGTCGCGACGCAGGGGGAACGTGAACACGGCGGCGAGGCCCGCCTCCACGGCGCGGGGGCCGAAGGCCGGGAACCGCCCCTCGCGGCGCAGGTCGGCCACGGCCACGGCCTGGCCCGTGTCGTACGCCACCAGGCAGGGCCCCTCCCCGAGCTCGGTCTGGAGCCGCTCGAAACGCAGGGCCGAGTCGTCGGAGGCGGCCACGTAGCGCGGATCGGCATCGCAGGTGATGAGCGTCACCCCGGCCGAGGTGACGGGGAGGATGTCGACGATGCGCACGACCAGGCGGTCGAGGATGGCCTGGACGGGGAAGTCCGTCAGCATGGTGCGGGCGAACTCGTTGAGCACATCCGACAGCTGTTGCTCGCGAACCATCGACGGCGCCTTCGGTCACTCTCGAAAGACCGCGGGGTCCGGGCGGGGCACACCACGCGCGCCGTCCCCGAGGATACCCGAACCCGTCACGCTCCTGAAGCCCGCCAACCCGTAGAAGCGGACGTGGTCGGCGCTGGGTGGCCCGGCGCTCAGGTGCGGTCGGGCGGGGCCGCGGGGAGAGCGGCGAGGCCGAGTCGCCCGTCGATCAGCGACTGGGCGACGTCGGAGAGCCGGAGGTTGTGGCTGCGGGCGTAGCCGCGCAGGCGGGAGAAGGCCCGGTCCATGTCGAGGCCGGTGCGCTCGGCCAGCACGCCCTTGGCCTGCTCGATCACCACCCGGCTGTTGAGGGCGTGGTTGAGCTGCTCGGTCACCACTTGGGCGTGGCGGGCGGCGCGGTGCTGGACGACGGCGATGGTGGCCACGTCGGCCAGGGCCCGCGCGACGACGGCATCCGCCTCGTCCAGCCCCCCCGCCTCGGTGCCGAACAGGTTGAGGGCACCCACGGGCTCGCCTCGCAGCCGCATCGGTACCGCGTACACCGAGCGGAACCCGGCCTCGAGGGCCACCGGCGCGAACGCCGGCCAGCCGTGCTCGCCCGAGACCAGGTCGGTGTCGACCACCGGCTGGCCGGTGTGGAAGCACTCGGGACAGGGGCCCTCCTGGGCCTGGAGCTCGAACAGCTCCACGATGCGCATGGCCTCGCTGGACGACGCCACGACGCGCAGGTCGCCTTCGGGCGACACGAGCATGACGCCGGCGGCGGAGATGTCGAACAGCTCCACGCACCGGTCGGTGAGGCGGGTCAGCGCCTCGACCACGTCGAAGTCCTCGACCAGGGTGTCGGCCAGCTCGACCAGCGTCCGGACCAACAGGGCCTCTCTGGACATCGTCGCCACCCTTCGACGCCCGCGCGGCGGCTCGGCCGGGCGTTTTGGGACCATCGTATGGCCCGGCGCCGGGTGGCCCACGACTCGGCCCGCCCGGTGCTCATTCGATGCGGAGCCGGCGGGCCACGACGTCGGCGGCCACGTCTGCGAGGCGGCGGTCGTTGGCGAAGGCATGGGCGCGGAGCCGGATGAGCGCCTCGGCGACGCTGACCTCGATTTGGGCGGCGACCATGCCCGACGCCTGGTGGACCACGAAGCGCAGGTCGGCGCCCTCCTCCAGTTCGGGGCCGATGGCACCGGGCGGCGCCTTCGCCTGCATGGCCAGCACCGACCGGGCCGCAACTCCGGCCAGGATCAGGGCATCGGCGTGTTGGGCGTCGGTCAGGGGGCCGGGACGGTCGCGGTACAGGTTCAGCGCGCCGAGGCGCACGGTGCCCACCTGAAGGGGGAAGCCGAACACGGCACCGACCCCCGCCTCCACCACCGGGGGCGTGAAGGTGGCCCACCGGGCGGCGCCGTCGGCGCGGAGGTCGGGCTCGTAGACGGGGCGGTCCTGCTCGTAGGCCTCGACGCACGGCCCCTGGCCGAGGGTGTACTGGAGGTCCTCGATCAGGGTGCTCACCGCGTCGGAGCTGCACACCGAACCCCGGGGGATGTCGCCCGACATGAGCATGATCCCTGCTCCGGTGAGCTCGACGACCTCCGCACAGACCTCGCACAGCCGGGTCGTCCCGCCCGTCGAATCCCCCGCCTCCCGGATCAGCCCGAGGATCTCGAGGAGTCGCGATCGCGGCATGGCTCAGCCCCGCCGAGCGGGGCGGGAACCTTCATGGGCCACGGGGCCTCCGGACTCCTTCGGGGAGGCGCGCAACGGGGTCCCGATCATGCGCATCCGGGCCCGGCCTCGGCGCCGGACTCTCCGTGCACCATACCCCCGAAGCCCTCTTCCGCGGTCGTATGCGCTCGACGTCGTTGTCGACCAGCACGTCCGAGATGGTCAACCCGCGTCCGGCGGCGAGGGCCCGGCAGGGGCGCTCCTGGCGATCGACGCCGAGGTGCTCCCCTGTGGCGTCCTGCGAGATGCGGGCGTAGATGGCGGCGGCGGCCAGCCGCCGCCCCATCTCTATACGGCCTCGGTTGCCAGTATCCGGTCGGGGATGTCGAAGTTGGCGTACACGTTCTGGACGTCGTCGTGCTCCTCCAGCACGTCGATGAGCCGGAGCACGCGGCGGGCCTCACCCTCGTCCTCGATGGGGACGGTGGTGGACGGCGTCATCGTCAGGTCGAAGGAGTCGACGGGGATGCCCGCCTCCTCCAGGGCCTTGCGCACGGCCGCCAGTTCGCTCGGCGGGGTGGTGACCTGCCAGAACTCGCCCTCGTCGGAGAGGTCCTCGGCGCCCGCCTCCAGGGCCACCATCATGACCTCGTCCTCCTCGGCCGACCTGGGCACGAGGACGACGCCCTTGCGAGAGAACTGCCAGGCCACGGCGCCGGGCTCGGCCATCGACCCCCCGTTCCGGCTGAACGTGCTGCGCACCTCGGACCCCGTGCGGTTCCGGTTGTCGGAGAGGCACTCCACGATCAGGGCCACCCCGCCGGGGGCGTACCCCTCGTAGGTGATGGGCTCGTAGCGGACGCCCTCGAGCTCGCCCGTGCCCCGCTTGACGGCCCGGTCGATGGTGTCCATGGGAACCGAGGCGTCCCGTGCCTTCTGGACCATCGTGCGCAGCGTGGCGTTGGCGCTGACGTCGCCGCCGCCCTCCCGGGCCGCCACCTCGACCTGGCGGATGAGCTTGGCGAACAGCTTCCCCCGCGCCTTGTCCTGGGCGCCCTTCTTGTGCTTGATGGTGGCCCACTTCGAATGTCCGGACATCTAGATCCCCTTCACGGTGTCGAGGAACAGGCGGTGGAGTCGGAGGTCGTCGGAGAGCTCGGGGTGGAAGGCGGAGGCGATCACCGGCCCCTGGCGGCACAGCACGGGCCGGCCGTCCACGGCGGCCAGGACCTCGACGTCGGGGCCGACCCGCTCGACGACCGGGGCACGGATGAACACGGCGTCGAACGGCCCCCCGTCGAGGCCGGTGACGTCCAGCCCCGACTCGAACGACTGGACCTGGCGGCCGAAGGCGTTGCGGCGCACGCCGATGTCGATGGCGGCGAAGCTGCGCTGGTCGGGACGGCCGTCGGCGACGTCGGCGGCCAGCAGGATCATCCCCGCGCACGTCCCGAAGGCGGGCATCCCCCCGGCCAGCCGCCGGGCGACGGGCTCGAACAGCCCGGCCGACTCCAGCAGCATCGACATCGTCGTCGACTCCCCGCCGGGCAGGACGAGGGCGTCGATCGCGGCCACGTCGCCGGGCCGGCGGACCTCGACGACGGAGGCGCCGCCGTCAGCCAGCGCCGACGCGTGCTCGGCGACGTCGCCCTGAAGGGCGAGCACGCCGACCTTCACCTGGAGGCCTCGGGGTCATCGGCCCGGCCGGGTCGTCCGCCCCGGCTCCGTCTGGCACCAGGAATCGACACCAGGAGGTCGATTCCTGGTGCCAGAGCGCGACGCGCTCACCAGCCGCGGTCGGCCAGGCGCACGTCCACGCGGTCGGCCTGCTCCCCCCGCATGGCGTCGCCCAGGCCGCGGCTGACCTTGGCCACCATGGCGGGGTCCCGGAAGTGGGTGGTGGCCTCCACGATGGCGCGGGCCATCCTGGGAGGGTCCGAGGACTTGAAGATGCCCGAGCCGACGAAGACGGCCTCGGCGCCCAGCTGCATGACGAGCGAGGCGTCCGCCGGGGTGGCGATGCCGCCGGCGCAGAACAGGGGGACGGGCAGCCGGCCCGTCTCGGCCAGCTCCTGCACCAGCCCGATCGGGGCCTGGAGCTGCTTGGCCCAACCGAACAGCTCGGCCGAGTCGGCGGTGCCGATCCGGCGCAGGTCGCCCCGGATGGACCGGAGGTGGCGCACCGCCTCCTGGACGTCGCCGGTGCCGGCCTCGCCCTTGGAGCGGATCATGGCCGCGCCCTCGGAGATGCGCCGGAGCGCCTCGCCCAGGTTGGTGGCGCCGCAGACGAAGGGCACGGTGAACGACCACTTGTCGATGTGGTGGGCCTGGTCGGCCGGGGTGAGGACCTCGCTCTCGTCGACGAAGTCGACGCCCAGCGCCTCGAGGACCTGGGCCTCGGCCACGTGACCGATGCGGGCCTTGGCCATCACCGGGATGGTGACGGCGGCCATGATCCCCTCGATCGTCGACGGGTCGCTCATGCGGGCGACGCCCCCGTCGCGCCGGATGTCGGCCGGGACCCGCTCGAGCGCCATCACGGCGACCGCTCCGGCGTCCTCGGCGATCCGCGCCTGCTCGGGCGTGACCACGTCCATGATCACGCCACCCCGCAACATCTCGGCCAGCCCCCGCTTGACCCGGGAGGTGCCGGTGACCGGTTCGGTGGACGGAGTGCTCATAAAGAGAAGTCTACGACCGCCCCGTCGCCAGGAGTCCGGATTGAGCGCGAGCCAGGCGGCCGCCGGCCGCCGGGAGCCGCCGCAGGCGGCCACCCCGGCTGGCGGCCAGGGCCGGCGCAGCCGGCCCATGAGCCCTTCAGCGCCGGTGCGGCCGGCTCCGCCGGCCGCCACCGGCACGGTCAAGCTCGCCGAGCAACCTCCGATTGCGACGGCGAACGGGAGTCACAGCTCCCGCAGTGCCTGGATTCGCTCCTCGAGCGGAGGGTGGGTGTCGAACAGGCGCCCGAGCCAGGCCAGCCTGCCCTCCGACTCGGCCCGGGGCACGGGCGACTCGATCCACAGGTGGGCGGTCGCCCGCGACCCGGAGTGGACGACGGTCTGGTCGTCGCGGAGCTTCTCCAGCGCCGACACCAGCCCCGGCGGGTAGCGGGTCAACGAGACGCCGGTGAGGTCGGCCAACGTCTCCCGCCGGCGGCTGACGGCGAACTGCATGAGGCGAGCGGCCACGGGCGCCAGCAGCAGCAGGGCGAAGCCGACCACGGCCATCACCGCCTGCGGGCCGGGGCCGCCGGTGTTCTGGTCGTCGCGGTGGCGCGGCCCGCCCCACCACAGGAACCGCAGCGCCCAGTCGGACAGCAGCGCCACCATGCCGACCATGGTCACGGCCAGCGTCGACACGAGGATGTCGTAGTTCTTGACGTGGCTGAGCTCGTGGGCCAGCACGCCCTCCAGCTCGATGCGGTTGAGCTTGTCGAGCAGCCCGGTGGTGACCGCCACAGCCGCGTGCCTGGGGTCCCGGCCGGTGGCGAAGGCGTTCGGCGCGTCGTCGTCCACCACGTAGACGCGGGGCTTGGGGAGGCCGCCGGCGATGCACAGTCCCTCGACCAGGTTGTGCAGGCGGGCGTGCTCGACGGGGTCGGCGGGGCGGGCGTGGCTCATGGCCAGCGCCACCGCGTCGGACTTCCAGTAGGCGCCGGCCGCCACGCCGCCGGCGACGACCAGCGCCACCGCCAGCCCGGCCACGCCTCCACCGATGAGGAGGTTGAACGCCCACGCCGCGCCGGCGACCACCACCACGAAGGCGGCGACGAGGAGCGCGGAGCGGCGCTTGTTGGACGCGACCTGGTCGTACAACGACGGTCAGCTGGTCAGAACTCGACCTTCACCGCAGGGCGAGTGACGTCGTCAGCCTCGAAGTACTCGCGCTCGGTGAAGCGGAAGGCGCCGGCCACGAAGTTGCTCGGGAAGGCCTGCACCTTGTTGTTGTAGGTCTGCACGGCGTCGTTGTAGTACTGCCGTGCGTAGGCGATGCGGCCCTCCGTCCCGGCCAGCTCCTCCTGGAGGGCGAGGAAGTTCTCGTTGGCCTTGAGCTCGGGGTACGCCTCCGACACGGCGAACAGCGACCGGAGGGCGGCGGTGAACCCGGTCTCCGCCTTGGCCTGCTCGGCCACGCCCTGGGCGCCGACGGCGGCCGCTCTCGCCGCCGTGACGTTCTCGAGCACCTGGCGCTCGTGGGCGGCGTAGCCCTTCACCGTCTCGACCAGGTTGGGGACGAGGTCGTAGCGGCGCTGCAGTTGGACGTCGATCTGCGCCCACGCGCTCTCGATGCGGTTCCGCAGGCGGACGAGGCCGTTGTACTGGAAGACCAGATAGATCCCGACGAGGACGGCAAGTGCGAGGAGCACCCACACGGCGGTCACCCCACGAGTCTATTGATTGACAGACTGGGGCGCATGCACCTTCGTTGCCGCAGCCGCGCCTCGTCGCTCGGCATCGTCCTCGCGACCACCCTCGTCGCCCTGCTGCTCGGGGGCCGCCCCGCAGACGCGGTCCCGCCCACGCCGCCCGACGGCACCTACCGGGGATCGCTGGTCGGCGCCTCGCTGTCCCGGCCGGTGGTCGGGATCGCCGTCACCCCCGGTGGCGACGGCTACTGGATGGTCGCGTCCGACGGCGGCATCTTCGCGTTCGGCGACGCCTCGTTCCTCGGTTCGACGGGCGCCATCCGGCTCAACCAGCCCATCGTCGGGATGGCGCCCACCCCCACGGGCGCCGGCTACTGGCTGGTGGCGTCCGACGGCGGCATCTTCGCCTTCGGCGACGCCCGGTTCTTCGGGTCGACCGGCGCCCTGCGCCTCAACCGGCCCGTCGTCGGGATGGCGGCGACGCCGAGCGGCCAGGGCTACTGGCTGGTCGCCTCGGACGGCGGCATCTTCGCCTTCGGCGACGCCGCCTTCCGGGGCTCGACGGGGGCGATCGAGTTGAACAGGCCGGTGGTCGGCATGGCGGCGACGCCGACCGGCACGGGGTACTGGCTGGTGGCGTCCGACGGCGGCATCTTCGCCTTCGGCGACGCCGTGTTCCGCGGGTCGACGGGCGCCATCCCGCTGAACCAGCCGATCGTCGGCATGGCCTCGGCGCCCAACGGGTCCGGTTACTGGATGGTGGCGGCCGACGGGGGCATCTTCGCCTTCGCCGCCCCGTTCTTCGGCACCATGGGCGGCCGCTGCCTGACCGACCGGGTGGTCGGCCTCGCCACGTCGAAGCAGGGCCACGGGTACCGCATGGCCGGGCGAGACGGCCTCGTCTACGCCTTCCCGGGCGGCGCCAGCTACGCGTTCGAGCGCGAGGGCGAGGGCTGCCGGCCCGTGCGGTGGAACCCCTGCATCGCCATCCCCTACGTGATCAATCCCACCGGTGGCCCGCCCAACGCGGTCGCCCTCGCCCAGGCCGCCGTCGATCGCGTCTCGGCGGCCAGCGGCCTGACCTTCCGCTACGAGGGGACGACCAGCGAGGCGGCCGCCGCGCCCCGCCCGCTGGTCCAGGACCGGTACGGCCCGCGCTTCGCGCCCCTCCTCATCGCCTGGGGCGACGACCTCGCCCTCGGCCCGGCCGCCGGGCTGGGCGGGTTGATCTACGTCGCCCTCGGGACCCCGGCCGCCCAGGCGGTCAGCGGCTTCGCCTACGTGGCCCGGGACCTGCCGGGGGACGACGCGTTCCAGACGGGTGTGCTGCTGCACGAGCTCGGGCATGCCGTCGGCCTCGACCACGCCGACGACACCGTGCAGGTCATGAACTCGGTGGGCGACGCCGGCCGGCCGCTCACCGCCTACGTCGACGGCGACCTCGCCGGTCTCGACCGGGTCGGCCGCCGCGCCGGCTGCCTCCCCGCCATCTTGGGCCGATAGCCGCCCGAGGGCCTGCGGTACCGTTCGGGCGTGCGCCGCGCCGCCTCCCTAGTCACCCTGGTCGCCGCCCTCGTCCTGGCCGGGTGCCAGTCCGGCCAGGACCCCACGATCGAGGCGGGCGGTCCCCCCGAGGCGACCTCGGCCGGGGCCTTCAGCCCGCCGGCGGCGCCTCCGATCACCGCCCCCGCCGGCGATCAGCGCGCCCACCTGGTGTCGGTGAAGGCCGACGCCACCGCCGGCGGGGGCACGCGGGTGGTCTTCGAGTTCGACCCGGTGGTCCCCGGCTACACGATCGACTACGTCGAGCGCCCGGTCACCGAGGACGGGTCGGGCGACGAGGTGGCCGTCCAGGGCCAGGCCCTGCTCCTGGTGCGCATGGAGAACGCGTCGGCGGCCCGGATCGACGGCGAGAAGGTCACCAGGACGTACACCGGCCCCGACCGGGTCGCCTCTGCCGGAACGCCGTCGGCCGTGATCGAGGCGGTGGGCGTCGGCGACTTCGAGGGCGTGCTCACGTGGGCGCTCGGACTGCGCCAGCGGGCCGAGGCCATCTCGGTGTCGAAGCTGACCCGTCCCAGCCGGCTGGTCGTCGACGTGCCCGGCCCCAGCGCCGGCTGACCGTTCCCGCCCACCGGCGGGCGTCCGCGGGAGGACGGGGCGCCACCCGGCGCCCGGACCGCCCGCAGGCCGCCCTTAGGGAAGTCGCGGGTCCGCGCCCGCCGGCGCCCGCTGCCGGCGGGCGACCACCCGCTCGTACAGCCCGACGTAGCGTTCGGCCAGGCGCTCCATGGACAGCTCGGCCGCCCGCGCCTCGCCGGCGGCGACCAGCTCGGCGGCCAGCACGGCGTCGTCGAGGACCCGGCCCAGGGCGGCCGCCAGGGCACGGGCGTCGCCGGGGGCGACCAGCAGGGCGTGGCGTCCGGGCTCCGCCACGTTGCGATAGCCGGGCAGGTCGCTCGCCACCACCGGCGTGGACGCCGCCATGCCCTCGAGGAGCACCACGCCGAACGACTCGCCGTGCAGCGAGGGGGCGCACAGGACGTCGGCTCCCCGGAGGCGGGCGGCCACCTCGGCGTCGCCGATGCGCCCCAGCCACTCGATGCGCCGGTCGCCCGCCGTGCGCCCCCGCAGCTCGCCCGTCTGGGAGCCATCGCCGGCCACCCACAGCACGACGTCGGGGCCCAGGTCGGCCATGGCGTCGACCAGCACGCTGAGGCCCTTGCGAGGCTCGTGGCGGCCCACGAACAGCACGGTGGGGCCCGTGGTGGGCCACGGCGTCGCCTTGGCGAACCGCTCGATCTCGATGCCGTTGGGCATCACCTCGTAGTGCCCCCCGAGGGCGCGCTCGGCGGTGATCCGGGCGTCCTCCGAGACGGCGCAGCGCACGGCCAGCCGGTGGGCCATGCGGGTGGTCACCGGCCGCCAGAACGTGTACGCCAGGCCCATCCCGGCGCGGTGGAAGGTCCCGATCATGGGGGCCCGGCCGAACGCCAGGCTGGTCAGGGCGGGGCCGGGGGCGAAGGGCTCGTGCAGGTGCACGACGTCGAACGCCTCGTCCCGCAGGGCCCGCACCGTGCGCAGGATGCAGGCGGGATCGGGCGCCAGCGGGGCGACGGAGCCGTTCCCCGCCAGGGGCACCGAGTTGCCGAGCGGGGTGACCCCGGCGTCGGGCGGCGGGCCGTCGCACGGGGCGAGGACGCGCACCGCGTGGCCCATGGCGCGCAGGGCCCGGGCCTGGGCCAGCACCTGCCCCTGCACCCCGCCCGGGTGGGTGAGGCTGTAGGGGCACACGAGCCCGATCCGCACCGCCTCACCGTACTCGCCACCCCCGGCCCGGCCCCGGACGACGCGTCATCCGCTCGGCACGCCGGCTCCGGAGAACCCAGGTCACGTCGAGGACAGGAGGAGTCCGTGGCTTACCAGTTCAGGTGAAGGGATGCCGACCACGCCTGCAGGTGGCAGGGGAAGGCAGGAAGCGAAGAGGAGTTGATGTCGAAGGTCAGTGACCACGTGCGCAAGGTGCACAAGGTCCACACCACCACCGACACCATCGCCAACTTCGTGAAGAAGAGCGTCCGCACCACGTAGCGCCGGGGCCGCCCTGCCGTGCAGCGTGGCACGGCAGGCGCGGCGGGCGCCGTCAGTCGCCGGTCAGGGCCGGTATCCGGGGTCGCTCGGCCAGTTGGGCTGGAGGAGGTGCCACTGGTCGGGGGCCCGGCGGATCAGCGCCTCGAGGTGGGAGGCGAGCTCCCGGGTGAGGCGGGTGACGTCCTCGCGCAGCCTGCCGTGGCGGGTGACGTCCAGCGGTGCGCCCATGACGGCGTGGTGACCGCCGCCGCCGGTGTAGTACACGGCGCTGGGCAGGAGGGCGGCTCCCGTCCGCAGGGCCAGCGTGGCCGGGCCACCGGGGAGCGTCGTCCGCTCGCCGAAGAACTCGACCTCCACACCGGTCCCGCCGATGTCCCGGTCGCACACCAGCGCCACCACCGCGTTGTGCTTCACGCGCCGGAGCACGGTGTTGCCGGCCACCGGACCGAGCGCCAGCACCTCGAGCCCGAGCGAGCGGCGCAGGTCGGCGAACCAGTCGAAGAGCTCGGGCGGGCGCACCGGCTCGACCACGGCGACCATCGGGTAGCCGAGCGACGCCAGCCAGGCGCCGCCGAAGTCCCAGCCGCCGAGGTGGGGCAGGGCCAGGATCACCCCCCGGCCCGCCTCCAGACCGGCGTCCACGTGCTCCAGCCCCTCCGACGTCATGGCGGCGGCCAGCGCCTCGGCCGGCGTGCCCGGCAGGCGGAACGACTCGGCCCAGTACCGGGCGTAGGAGGCGAACGAGCGGCGCACCTCCCGGTCGAGCGCACGCCCGTCGAGGCCCGGTCCGTGGACCCGCCGCAGGTGGCGGGCCAGCATGCGGCGCCGACCGCCCATGAGCGACGCCATCAGGGCACCGCCCGGGCCGGTCAGGCGGTCGACGGCGGCCTCGGGGAGGCTGCGGGCGACGACGGCTCCGAGGCGGTACGCGTAATACGGCGCACGGTCGCGAAGGCCGGCGACGCCGCCGGGCGAGGTGCGGGGGACCGGCGCGGGATCGACAGCGGCGGCGTCGGTCAGGGCCGGGTGCCGGCCCGCCTGCGCCACGTGCGCTCGGCGCGCCCGGAGCGGCCCGTCCGCGGGCGGCGGGGCTGGCGGCGGGGCCGGTCGGCCCAGCCCATGCCGCCGTCCCGCCAGGCCCGCCAGCGCGCCTCGCCGGCGAAGCGGGGGCGCTCGCGCGGGGGCACGACCTCGGCCTGCCGCCACACCTTGGAGAACCGCTGGACGGCGGTGACGCCGGTGAGCGCCAGCATCAGCCACAGCACCGGGACCAGCAGGGAGCTGACCAGGAGCCCGAAGCAGAGCACGCCGATGCGCTCCGCCCGTTCCATGAGGCCGCCCTTGGCCGTGTAGCCGAGCGACTCGGCCTTGGCCCGCTCGTAGGAGATCAGGGCCGACGTGCCCAGGACGGCGAAGGGCAGGAGGGCGATGCGCCCACCGTGCTCGCCGGCCAGGTACCAGCCGATGCCGCCCAGCACGAGGGCGTCGGTGACGCGATCGGACACGGAGTCGAAGAAGGCGCCGCGCGGCCCCGCCGTGCCCGCCGCCTTGGCCACGGGCCCGTCCAGCAGGTCCAGCAGGGCGGCCACGATGAGCAGGGCGAGGCCCAGGCCGAGGCGCCCGGTGCCGAGGGCGACGGCCGTGGCGCCGCCCAGGACGATCCCCAGCGCGGTCAGGTGGTCGGCGGTCACACCGGTACGGCGCACGGCGGTGGCCACCGGCCCCGTGACCTGGTCGACGCCGGTGCGCCAGCGTCCGTCGAACACGATGTGCGGCTCCTGGGAGAAGGCGGGAGTGCGCCCACACGCTACCACCCGCCCCTGGATAGTCTTGCGTTTTCGGTGCAAGTCACGACATGAGGCGAGGCGCCCGGTGAAGAGCTTCCCGTCCAGCAAGATCCGCAACGTCGCCCTGGTGGGGCACGGCGGGGCCGGGAAGACCACGCTGACCGAGGCCCTGCTCGCCTGTTCGGGCGCCATCACCAGGCAGGGCCGGGTGGAGGACGGGAACACCACCACCGACTTCGACCCCGAGGAGGTCAAGCGCCGCATCTCGCTGTCGACGGCCCTGGCGCCGGTGGAGCACAAGGGCCACAAGATCAACATCCTCGACTGCCCCGGCTACGCCGACTTCATCAGCGAGGTGGACGCCGCCCTGCGGGTGGCGGACCTGGCGGTGTTCGTCGTGAGCGCCGTGGAGGGCGTCGAGGTGCAGACGGAGGCGGCGTGGAAGATCGCCGCCTCGCTCGGCCTTCCGCGCATGGTGTTCGTGAACAAGCTGGACCGCGAGCGGGCCAGCTTCGACCGCACCCTCGAGCAGCTCCAGGATGTCTTCGGGGCCGGCGTCGCCCCCCTCGAGCTGCCCATCGGCGAGGAGGACAAGTTCCACGGCGTCGCCGACCTCCTCACCGACACCGCCATCACCTACGACACCGGCAAGGCGGTCACGGGCGCCATCCCCGACGAGATGGAGGCGCGCGAGCACGAGGTCCACGACAACCTGGTGGAGGGCATCGTCGTGGCCGACGACGACCTCACCGAGCGCTACCTCGAGGGCGACGTCCCCAGCCCCAAGGAGCTGGAGGACACCCTCGCCAAGGGCGTGGCGTCGGGCCAGGTGTTCCCGGTCATCTGCGGGTCGGCGGCCCGGTGCATCGCCATCGACCGCCTGGCCGACTTCATCTGCGAGATCGGCACCTCTCCCGTCGACCGCCCACCGGTGGTCGTCGAGGCGGGCGACAGCCTCACCGAGGTCAGGTGCGACCCCGCCGCCCCGCCGCTGGCGTTCGTGTGGAAGACGCTGGCCGACCCCTACGTCGGCAAGGTGTCGCTGTTCAAGGTGCTGTCGGGGACGATCAAGCCCGACACCGTCCTCACCAACCCCCGCACCGGCGGCGACGAGCGCCTCCACGCCCTGTTCACCCTCCGGGGCAAGGAGCAGGACACGCTCTCCGAGGTCCCCGCCGGCGACATCGCCGCCGTCGCCAAGCTGGCCGGCACCACCACCGGCGACACCCTGGCGCCCAAGGGCACGCCCGTCCGCATCCCCGCCCCGCCGCCCCCCGAGCCCGTGCTGTCCATCGCCATCCGGCCCAAGTCCAAGGGCGACGAGGACAAGCTGATGACGGCCCTGCACCGGCTGCAGGACGAGGACCGCGCCCTACAGGTGCGCCGGGACGACGAGACCCACCAGACGCTCCTGTCGGGGATGGGCGAGACCCACCTGGCCATCGTCACCGAGCGGCTGGCCCGCAAGTTCTCCGTCGAGGTGGACACCGAGGAGGTGCAGGTCCCCTACCGGGAGACGATCACCCGCCCGGCCGACGCCGAGGGCAAGTACAAGAAGCAGACGGGCGGCCACGGCCAGTTCGGCGTCGCCTTCCTCAAGGTGGAGCCCCTCCCCCGCGGCGAGGGCTTCCAGTTCGCCGACGAGATCGTGGGCGGTGCCATCCCCCGCCAGTTCATCCCGGCGGTGGAGAAGGGGGTGGCCGAGGCCATGGACCGCGGCGGCGTCTTCGGCTACCCGGTCGTGGACGTCAAGGTCACCGTGTACGACGGCAAGTACCACTCGGTGGACTCGTCGGAGATGAGCTTCAAGATGGCCGGCTCCATCGGCTTCAACGAGGCCATGGCCAAGGCCGGGCCGGTGCTGCTGGAGCCCATCTCGCTGCTGGAGGTCACCGTGCCCGCCACCTACCAGGGCGACGTGATGGGCGACCTCAACGCCCGCCGGGGCCGGGTCCAGGGCACCGACGTCGGCAACGACGGCGAGCAGATCATCACCGCCACGGTCCCCACGTCGGAGATCCAGCGCTACGCCATCGACCTGCGCTCGCTCACCGGCGGCCGCGGCCGCTTCACCGTGAGCCACGACCACTACGACCTGCTGCCCCAGCACCTCTACGACAAGGTGGCCCGCAAGTCCGAGTCGTAGCCGGGGCCGTGCGCGTCGATTTCGGGGGCGAACCGCTCAGGTCGCCGCCGGTGGGGGCCGATCATGCACCTCGGGTGATCCGGTCGGAGCGCACCTGCGGGTGCTACTCCCGGAGGTGGGCGGGACCGCGGTGGGCACGGCCGGAGCACCCCGCGTATTGCGGACCGCGGCTGCCGAGCGCCGCGGCTTGTCACAGGCGGGTCGTGCCGGACATGCCAAAGGTGTGGCCTTGAGTTTCGCGGTGCGCTCGGCAGCCGCCGGACGTCAACCGCCCTGCGTCGCCCCGGTGAGCTTGGTCCAGTCCTCCGGGTTGTCCTCGACGAAGTGGGCCACGACGGAGCCGTCGACGCCGTCGACCAGGACGAGCCCCCGCTTGAGCGGCGGCTCCTCCGACGAGTACAGGAGGATGCGCCACGTGGGGCGGCTGCGCAGCCCTCGCCAGGCCAGTTGGGCCGAGGCGTGGCCGACGGGGAACCCGACGGTGCGGGAGGCGGCGACCAGGGCGTCGGTCTCGCGGACGGCGAGGTGCCACGCCGCCGACAGGTGGAACGCCCCGACGGCGCCGAGCAGCACGGCGCCGAGCAGCATCCCGTCGTTGACGAGCACGCCGCCGTCGGCCCTGGTGACCCACAGCCCCAGGCACACGGCCGCCGCCGCCAGGTGGATCACCCCGGGGATGCGGCGCCGGCTGTTGTCGGGGAACGTGTACGGGCCCCGGTAGGCGGTGACGTCGAGGTCCTCGGGCAGCTCGTCGTGGCCATCGGCGGCAGCCGCCGCCGCTGCCGCTGCGTCCGTCCCGTTCTTCTCGTCGCCCCCGGCCACATGCTTCAGCCTACGACGGCCACGCCTCCCGCAGCCGGCCGGCGCTGGCGTCCAGCGACTCGGGGAGCACCCGGGTCTCGGCCACCGACGTCATGAAGTTGGTGTCCCCGTCCCAGCGGGGGACGACGTGCAGGTGCAGGTGGTCGGGCAGGCCGGCGCCCGCCGAGCGGCCCAGGTTGGCGCCCACGTTGAGCCCGTGCGGCCGGTACGCCGCCTTGAGCGCCCGCACCGAGTCGGCCACCGCCGACCACAGCTCGGCCGCCTCCTCGCCGGAGAGGTCCTCCAGCTCCGACGTGTGGCGCAGCGGCATGGCCATGACGTGCCCGGACGTGTACGGGTAGGCGTTGAGCACCACCGCCGCCAGCGGGCCGCGCCACACCACGGCGCTCCCCTCGTCCAGCACACGGCACAGCACGCAGCCGCCGCCGGCGGGCGGCTCGCCGGCCGTCACGTACTCGGCCCGCCACCCGGCCCACAGGCGCTCGAGGGTCACGGGGTCAGGCTGACCGGGAGTCGACCTCGGCCCGGAGGCGGCGCACGAACTCGTCCACCGGCACCCCCCGCTCGGGCCGGTCCTGGCCCCGGGCGTTCACCCCGACGGTGCCGGCGGCCGCGTCGTCGTCGCCCACCACCAGCACGTACGGCAGCTTCTCCAGCTTGGCCCGCCGGACGCGCGCCGGGAGCGGCTCGTCGCCGGCCACCCAGTCGGCGCGGAACCCGCCGGCCCGCAGGCGCCCGGCGATCGACGCCGCCAGCGCGTCGTGGTCGTTGCGCACGCCGAGCACCCGGGCCTGGACCGGCGCCAGCCAGGCCGGGTAGGCGCCCGCGTAGTGCTCCAGGACGACGCCGAAGAACCGCTCGACGGAGCCGAAGAGGGCCCGGTGGACCATGTACGGGCGGTGGCGGGCGTTGTCGCGGCCGGTGAACTCCAGGTCGAAGCGGTGCGGGAACTGGAAGTCCACCTGGAGGGTGGACATCTGCCAGCGCCGGCCGATGGCGTCGCGGATGTGGACGTCGATCTTGGGGGCGTAGAAGGCGCCCTCCCCCTCGGCGACCACGTAGGGGATGTCGGCCGCCTTCAGGGCGCCGTGCAGCGCCTCGGTGGCGACGTCCCAGTCGTCGGGGTCCCCCACGTACTTGTCGGGGCGGGTGGCCAGCTCGGCCTCGAACTCTACGAACCCGAAGGTCCGCAGCACCTCGAGGATGAACGCGAGGAGGCTGGCCAGCTCGGGCGCCAGCTGGTCGGGGGTGCAGAAGATGTGCGAGTCGTCCTGGGTGAACCCGCGGGCCCGCAGCAGGCCGTGGAGCACACCCGAGCGCTCGAAGCGGTACACGGTCCCGAGCTCGTAGAGCCGCAGCGGCAGGTCCCGGTAGGACCGCTGCTGCGACTTGTAGATCAGGATGTGCATGGGGCAGTTCATCGGCTTGGGGTAGTACTTCGCCCCCTCCAGCTCCATGGGCGGGTACATGCCCTCGGCGTACCACTGGAGGTGCCCCGAGGTCTCGAACAGCGTCGAGCGGGTGAGGTGGGGCGTGTAGACGAACTTGTAGCCCGCCGCCTCGTGCTCGGAGCGGGAGTAGTCCTCCATGAGCTTGCGTACGAGGCCGCCCTTGGGGTGGAACACCGCCAGCCCGCTGCCGATCTCGGGCGGGAAGTGGAACAGGTCGAGCTCGACGCCGAGGCGGCGGTGGTCGCGCTTCTCCGCCTCCTCCAGCTGGCGGAGGTGTTCCTGGAGCGCCTTCTCCGACTCCCACGCGGTGCCGTAGACCCGCTGGAGCTGCGCCTTGTGCTCGTCGCCCCGCCAGTAGGCGCCGGCCACCCGGGTGAGCTTGAAGGCGCCCAGGCGCGACGTCGACGGCACGTGCGGCCCCCGGCACAGGTCGACGAACTGCTCGGTGTTGCGGTAGGCGCTCACCGACCCGCCCTCGGCGCCCTCGTCGGGGTCCACGCCCTCGATGATCTCGACCTTGTAGGGCTGGTCGGCGAACAGGGCGAGGCCCTCGTCGCGCGTGAGCTCCTCGCGCACGAAGGGCTGGTCCTCCCCCACGATCTCGCGCATCCGCGCCTCGATGCGCTCGAGGTCCTCGTCGCTGAACGAGGCGCCGCCGGGCAGCTCGAAGTCGTAGTAGAAGCCGTTCTCGATGGGCGGGCCGATGGCGAACTTGGCCCCGGGCCACAGCTGGAGCACCGCCTGGGCCATCACGTGGGCGGTGGAGTGGCGCAGGATCTCCCGTCCCTCGGGGCTCCCGCCGGTGATGATCTCCACCGCTCCGCCCTCCGGGGGCAGGGGCGCACCGAGGTCCACCTTCGTCCCGTCGACCTTGGCGGCGACGGCCGCCTTGGCCAGGCCCCGGCCGATGGACGCGGCGACGTCGGCCGCCGTCGAGCCGGCCGGCATCTCGCGGCTCGATCCGTCGGGCAGGGTCACGGTCACGGTCGCCATCACCGGGCGACGTTACCCGGCACCGCCGCGACGCCCTCCCGCATTCCGATCGCCTCCTTACTGCCGGCGGGCCGCCCAGGCGGCTTCCAGCTCGGCGAGCGACATGCCGGCCGAGCGCCGGAGGGCGGCGTCCACGTGGTGGTCGACGCTGCCCGGAGCGACGCGCGTCTCCCCCAGGGCGCGGAAGAACGCCGACGGTGCCCCGGTGCCCTTCCGGGCCGCCAGCAGCGAGATGGCCGCCCGGCTCTCGAGGTACGAGCGCACGATGGCGTCCTGCGCCCCGGTGCTGAGCTCGTGGTCCCGGGGCAGGGTCGCGTCGCCGCCCTTCGGGCGCCGGTGGTCGGTGCTCCGGCCGGTGGCCGCCCACTCGGCGACCCCCTCGTGGACCCAACCGGCCACGAACGGGCCGGAGAGCGGCGCCGAGGCGGCGTGGACCAGCTCGTGGACCAGCGTCTCGACCTGCTGGGCGCGGCTGTACCGGCTGAGACGCTCGTCCTGGGCGAAGATACGCGGCGCGGTGGCGGCGAAGTCGGCGTCGGGAAGGACCCGGTAGCCGGCGAAGGCCACGAACTTGTCCAGGTCCACGGTGGACTCGAGCAGGCGCTCGAGCTCGTCCACCGACCCCGGGAGCACCATCGTCAGCCGCCCGCCCCACGGCTGGTCCCACACCCGGGCGAAGGCGGCCAGCGCGTCCTCGGCGATGCCGGCCAGGGCCGCCGCCCGCTCGGCCTGCTCGGGGTGGCTCAGGACGACGACCCGCTCGCGCCGCTCGAGGCGGACGGGACCGAGGTCCCAGAGCTGGCGGTCCGTCTCCAGCCCGAGCGCCTCCAGGTCCACGTCGCCGCCGACGTACCAACGGCCCCGCCGCTCCACGAAGGTGAGCCACAGCTCGTCCACCGCGTCCCGGTCGTCGTAGCCGTCGAACCGGTACGCCTGGCGGGTCTCGGGCAGGAACACCCGGGCGTTCCCGTACCGCCCGGCGGCGGCCGGCGACAGGTCGCCCCAGTCCTGGGTGCGGGCGGTCAGCTCGTAGGAGGCGAGGGGCAGCGCGCGCCACCCGTCGAACGACCGGCCCTGGGCGGCGCGGAACGACGCCGGCGCCTCGGGGTCGACGGTGGACAGGAACCGCGCGCGGTCCCCGTCGCGCACGGCGTCCTCGCGGACGTCGAGCACCGCCTGCACGGCGGCCAGCGGGTCCGACCGGGTGGCGGCCGGCGACGCCCCGGCGAGGGCCGACAGGGCGGCGGCGAGGACGAGGGCGGCGAGCCGGGCCACGCCGCCCAGTGTGGTCGACGCCGCAGGCCGTCGGGGTATCCCCCGCCGGCGCGCGCCCGCTCGTTACCGTTGCCGCCGATGATGGCGGGGGACGTGCCCGGCGTGCGCGCACTGGCATCCGCGTCCGAGCTCCCGGTCCCGCCGCCACCCGGGGTCGCCGTGGTCCGGGCCTCCGACCCGTGGGAGGCCGCCGGCGGCGTCGCCCGCTCCCTCGGGGCGGCGCGCCTGTTCACCGCCGCCGAGGCGTGCGAGGAGCTCGACCGTCGCCGCGACGCCGCCCTGGCCCGGGCCCGGCGCCACCGCGACCGCTGCGCCGCCGAGGCCGGGGCGGCCCGGGCCCGGGCCGCCACCACCGCCGACTCCACCCTCGTGCCGGCCCGCCTGGCGGGCGTGAGCCCCGCCGCCCTCGGGCGGGCGGCCACGAACCTCGAGGAGGCGATCGCGTCGGTCCGCGCCGCCCGCGCCGCCCTCGGCCCTCGTCCCCACGTGGACGAGGACGTCGCCCACGAGGCGCGGGAGGCGCAGGTGCTGGTCGACCTGGCCCGCCTCCAGCGGGCGGCGCTCGTGCCCCGCGTCAACCGGGTGCTCGGGACGGCCAACGCGGCGGCCTCCGTCATCGTCGCCGGGCGGGTCGTGAGCGAGGCGTTCGACCCGGCGTTCGTGCTCGTCGCCGTGCTCCCGCTCGGGGCGCTGGGCGTCGTCGGCGTGATGGTCGGCCACACGGTCCGCCGGTCCCGTTCGGCGGCCCGGCGCCGCTGGGCGGCGCTGCGCTCGCTCGACCTCTGCACCCTCGCCGAGCTGGAGGCTCGAGAGGCCGAGGCCCGGGCGTGGGACGTCCGGGCCACCGGGATCGCGGAACGGCGGAGGAAGCTCGTGCGGGCCCGGGCCGCCTGGGAGGCGCTGGTCGGGCCGGGCGTGCCGGTGTCGCGGGCGGCCTCCCTGGTGGCCGCCCTGGAGGAGATCGCCACCCTCGACGCCGAGGCGGAGGCCGCCGCCCGCGCCTGGGCCGACGCGTCCGAGCGCCTCCAGGCGGCGGAGGACGCCGGCGCCGAGGGTGCCCCGATCGTGGTCGTCGAGGCGGGCGCCTCGCCGGAGCGCCACGCCGAGGTCCTGCGGGCGCTGGCCCGGCGGGCGGGCCGCTCGCCGGTCGTCGTGGTGGCCGCCGAGGCGGGCGTCGCCCGGCCGGCCGTGGACGCGCCGGACGCGCCGGACGCGCCGGGGCCCGGCCCCGAGCCCCAAGAGGCACCGGTGGGCCCGGCGACGGGCCCGGCATCCGAGGAGCCCGTGGTCGTCGACCTGCGCGACCGGGTGCTCGCCGGGCTGCTGCGGCTGCGCGCCCGCCAGGCGGGTCGGCGCGACGCGTCGCCCCCCGGCTCTGTCGCCGGCTGACGACGGGCGCGTTGCGTGAGAATGCGGCGGTGGGCGACCGCTTCGAGTACGTCGACGTGCGCGTCGACGGCGACGACGGTCCCATCGTCTCGGGCTTCTCCGCCCGCATCCCGGCCGAGGGGCTGACCGCCATCGTCGGCCCGTCCGGCGCCGGCAAGACCACGCTCTTGCGGCTGCTGAACCGGCTCGACGACCCCGACGGCGGCGCCGTCCTGCTCGACGGGGTCGACGTCCGCAGCTACGACGTCCTCGCCCTCCGCCGCCGGGTGCAGTTCGTCGGCCAGGTGCCGGTGACGTTCCCCGGCGCCGTCGCCGACAACCTGGGCGACCTCAGTGGCGACGAGGCGGCCGCCCTGCTCGGGCGGGTGGGGCTCTCCCCCGCCCTGCTCACGCGGGAGGCGGACCGGCTGTCGGTGGGCGAGGCGCAGCGCATGTGCCTGGCCAGGGCCCTGGCGATCCGTCCCGGGGTGCTCGCCCTCGACGAGCCCACCGCCGCCCTCGACGCCGCCTCCAAGGACGAGGTGGAGCGCCTCGTGCGGTCGCTGGCCGACGACGGCCTGACCGTCGTGATGGTGACGCACGACCAGCGCCAGGCACGGCTGGCCGACCGCGTGGTCGAGGTGGGGCGGTGAACGACCTCAGCGGGGCGGTCGGCTACCCCGACGTGGCGCTGGCCGTCGCCCTGGTGGTCGCCGGCGCCACCATCTCGCGCCTCCGGGGGCTCGGGCTGGAGGGCGACATGGGAGTCGCCGTCGTCCGGTCGTTCGTCCAGCTCCTCGTGATCGGGTACGTCCTCGCCTTCGTCTTCGACGGCCGGGGCGGGCTCAGCGGCGTCCTCCTGGCCGTCATGGTGGTGACGGCGTCGCTCACCGTCGGCCGGCGGGCCCGGCGGGTCCCCGGCGCCCGGCTCGTGGCCGGCGTGTCGCTCGGCGTCGCCACCGTCGCCACCCTCGGGGTCCTGACCGCGCTCGGCATCGTCCCCGTCGACGCGCGGACGATCGTCCCCCTCGGCTCCATGGTCCTCTCCAACGCCATGGCCAGCGCCGCCCTGGTCATGACCACCCTGCGCGACGACCTCGCCGCCAGCCGCCGGGAGGTGGAGGCCCGCCTCAGCCTGGCCCAGACCGCCCACCAGGCCTCGCTGCCGTGGCAGCGGCGGGCGCTGCGCAACGGGATGCTGCCCATCGTCGACAGCACCAAGGTCGTCGGCCTGGTGGCCCTGCCCGGGGCGATGACGGGCATGATCCTGGCCGGCGCCGACCCCCTGGAGGCCGTCCGGCTCCAGATGGTGGTGATGTACATGCTCCTCGGGGGCAACGCCTTCGCCGCCGTGGTGGCCGGCGAGCTCACGATCCGCCGGCTGTTCACCGCCGACCACCAGCTGGCCCGGGAGCTCCGCCGCGTCACCCCCTGACGGCGCGCCCGTCTGGCACCACGAATCGACACCCTGGTGCCGGTTCCTGGTGCCAGACGGGGGACGGGCGGGCGAGCGTCAGCGCACCGTGGCGTCGTAGACGTCCGCCGCCGGCAGGCCGAGGAGCCGCTCGGCCATGTCCTCCTTGAGCTGGCGGGCACGATCCGCCTCGGCCGGCGTCGGCGCCTCCCTGCACGCCACGTCGAGGAACTCGTCGGGGACCAGGCCGGCCCGCAGGACGAGGTCGACGACCGTTCCCCGGTAGCCGAGGCGGAAGAAGAAGTGGCCCCCGGGAGCCTCGGGAGCGCCCGTCGGCGCAGCGTCCGCCGCCGGCCCGTAACGCTCACCGGTGACCGCCCGTGTGACCATCTCGAACGCGTCGCGTGCGCCGCCCCCGGGGAACCCGCTCTCGACGCTGATGTCGTAGCGCTCCGGCGGTCGACCGGGGGACAGCAGCGGGAACGCCCGCTCCATGGCCTTGAAGGCGTGGGCGACCCCGGCGATCGAGCTCCTGCCGTGGTACTTGAGGAGGTCGTCGAAGGAGATGGCGACCGGCCCGCCCTGGTCGAGGACCACGAGTGTCGTCATGGGGGCATACTGCCCCGCCTTGCGACCGTTGTCGCACACGAGACCGCGGCGGCCGGCCCCGTCTCCACCGGCTGGCCCCCGGCTAGCCCAGCGTCACCCCGAGCAGGGCCGCCGCCTCGGAGACGCCGAGGCCGGAGGCGGCGGCCGCGTCGACCGCCCGCAGCGCGGCGGGCGTGTCGAGGTCGGCGTCGAGGGCGGCCCGCACCTCGTCGAGGGCGGCTCCGCCGGGGCCGGCCGAGCGCCACGCCGCCATCCGGGCCGACGCCGCGGGCAGGAGGTCGTCGCTCCACTCCCACTCGGTGCGGTAGTGCTGCCCCAGGATGGCGAGGCGCACCGCCGCCGGCTCCCACTCCTTCAGCAGGTCGCTCACGAACACCAGGTTCCCGAGGGACTTCGACATCTTGGTGCCGCCCAGCCCCACCATGCCGACGTGCATCCAGTGGCGGACGAACGGCCGGCCGGTGGCCGCCTCCGACTGGGCCGCCTCGCACTCGTGGTGGGGGAAGATCAGGTCGGTGCCGCCACCGTGGAGGTCGATGGTGGTGGCCAGCTCGCGCATGGCCAGCGCCGAGCACTCGATGTGCCAGCCGGGCCGGCCCCGCCCCCACCGCGACTCCCACGCCGGCTCGTCGGGTGCCGACGGCTGCCACAGCACGAAGTCCAGGGGGTCCCGCTTGGCCGGGTCGTCGGGCCGGCCGCCCCGCTCGGCCGCCAGCGCCAGCATCTCGTCCCGCGAGTAGTGGCTGAGCCGCCCGAAGCCGGGGAACGAGGCGACGCTGAAGTAGACGGCCCCGCCCGCCTGGTAGGCGTGGCCCGAGGCGAGCACCGCCTCGATGATCCGGAGGATGTCGGGGATGGCCGACGTCGCCCTCGGCTCGCTGTAGGCGGGGAGCAGGCCGAGGGCGTCCATGGTGGCGTCGAAGCGGGCCATCTCCTCGGCCGCCAGGTCGAGGTAGTGGACACCCAGCTCCCGCGAGCGGCGGAGGATGTCGTCGTCCACGTCGGTGACGTTGCGCACGCAGCGGGTCTGGTGGCCGAGGTCGCGCAGGCGCCGCTGGAGCACGTCGTAGGCGAGGTAGGTGGCGGCGTGGCCCACGTGGGCGGCGTCGTACGGCGTGATGCCGCACGTGTACATCGAGACGACCGGCCCGGGCCGGAACGGGACCACGTCCCGGCGGGCCGTGTCGTACAACCTCACTTGTCGAGGTCGATCCCCGTCATGCGCAGCGCCGCCCGGGTCTTGTAGCGCACGTTCAGCTGGAGCAGGACGGCGGTGATGGCCTCGATGGGCGCCGCGTTCGACAGCGACCCGGCGTTCAGCGGGCGCAGGTCGGGGATGAGGTCCACCAGGCGGGCGGTGGCCTCGAAGGCGGCGTCGTGGTCGGAGCAGATGAGCACGTCGCTCTCGATCGGCTCGTCGAGCAGCGCCAGCGCCTTGGCCGGGAGGTGGTGGAATGCGGCGGCGACCAGCGCGCCGGGCACGGCGCTCTGCACGTGGCAGGCCACCGACCCGCGGGGCGGCACCAGGGGCTCGAACTCGCCGTGGCCCATGCGGGTCAGGGCGTTGGCCATGGAGATGACGACCTTGCCGTCCAGCTGCGGCGCCACCGAGTGGGCGGTGGCGGCGGCCGCCTCCCACGGCGTGGCGATGACGACGATCCGGGCCTCGGCCGCCACCGCGTTGTCCGCCGCCGACAGGGACAGCTCCCGACCCGGCCACTTCTGGTGCAGCGCGGTGCACGTCTCTTGGGCCCGTTCCTTCGACCGTGAGCCCACGATGACGTCCACGCCCACCGAGGCGAGGCGCACGGCCAGGCCGCTCCCCGCCGGGCCGGTGGCCCCCAGAATCCCCACTTCCATCCGGTCGACAGTACCGGCCCGGGTGCGCGATCCCCTACTCGTAGGTCCAGTCGGGCTGCTTGCGGGCGTGGCGGAGGTCGTAGACGACGGTGTCGCCGGTGATGTCCTCGATCTTGGGGACGGCGAACTGCCGCGGCGGCAGGCGGCAGAACCCGGCGAGGTGGTCGGCGAAGTCCTCGGGGAACGTCTCCAGCACGCTCGAGATCAGCAGCTGCTCCTCGGTCCCGAGGTAGCAGCGGTTGGCGTCGGTCACCGTGCGGAGCCGGGCGCCGACCACCTGGACGTCCCGCTCCCGGGCGTCGGCGCCCCGCA
>Ga0247717_1000092_pt1 | contig 26388 bp, 26 predicted proteins | sample 24E_NmetaG_FD_189047 | JGI IMG/M metagenome (GOLD analysis project Ga0247717, IMG submission 189047) | Soil microbial communities from hillslope of Landscape Evolution Observatory, University of Arizona, Oracle, AZ, United States - 2-4-E_N | ecosystem: Engineered > Artificial ecosystem >... | reverse complement strand
CGTCGCCGCGCCGCGGCGCCTAGGTTGCCGGCATGTACCCGGGGCAGCACGCGCGGGAGACGCCCGAGAAGCCGGCGGTGGTGATGGCGGGGACGGGTGAGACGGTCACCTACCGCCAGCTCGACGAGCGGTCGATCCGCCTCGCGCGCGTGTGGCGTGACGCCGGCCTGCAGCGAGGCAGCCACGTCGCCCTCGTCGCCGACAACCACCCTCGCTACTTCGAGGTGTACTGGGCGGCCATCCGCAGCGGGCTGTACCTCACGGCGGTGAACCGCTACCTGTCGGCCGACGAGGCGGCCTACATCGTGAACGACTGCGGGGCGGAGGCCATCGTCGTGTCGAGCGCGGTGTCGCAGCTCGCGCAGGACCTCGTCCCCCTGCTCGACGGCTGCCCGCTGCGGCACGCGTTCGGCGGGCCGGTCGAGGGCTACGAGTCGTACGAGGACGCGGTGGCGGCCGTCACCGCCGACCCGCTCGACGACCAACCGGTCGGGGCGACGATGCTCTACTCGTCGGGGACGACCGGGCGGCCGAAGGGCATCAAGCGCCCCCTGCCCGAGCGCCAGATCGACGAGCCCGACCCCACCGGCCGCGGCGTCTCGGGCGCGTTCGGCATGTCGGCCGACACCGTGTACCTCTCCCCGGCGCCCCTCTACCACGCCGCACCGCTGGCCTTCACCGCCGGGGTGCAGGCGCTGGGCGGGACGGTGGTGGTGATGGAGAAGTTCGACCCCGTCGACTGCCTCGCGGCGATCGAGCACCACGAGGTGACGGCGGCGCAGTTCGTGCCGACGATGTTCGTCCGCATGCTGAAGCTCGACCCCGAGGTCCGCGCCCGGTACGACCTGTCGTCGCTGCGCACGGCCATCCACGCGGCCGCGCCGTGCCCGGTCGAGGTCAAGCGCCAGATGATCGAGTGGTGGGGGCCGATCCTCATCGAGTACTACGCCGGGACCGAGGGCAACGGCTCCACGATCATCACCTCCGAGCAGTGGCTCGCCCACCCCGGCTCCGTCGGCCGGCCGGCGGTCGGCGCCATCCACATCTGCGACGAGTCCGGTGCCGAACTGCCGACCGGCGAAGCCGGCACCGTCTACTTCGAGCAAGCCCGCATGCCCTTCGAGTACCACGGCGACCCGGAGAAGACCCGCAACGCGCAGCACCCCGAGCACCCGAACTGGTCGACCCTCGGCGACGTCGGCTACCTCGACGACGAGGGCTACCTCTACCTCACCGACCGCAAGGCGTTCATGATCATCTCCGGCGGCGTGAACATCTACCCGCAGGAGATCGAGGACGCCCTCGTGCTCCACCCGAGCGTGGCCGACGTCGCCGTCTTCGGCGTGCCCGACGAGGACATGGGCGAGACCGTGCAGGCCGTCGTCGAGCCCGCCGCCGGCGTCGAACCCTCGCCCGCCCTCGCCCAGGAGCTGACCGAGTACCTCCGCCAGCGCATCGCCCACTACAAGGTGCCCCGACGCGTCGACTTCATCGACGAGATGCCCCGGCTCCCCACCGGCAAGCTCTACAAGCGGGTGCTCCGCGACCGCTACGCCACCGCCGCCCGCCCCGGCTAGGCCCGCGCGCCAGCCCCTACGGTGAGCGCCGATGCGCCTCCCCGCGCCCGCGCTCGTCGTGCTCGCCGGCCCGCCGGCGTCGGGGAAGTCGACGTGGGCGGCGACGCACCTGCGGCCCGAGGTCGTCGTGTCCTCCGACCGGCTCCGGGCCCTCGTCGGCGAGGGCGAGCACGACCAGCGGGCCGGGACCGACGCCTTCGACGTGCTCGAGCTGGTGATCGAGCGCCGGCTCCGCCGCGGCCTGCTCACCGTCGTCGACACCCTCGGCACCGACGCCCGGCGGCGGCGGCGCTGGATCGAGCTGGCCCGGGCCAACGGGCTGCCCGTCGTCGCCGTCGTGTTCGACACCCCCGCCCGCGAGTGCCGGGCCCGGAACCGGGCCCGCCCGGAGCCCGTGCCCTCGGCGTTCCTCACCCAGCAGCTGAGGGCGTGGCCCGGCGTGGTCGAGGCGCTCGCCGACGACGGGTTCGACGAGGTGCTCGTGGCCGACGACGAGGTCGTCCTCGTCGGCCCCTCGTTCCACGCCGCCCACCATCACGCCCGACGCCAGGAGGACGAACCCGTGACCCTCGACTTCGCCCTGCAGATCCCCCGCTTCACCTGGCCCGGCGGGCCCGCCGAGCTCGGCGAGCGCCTGGCGGCGACCGCCCGGGCGGCGGAGTCGGCCGGGTTCTCCTCCGTGTGGGTGATGGACCACTTCCTGCAGATCCCCCAGGTCGGGCGGGAGTGGGAGGACATGCTCGACAGCTACACGGCCCTCGGGTTCCTGGCGGGGGTGACCGAGCGGATCGGCCTCGGCGTCCTCGTGACCGGCATCACCTACCGCAACGTCGCCCACCTGGCGAAGATCGTGGCGACCCTCGACGTGCTGTCCGGCGGCCGGGCGTGGTGCGGGCTGGGCGCGGCGTGGTTCGAGAAGGAGCACCGCACCTACGGCTGGCCGTTCCCGCCGCTGCGGGAGCGGTACGCCGCCCTCGAGGACGCGCTCGAGCTGCTCCCGCTCATGTGGGGACCGGGCTCGCCGGCCTTCGAGGGCCGCACCATCTCGGTGCCCGAGGCCATCTGCTACCCCCGCCCGCTCCAGGAGCGGGTCCCCATCATGGTGGGCGGGTCGGGCGAGCAGGTGACGCTGCGCCTCGTGGCCCGACACGCCGACGCGTGCAACCTGTTCGGCGACGCCGCCACCGTCGGTCACAAGGTCGCCGTGCTGCACCGGCACTGCGCCGACGCCGGCCGCGATCCGGCCGCCGTGCGCGTCACCCACCTGTCGACGGCGCTCACCGGTCGGGACGCCGACGAGGTCGCTGCCGCGGTGGCGGCGCTGAAGCCGAAGCGGGCGTCCGCCGAGTCGTACGCGGCGGCGGTCAACGCCGGCACCATCGAGGACCACGTCGGCCGGTTCCGCGAGCTGGCCGACGCCGGCGTGCAGACCGCCATCGTCAACCTGCCCGACCTCGGCGACACGACGCCCGTCGAGCGGTTCGCCTCGATCATCGAGCGCTTCCGGGTCTGATCGCCCGCCTCCCGCGCCCGGGTCCCCCGATCAGGCCGGGTCGATGCGCACCGCGAGGTCGGGGCGGGCGGGCAGGACGCCCGGGTGGGCGATGGCGGCGAGGGCCTCGACGGCGTCGACCACGCGGGGGCCGGGCCGCACGAACGCGGCGTCGGCGTCGACCGCCCACACCTCCGCACCGCGCGGGAGCGCTCCCCGCCGGCACAGGTCGGCCGCCAGCTCGGCGGCCCCGCCGAGCCGGAAGCCACACGGGCTCACGACCACGACGTCGGGCTCGGCGTCGTGCACCGCCGGCCAGTCGACCTGTGCCGACCGCTCACCGCGCCGGCCGAGGACGCTCCGCGCCCCGGCCGCCTCCACCATGTCCGGCACCCAGTGGCCGGAGGAGAACGGCGGGTCGGTCCACTCGAGGACGGCGAGCCGAGGCCGCGGACGGCCGGCCACCTCGGAGGCGACGGCGGCGAGGCGGGCCCGCAGGCCGGCGACGAGCGCGGCGGCGGCATCCCGGCGGTCGGTCACCGCACCGAGCTCGACGATCGAGTCGAGCACGGCGTCGAGGGTCATCGGGTCGATGGTGACCACCGCCGCCCGGCACCCGAGATGGTCGAGCGCGGCGTCGACGTTGGCCACGTCGACGGCGCACACGGCGCACAGGTCCTGGGTCACGACCACGTCGGGGTCGAGGTCGGCCAGCGCCCCCTCGTCGAGCCGGTAGAGGTCCTCGCCCGCCGCCAGCCGGGCCTTCACCTCCGCATCGATCTCCGCCGGCGTCCCGCCCGCGGTCAGCGCCGTGTTCGACACGACCCGCCGGGTGCGGGCCTCCGGCGGGAAGTCGCACTCGAAGGTCACGCCCACGACGTCGTCGCCCGCGCCGATGGCGAACAGGATCTCCGTCGTCGACGGCAGCAGCGAGACGATCCGCACCGGCCGCAGGGTAGAGGGGCCCCGCCCTATCGGAACTCGAGGCCCTCGAACTCGCCCGAGCGCCGCCACTGGTCGATGTACTGGAAGAACGCCATCGCCCCGCCCGGATAGCCCCGCTGGAACAGCGCGGTGCGCTCGTCGGGCATGCCCTCGTTGTTGTAGTAGCCGGGCGTGCACTCGGCGTTGCCGAACATCGTCCCCGGCCCGCTGAACAGCAGCTCGAGCCACGCCTCCTCGGCCTCGGCGGTCACCTCGACCTGGTCGGCGCCGACGTCGAGCGCGTGGCGGACGGTCATCGCGATCGTGCGCCCCGACTCGGTGAGGTTGTGGGGGACGTTGGAGATGAGGTTGGCGCCCTGGGTGGGCTGCACGATGAACAGGTTCGGGAAGCCGTGCACGTGGATGCCGTGCTTGCTCCGCATGCCGTCGGCCCAGTACTCCGACAACCGCACGCCCCCGCGGCCCCTCGGGTCGTAGCCCATGCGGCTCGTCGGCTCGGTGCCGACCTCGAAGCCGGAGGCGTAGATGATGCAGTCGACCTCGTACTCGCGGCCGGCCACGACCACGCCCTTCTCGGAGATGCGCTCGACGCCCTTGCCGTCGGTGTCGACCAGCGACGTGCCCGGCTCGTTGAACGCCTGCAGGTACTCGTCGTGGAAGCACGGCCGCTTGCACAGCTGGCGGTACCACGCCTTCAGGTCCTGGGCCGTCTCGGGGTCGTCGACGATGGCGTCGACCCGGGCCCGGATCTCCTCCATCTTCTCGAAGTCGGAGTCCTCGAAGGCCTCCATCATCTTCTCGGGGGTGAAGTCCTCCGGCGGCAGGGCCATGATCTTCGAGCGGATGCGGCGCGACAGGTCGGTCCAGCCGTCCATCACCAGATCCTCTTCGGCGAGGCCGGTCTGGTTGGCGGTGAAGTTCTCGAGCCACCGCTGCTGCCAGCCGGGCGTCGCGATCTCCGCGAACCAGTCGGGGTCGGTGGGCCGGTTGTCGCGCACGTCGACCGACGACGGCGTGCGCTGGAACACGTAGAGCTCCTGGCACGCCCGGGCCAGGTGGGGGACGCACTGCACGGCGGTGGCGCCGGTGCCGATGATGCCGACCCGCTTGTCGGCCAGCTTGTCCATCGGCGCGCCCTCGGGGTCGCCGCCGGTGTAGTCGTAGTCCCACCGGCTCGTGTGGAACGAGTGCCCGGTGAACGACTCGATCCCGGGGATGCCCGGCAGCTTCGGCACGTGGAGCGGGCCGGTGCCCATGCCCAGGAAGCGGGCCGTGAACTCGTCGCCCCGGTTGGTGCGCACCACCCACCGGGACCGGTCATCGTCCCACTCGAGGTCGGTCACCTCGGTGTGGAACAGCGCGTTGTCGTAGAGCCCGAACTGCTTCCCGATGCGCTGGCAGTGCTCGAGGATCTCCGGGGCGTGCGCGTACTTCTCGGTGGGCATGTGCCCGGTCTCCTCGAGCAGCGGCATGTAGACGAAGCTCGCGGTGTCGCACTGGGCGCCCGGATACCGGTTCCAGTACCAGGTGCCGCCGAAGTCGCCGCCCTTCTCGATGATCCGGACGTCCTCGACGCCCGCCTCCTTGAGCCGGGCCCCGGTGACGAGGCCGGCGAAGCCGCCGCCGATGAAGGCGACGGTGACGTCGTCGGTCTTGGGCGCCCGCTCGACCACCGGCGTGTAGGGATCCTCGAGGTAGTGGGCCAGCTGGCCCGTGAGGCGCAGGTACTGGGCGTTGCCATCCGGACGCAGCCGCTTGTCGCGCTCCTCCGCGTACTTCCGCTTCAGGGCTTCCTTGTCGATCGTGGTCACGGTGGCTCCTCCGGGGGCGGTCCAGTCCTGGTTCGGCGCCCGGCCAGTCTTGTCCTTCGGGCGGCCGGGACGGCGATTCCGCGCCGGCCCCGCTCAGGCGGCGGCCCGGAAGCGGCGGAGCCGCAGGCTGTTGGTCAGCACGAAGATGCTGGAGAACGCCATCGCCGCGCCCGCGATCAGCGGGTTCAGGAACCCGGCGGCGGCGAGCGGCAGGGCGGCCACGTTGTAGGCGAACGCCCAGAACAGGTTGCCCTTGATGGTGCGCAGCGTCCGGCGCGAGAGCCGGATGGCATCGGCCGCGGCGCGCAGGTCGCCGCGCACGAGGGTGAGGTCCGACGCCTCGATGGCCACGTCGGTGCCGGTGCCCATGGCGAGCCCGAGGTCGGCCTGGGCGAGGGAGGCGGCGTCGTTGACGCCGTCGCCGACCATCGCCACCACCGCCCCGCCGGCCTGCAGCCGGCGCACGACCTCGACCTTGTCGGCGGGGAGCACCTCGGCGATCACCTCGTCGATGCCGACCTCAGCGGCGACCGCCCGCGCCGCCCGCTCGTTGTCGCCGGTGAGCAGCACGGGCCGCAGGCCGAGCGACCGCAGGGCGGCCACGGCCTCGACCGACGTCGGCTTGATGGTGTCGGCCACCACCAGCACCGCCCGCACCTCGCCGTCCCAGCCGGCGAGCACCGGGGTGCGGCCCTGGCCCTCGGCGTCGGCCATCGCGGCGCGCAGCTCGTCGGTCGGGCGCAGCGCCCAGTCGGCGAGGAACCGCTCGCGACCGGCCACCACCGCCCGCCCGTCGACGACGCCCTGGACGCCGAGGCCCTCGGTGCTGGCGAAGGACTCGACGGCGGGAAGGGCGCCGACCTCGGCACGCGCGCCGGCGGCGACGGCCCGGGCGATCGGGTGCTCGCTGGCGTCCTCGACGGCCCCGACGAGGCGCAGCACCTCCTCGCGGGTCGTGCCGGGGACGGTCACGACGTCGGCCAGCGCCATCTGGCCGCTCGTCACCGTGCCGGTCTTGTCGAGCACCACCGTGTCGATGGTGCGGGTCGACTCGAGCACCTCCGGGCCCTTGATGAGGATGCCCAGCTGCGCGCCCCGGCCGGTCCCGACCAGCAGCGCGGTCGGCGTGGCCAGGCCCAGTGCGCACGGGCAGGCGATGATCAGCACCGCCACCGCGGCGGTGAACGCGTCGGCGGTGGTGGCTCCGTTGCCGAGCCAGAACCCGAGGGTGGCCGCGGCGATCACGACCACGACGGGCACGAACACCGCCGAGATGCGGTCGGCCAGCCGCTGGACGGGCGCCTTGCCGCTCTGGGCCTCGGTGACCAGCCGGGCGATCTGGGCCAGCGCGGTGTCGGCGCCGACCCGGGTGGCCTGCACGACGAGGCGGCCGCCGGCGTTCACGGTGGCGCCGGCGACGCCGTCGCCGGGACGCACCTCGACGGGCACGCTCTCACCGGTGAGGAGTGACGCATCGATGGCCGAGGACCCATCGGTGACCACGCCGTCGGTCGCGACCTTCTCTCCGGGGCGCACGACGAAGAGGTCGCCCACGGCGAGATCCTCGACCGGGATGCGCACCTCGACGCCGTCCCGCAGCACCGCCACGTCCTTCGCGCCCAGCTCGAGCAGGGCGCGGAGCGCGGCGCCGGCCCGGCGCTTGGCCCGGGCCTCGAAGTAGCGGCCGGCGAGGATGAACACGATGACGACAGCGGCGACCTCGAGGTAGATCTCGTCGGTGCCGCTCCCGGCCCCCGGGAACAGGTCGAAGGTCATCCGCATCGCCGGGTCGCCGGCCTCGCCGAGGAACAGCGCGTAGACCGACCACGACAGCGCCGCGAGCGTGCCGAGGGAGATCAGCGTGTCCATCGTCGCTGCCCCGTGGCGGAGGTTGAGCCACGCCGCCCGGTGGAACGGCCACCCGCCCCAGAGCACCACGGGGGCGGCGAGCGTGAGCGACAGCCACTGCCAGCTGTCGAACTGCAGCGCCGGCGCCATCGCCAGCACCAGGACCGGCAGCGACAGCACCGCCGACAGCAGCAGCCGGTGGCGCAGGGCGCGCACGCGACCGTCGTGCTCGTCCTCGGCCGGCGCCGATCCGTCCGGGGTCTCGCCACCGACGACGGCGGCGTCGTAGCCGATGGACTGGACAGCCGCCACCAGCGTCGCCGTGTCGATCCCGGGTTCGAGCGTCACCGAGGCCGTCTCGGTCGCGTAGTTCACCTCGGCCTCCACGCCCTCGAGCTTGTTCAGCCGCTTCTCGATGCGCGCCGCGCACGTGGCGCAGGTCATGCCCTCGAGCTTCAGCTCGATGCCGGCGCGGGTGCCGCTGGTCGTCGTCATCACGCCTCCTCGGCGTCGACGGTGAAGGCCGCGGTGCGGACGCGGCCACCGTGCTGGAACTGCAGGAACAGCCGGTACGGGCCCGGCGTCGGGAAGTCGGCCTCGAACGCGAGGTCGTGCTGTTCGGCGTGGACGTGCAGGTAGGCCAGGTCGCCGGCCCGGAGGGCCACGAGGTGCCCGGCGGCGCCGAGGTACGGCTCGAGATCCTCGACCACCGCACCGTGACGCCGCACGGTGAAGCGGAGCGCCGACTCGTCGCCGGCGACGACGACGTCGTGCAGCTCGACGGCATAGCCGTCACCGGCATCGACCGTGGTGGCCGGGGCCGGCAGCGGGTGGGGCCGGAAGTCGCCGGCCACCAGCAGATCGGTGCCGAGCGTGTGCTGCTCGCCGTCCACGACGAAGTCGGCGAAGACCCGGTACGGCCCGGGGAGCTCGAGGTCGAGGTCGACGGTCCAGGTGCCCTCGCCGTCCATCGTCGGGTGCAGGTGGTCGAACGGCGTGAGGTCGCGACGCACGACGATGACGTGCATGGGCTTCTCGTGCTCGACCTCGAAGTCCGACACGACGCCCTCGGCGTCGACGATCCGGAACTGGTATCGCACCGTGCCGAGGGCGGCGATGTCGGTCGCGGGCACCAGGCGGAAGCCGCCCTCGGCGACCGCGAGGCCGGGCAGGCCGGCGCCGCCGGCGCTGGCGCTGGCGCCCATGGCCCCGTGGTCGGCATCGGCTTCGGCGTTGGCCAGACCGATCGGCCCGGCCGCCCGACCCACGCCGAGGGTGGCGGCGAAGACGGCACCGAGCGCGAGCACGTAGAGCGCCAGCCGGCGGCTCACGCTCACGGCGCGAGCGTGTAGCCGGCGTCGTCGATCGCCGTCGCCACCGCGTCGGGGTCGAGCGGCGCCGGGCTGGTGACGGTCACCGCCCCGGTCTCCAGCTCGACGTCGACCTCGGACGCGCCGAGATCGGTGAAGGCGCTGGTGACGGCCTGGACGCAGTGGCCGCAGGTCATGCCGGTGACGGTGTAGGTGGCGGTCGTGCTGGTCATCGGGTCGCTGCCTCCTGGTGGTCGCGGTCGTCATACCCGGATGGGGTATCCGCACCATACCCCTAGGGGGTATCGGATGCAAGCGACGCCGCATGTGAACCCGGGCACACCGGCTCCATCAGGTTCGCGGGGCAGGGCCTCAGGGGGTCGACGTCGAGGTCGTCGTCGGGAGCTCGAGCACCTGGCCGATGGACAGCCGGTCGGGGTCGGTCAGGCCGTTCGCCTCGACGATGGCCGCCACGGTCGTGCCGAAGCGGTTGGCGATGTCGAACAGGGTGTCCCCCGCCTGCACCGTGTAGGTCGAGACCGGCGCCTCGGTCGTCGTGGTCGCCACCGGCGCCGTCGACGACGTCGTGGTCGTCGCTCCGGCGTCGTCGTCGTCGCCGCCGCACGAACCGAGGAGCAGCACCGCGCTCGCTGCCACCGCCGCCACTGGCCTGGTCACATCGGGCCTCCCCTGTCGGCTGGCAACCGTAGCGAGATGGGTGATCGCGAGGCGTTCGCGAACGTGTTGCGCTCTGGCTACACCGGCTCGACGTCGACGGGCACCCCGGTCATGTGCGCCTGGCTCGACAGCGGCTCGAAGCTGCCGGCGCCGCTCGGCAGGAGGGCGTTGCAGTTCACCCCGGGGTGGGCGCGGGCCACGGCCATGCCCGTGGTCCGCTGGTTGCCCCACCCGTGGGCCATGGCCGCGACGCCGGGCATCAGATCGGGATCGAAGCGCACGACGACCTCGAGCTCGCCGTGCTCGTTCGACGCCCGCGCGCGGTCGCCGTCGGCCAGCCCGCGTGCCGCGGCGTCGTCGGGGTGCAGGTAGAGCGGGTTCGTGTCGCGCCCGCCTCGTGCCATGCGCTCGACGTTGCGGAACCAGGAGTTCATCATCCACGCGTCGCGGCGGGTGATGAGCTTCAGCCGCGGCGCCTCGTCGAGCAGGTCGGCGAAGAGGGCGTGGGCGCGGTCGAGCGCCGGCCCGAACACGGGCGGGCAGCAGTCGACCCGGCCATCGGCGGTCTGCACCTGCTCCTCGTAGAAGCGGCCGGGCTCGGGCGCCGGCAGGGCCACCACCCGCGGCTCGGCCCGCAGCGCGTCGAGATCGAGGCCGCTGCCCTTGGCCATCATGTGCCGCCACTTCCCCCACAGGTCGGGCTCGTCCTGGTCGAGCAGCGAGGGCCGGCCCAGCTCCTGCAGGAGGCGGTGGCAGATCCACCACTCGGGCTTGCGCTCACCCGCCGGCTCGGCGACGGCCGGCGTGTACTGGGCGAAGGGCCGGTACGACAGGCCGATGTTGACGACGTTCAGGTCGTCGCGCTCGAGCATGTCGGTGGCCGGCAGGACGTAGTGGGCCAGCTCGCCGGTGGCGTTGCGGTAGAGGTCGACGCACACGAGCAGCTCGAGCTGCTCCAACGCCTTTCGCAGGCGCTCGCCGCCGCCGATCGAGAGCACCGGGTTGCCGGCGACGACGATCATCGCCCGCACCGGGTCGGCGCTGTCGAGGATGGCGTCGGCCATGAGGTTGCCGGGCAAGGACCCTCGCCGCAGCGCCCCCCATTCGGTGTCCGCGTACATCTGCTCGGGGACCCCGGCGCCGGCGCGCGCGTTCGGGTAGAAGCCGTCGGACTTGAGGTTCCCGCCCGCCCGGTCGAGGTTGCCGGTGACGAAGGCGAGCATGTGCACGAGCCAGTAGGCGAGGGTGCCCTGTCGGCCCATGTTCAGCCCGGTCGACGCGTAGACCGACGCCGCCGGCGCGGCCACCCACGCAGCGGCCAGCTCGCGGGTGGTGGTGGCCGGGACGCCGGTGACCGCCGCCACCCGCTCGGCGTCGTAGGCGTGCACGAACGCCCGCAGCTCGTCGACGCGGGTGCCGTGGCGGGCCACGACGGACGGGTCGAAGCCGCCGAGGCGATCGATCTCGGTGAGGAGGGCGGCAAGGAGGTAGAGGTCGGTGTCGGGCTTGATCTGGACCGTCTCGCCCACACCCCGCTCGGGCGTCTCGATGCGCCGCGGGTTCACGAACACGATGCGGGCGCCCCGGCTCCGGGCCTGGCGCAGCTCTCGCACGACGTTCGGGACCGAGAAGAAGCTCGCCTGGGACACCCGGGGGTTGCCGCCGATGATCAGGCACAGGTCGGTGTGGGCGAGGTCGGGGATGGGATGCACGGTGGAGGTGCCGAACACCGCCTGGCTGGCGACGAACTTGTTGGCGCAGTCCTGGGTGCCGCTGCTGAACGTGCGTCGCAGGCCCAGCCCCATCGCGAGGGCGCCGGTGGCCGCCTGACCGAGGGCGTTGAACGCCAGCGGGTTGCCGGTGTACATCGCCACCGATTCGATGCCGTGCGCGTCGATCACCGCCCGGAGGCGCCCGGCGATCCCGGCCATGGCGGCGTCCCAGGACCGCTCGACCCAGGCGCCGGCGGCGGCGCGTTCGAGCGGGACCCTCAGCCGATCGGGATCGCGGTTGATGTCGAGGGTGGCGATGCCCTTGTGGCACGCGTATCCCTGGGTGATCGGATGGTCGAAGTCGGGCTTCAGGTCGAGAACCCGCCCGTCGTCGACCTCGGCCACGAGCCCACACGACGGCTCGCACACGCGGCAGAACGTCTTGAGCTGCACGACCCGGACGGTAGGCGCGACAGTCCCCGCGGTGCCGCGTGCCGGAGCGGTCAGGAGACCGTGAGCCGGCCGGTCATGTCGGGATGGATCCGGCACCGGAAGTCGTAGCCGCCGGCCGCCAGGGTGGCGGTGGCCGTGCCGCTGCCACCGGGCGGCAGCGGGATGTCGACGCTCGTGCCCTGAACGGTGAAGGTGTGAGCGGCGCTGTCGTCGTTTCCGGCATCGAAGCGGATCGCGCCGGCCGGGGCCGAGAGCGAGGCGGGCACGAAGGCGAAGTCGGTCGTGCGCACCGACACCCGCGCCGGCTCGGGCGCGGTCGTGGTGGTCGTCGTGGTTGGTGCGGCCGTCGTCGTCGGCGCCGTGGTGGGGGCCGCCGTGGTGGGGGCCGCCGTCGTCGGCGCTGCCGCCGGCGCGGTCGTCGCCGGCGGCGCCGTGGTCGAGGTGGGCTCGGCGTCGCGATCCCCGGCGGTGGTCGTGGTCGGCCTCGGCGCCGGCGTCGGCGCCGCTGAGGTGGTCGTCGCGTCACCGCGCGTCGACGTGGTCGTGCTGTCGGTGGCGTCGGCGGCCGTTGAGCCGTCGCCCCCGCCGCAGGCGCCTGCGAGCAGCCCGGCGGCGACGATCACCACCACACGAGGGCGGGCCCTGCGGTCACGTCGGCCGGTGCACGGAGACCGCGTAGCCGCCGCCCCCGTACGGTTCGCGGTCCCAGGTCGACCACCGCTCCGCCAACGCCAGGCCGGCGGCCGCGGCATGCGCGTCATACGTCGCGAGATCGTAACCGCCGGCCCGCAGCTCGAACCCGGCGACGAGGACACCGCCGACATGACGGGCGCACGCCGCCACCACCGCGGCGTGCGTGCCGGGAGCGGTGAACACGAGCACGTTGCCCGCCATCACCACGACGTCGAAGGTCCGGCCGAGGTCGAGCGTGGCGAGGTCGGCCTCGATCCACTCGAGCCCCGGACCTCGCTGACGGGCGGTGGCGAGCATCGAGGGATCGACGTCGACGCCCACCACCTCGATGCCCCGCCGGGCCAGCTCGATCGCCACCCTGCCGGTGCCGCATCCCGCGTCGAGCACGGCGCCGGGCGCGTACGACGCCACCAGATCGGCCTCGCCGTGCACGTCCGCACCGCCGGCCGCCAGCCGATCGAACCGCTCCTGGTACCCCTCCCCGTCCCAGGAGGTCACCGGAGGAGGTCTTCGACCTCGTGGACCGCGGCGTCGACGTAGCCGGCGATCACGTTGGCGAGCTCGATCGCCCGGGTTCGCTCGCGGAGCCCGGTGCGCACGGCCTCGATCGCCGTCCGGATCGCCGCCGGCTCGGCGTCCCTCGGGACCGAGCGCCCCGCCCCTGCCGCCTCGACGCGCGCCGCGTTGTGCGGCTGATCGCGGTCGAGGGGCACGAGCACCATCGGCACCCCGAACGCGAGCGCGGCCATGATCCCGCCGTGGCCGGCGTGGCCGATGAACAGGTCGGCGTGCGGCAGCAGGGCGGCGTGCCGCACGAACCCCCGGATCTCGGCGTTGGCCGGCACCCGCAGCGTCGAGGGGTCGAGGTGATCGCCGACGGTCGCGACGACGTCGACCGGGAGCGGTTCGAGCGCGTCGAGCACCCGTTGCAGCACCGGGCCCTCGCCCATGTCGGTGGTGCCGAGGCTGACGACGACGAGGGAGCGGGGCGGCGGCGCCCACCCGCTGTCGGGCCCCTCGGGCTCGAGCGCCGGGCCCACCCAGCGCACGTTGGCCGGCACCGCCGCCGGACGGTCGATCTCGGGGATGCTGAACACGAGCGCTCGATCGACGCGGTCGAGCACGTCGAGGTAGCCGCTCGGCGCGAACGACCCCTCGAGCGAGGCCGCGAACGACCAGAGGGTGTGCACCACCGCCGCCACCGGCTTCCCGCTGGCCAGCGCCACCTCCAGGCCTTCGACGGTGGTCATGTGGTCGACGAGCAGCACGTCGCCGTCGACATCGACCGGCGCGTCCCACCCGACGCGGATCCCCACCTCGTGGCCGCGCGCCCGCAGCTGCTCGGCGAGGGCGCGGAACACGGCCACGTTGCCCCCGCCCTCCCAGGTGGTGCAGGCGATGCGGGCCATCAGCCGCTGACGAGGCTGGCGATCGCCCACACCGCGGCCACCACGCCCACGGCGATCATCGTCGCGCTGCGGAGCAGGGGGGGCCGAGCCAGGTCGCCGTCCTCGCGCTGCTGCGGGGGTCGGACCAGCGCCAGGCCGCTGCCGACCGCCATCGCCGCCCCGAACGCGAGGACCAGCAGCGGGAGGAGGTCGTCACCCAGGAACACCGCTGTCTCCCTTCGCTTCCGCCGTGGGGTCGGGTTCGATGACCACCGGCGGGACCTCCGGGGCCACCGGGGTGCGGGCCACCAGCGCCCCCGCACCCACCACCATCGCGCCACCGAGGAGCATCCCCACGGTCGGGTCCTCGCTGAGGAGCAGCCACCCGAAGCCGACCGCCGCCGCCGGCTCGAGGTAGAGGAGCACGGCGGCGCGGGTGGCGGGCAGATGCTGAAGGGCGACGAGATAGCTGGCGAAGGCGAACGCCGTGTAGACGAGCCCGAGGACCGCCAGCCATGCCCAGTCGCCCCCCGGCGCCGACCAGTCGGCCACCACCGCGAACGGGGCGATGACGACGCCGGCGATGAGGAGCTGCCACAGCGCGAGCGGCACGCCGCCGATGGTGGTGCTGAGCGACTTGTTGAGCAGCGCCAGGGGGACGTAGAGGGCACCGGTCACGAGTGCGAGCAGGATCCCGTCGCCCGAGGAGCCGCTCAGCGCCGGTGCCGCGATGAGGGCGATCCCGGCGACCGCCACCGCCAGCGCGGCCTTGGTGCGCACCGGCACGACCTCGCCGAGGAACACCGGGGCCAGCGCGGCGATGCCCACCGGCGCCAGGTAGGTGATGAGCAGCACCGTCCCGATGGGTGCCCGCTGGAGGGCGGCGATGAAGCTCACCCAGTGGGCGGCGAGCACCACGCCGTTGAGCAGCAGCAGCCGCGACGGCCGCCACGACCACGACGACGACCGTCCCGAGATCCGCAGGAACACCGCGAGCGCCGGGGCGGCCAGCCAGATCCGGGCCGACACCAGCGCGACCGCAGGCAGGTCGACCTGGCGGACGACGACGCCAACCGAGCCCCAGAGCGTGGCGATCCCCGCCACCACCAGAGCGGCTCGCCGCTCCGTCAGCACCGCGGCTCGCCGCTCCGTGCGCACGGCGAGAGGGTACGGGGCGCGTGCGAGGGGCCTAGCCGAGGCCGACCATGACGATGGCGAGGACGAGCGCCACCGCGCCGGTGAAGTCGACCGTGGAGGTCACGACCGGGATGCCGTAGGTGTCGGGGTCGAGGCCGACCCGGAAGGCCGCCACCGTCCCGTAGTACGCGACGAGGATCACCGCCGCCATGGCCACCGCCCCGCCCAGCATCGTGACCGCCAGCATGGTCCCGAGCCCAGGGGTGTCGTGGCTCACGAGCGACGCGACTGCGGTGGCGCCGAGGGCGTCGAAGGCGAACACCGGCACCGACAGCGCGAGCGCCACGGCGATGTCGCGCCGCGCCAGGCGGCCGGGCACCGGCACCGCCTCGATGAGGCCGAGGTGCAGCTTCGTGCCGAGGCGGCCGGAGAGGATGCCGCCCACCGCGCCGCAGCTGGAGAGGAACGCCGGGAGCAGCACGAGCAGGGCCGGGTGGGTGGTGAACGGCTCGAGCTGACGCTCGACCGTCACGCCGGCGAGCGCGCTGACCGCCGCCGCCAGGACGAGCACCGGCAGCGACTGGCGCACGATCCGCGGCAGCTGATCGAGGGAGGAGCGCAGGGCGAGGATCACGACGACCGCGGCGACGACCGCCGACGTCACCGCGATCGACGGCGTCACCACCGCCACCCCCGCCGCCCCGATCGCCAGCCAGAGCGCCGGGAGCGTGATGACGTCGCCCAGGGTCGACACCAACGGGGCGCCCACGTCGTCGAGGTCCCACCCCCAGCGCACGGCGCCGCCGGCGATGCCGATCGTCGAGGCCAGCACCACCGCCGAGGCCAGGACGCCCCCGATCGTGGACACCGTCACGAAGTCGGCGAGCGGGACCGACTCGGCCTGGCCGAGGGCGACGGCGATCACCTTCGCCACGACGCCCAGCAGCACCGACACGGCGATCGTGAGCACGACCGCAGCGGTGACGTTCTGGCCGAGCACCGAGCGGGGGTTGCGAGACAGCGAGAACGTGCCGGTGTGGATGGCGGTGCTCAGACGGTTGCCGACCGGGGTGAAGGTGTTGCCGCGGAGGCCGATGGCGGCGGGCACCAGCACGAGCAGGCCGGGCTTCTCGGCGAAGGTGTCGCGCATGCTGCCGAGGAAGGCGCCGGCGACGAGGCTGGTCGAGGCGTTCAGCCCGAGCGCGATCAGCGCCTGGCGGCCCGCGCGCGCGTCACCGATCGCCGTCGCCCACGCCCGATGCAGGATCGGCATCGCCATGGCACGGTCGCCTTCACGCTTCGCACGGTCGCCAAGTATCCCCGCTCTCGTCCCCGCAGACGGTCACGCCCGACCCGCGAGGGGCTACGGGGCGTCGTACAGCATGCCCGCGAGCTCGTCGTGGAGGAGCCCGTTGGAGTACAGGCCCGCCCGCAGGTCGAACCGGCGGCCACCGAGCGGATCGCTGAAGCGTCCTCCCGCCTCGGCGACCAGCAGCACCGCCGGCGCGTGGTCCCATTCGTAGCCACCCGTGCTCACGATCGCGTCGATCTCACCGTCGAGGAGCGCGAGCGTCGGCGACGGGGTCGAGACCCACCGCGCCACGGTCTCGACCCGCGTGACCACCGGGTCGCCGGGCCACACGTAGCCCGACACCGCGGCCTCGCCGAGTGCGCTCGTGGTCGACACCGACAGCGGCGTCTCGCGATCGCTCCGCCGAGCGCCCTCGCCGCGCGCCGCCCACCACGAGAGGCCGAGCACGGGACGCGTGATGACGCCCACGACGATCTCACCGCCATCCTCCAGCGCGACGTGCACCCCCCAGTGCGGGAGGTGGTCGACGAACCACGACGTGCCGTCGATCGGGTCGACGAGCCAGCGACGCCGTCCGGCGCCCGAGGCGCCACCCTCCTCGGTGAGCAACGCGTCGTCGGGTCGGTGCAGGGCGAGCTCGTCACGGATCGCCGCGTCGACCGCGAAGTCGGCCTCGGTGACCGGCGACCCGTCGTGCTTCCACGTCGTGCGGAAGCCGCGGTCGAAGAACGCCAGCGCCAGCGCGTCGCCGACGGCCGCCAGGTGGCGCGCGAGCTCGAGGTCGGTCACGACGCCACGGAGGGGTCGCTACATCCCTCTCGCCATGTTCTCGAACTTGGCGTAGTTGCTGATGAAGCTCAGCCGGTCGATCCCCGTCGGTCCCGAGCGGTGCTTCGACACGATGATCTCCGCCTGGCCCTTGTCGTTCGTGTCGGGGTGGTACACCTCGTCGCGGTACACGAACATCACGACGTCGGCGTCCTGCTCGAGGCCGCCCGACTCTCGGAGGTCGGCGAGCATCGGCCGCTTGTCGGCCCGCAGCTCGAGCCCGCGGTTGAGCTGGGAGAGCGCCATCACCGGCACCTGCAGCTCGCGGGCGAGGACCTTGAGGCCCCGCGACATCTCCGACACCTCGACCTGGCGGTTCTCGGCCCGGGCGCTGCCGCTCATGAGCTGCATGTAGTCGATGACCACGAGGCCGAGGTCGCCGATCTTGGACTTCAGGCGGCGGGCCTTGGCCCGCACCTCCATCACGGTCACGTGCGGGTTGTCGTCGATGTAGAGCGGGGCCTCCGCCACCCGGCCGATGGCGTGGCTGATCTTGGACCACTCGGGCTCGCTGAGGCGCCCGGTGCGCAGCTTCTTGGAGTCGACCCGGGCCTCGGCCGCCAGCACCCGCTCCGTGAGCTCGTGATGGCCCATCTCGAGGGAGAAGAACAGCACCGGCCGCCGCTCGCGCACCGCCACGTGGGTGGCGACGCCGAGACCGAACGCGGTGTTGTGGACGAAGACGTCGGCGGCCACGAAGTTGTGCTCGCCGGGGACGGTGAGGTCGTAGACCTGCTCCATCCCCGCCGGCTGGATGGCGACGACCTCGTCCCACCAGATGGCGGACTCGCTGCCGATCACCAGCCGGGTGTCGTCGTAGACCGCGGTGGCGCGGCCGGCGCGCGGGTGGGCGCCGACGGTGGAGGGGGTGACGCTCCGGCGGCGGGCGGCGCCGATCTCGTCCCACGCCTCGACCGGGTTGACCGCCTCCGCGTGGCGCCGGCTCAGCGCGCACGCCCGCCGGGCGAGGCGGTGGAGCTGAGAGGAGCGACCGGGCAGGCCGATGCGGCGCTCGAAGGTGCGGATGTCCTCGGGGTGCCAGATGGCGAGCACGTGGGCGCCGCCGGCGTCGGCGCCGGACCGGGACCGCCGCCGCGTCCGGGCGTTGATGCCGAAGCGGAGCAGCAGGTGCTGCAGGTCGGCGGCCACCGCCTTGGACGGGGTGCGGTAGGTGATCTCGGGGCGGGGGCCGTCGTCGAGGTCGCTCGCGGCGAGCACGATGCCGAGGAACGCGGCGAGCTGGTCCTCGGGCATGCGGAAGACCGGCGCCGGCACCCCCCGGTCGACGCACCCGGTGCCCACCCGCGCCGCCAGCTGCTCGAGGCGGCCGGGCGCCACCGGTTCGTCGCCGAACACCGGGAGCTCGCGGGGGACCGCCACCCGGGTGCCCACGGCCAGCTCGGCCAGCGGCCGCCACCCGCAGCTCGTGAGGAACGGGTGGGCGGCGGTGGTGCAGATCTCCCGGCCCGTGCGCAGCCGCACGCGGTACACGGGCTTCACCCCGTCGTCGATCACCGCGCTGGGGCGGCGACGGGTGAGCTGGTGGTCGTCGTCGAGGGTGATGACCTCGACCTCGGCGCGAGCGACGAGCTCGCCGAGGGGGACGCGATCGCCGGTGGCGGGGTCGAGCATGAGGGTGCTCGCGGTGACGCACTTGCCCATCGCCGGGCGGGCCCCGACGATGTTGAGCGTCGAGGGCTGCAGCCCGGACAGCAGCTCGTCGAGACCGGCGTAGCCCGTCGGCAGCCCGGTGATCGACTCGCCCCGCTCGTAGAGCTCCTCGAGCCGGGTCAGGCTCTGGTCGAGGAGGTCCTTGATCAGCTTGGTGGTGTCGGTCTCGCGGTGCTGGGCGACGTCGAACACCATGGCCTCGGCGCGGTCGACGGCGGCGACGACGTCGTCGGGGAGGCTGTAGCCGATCTCCGCGATCTCACCGGCCACCCCGATGAGCCGCCGGAGCAGGGCGTGCTCGGAGACGATGCGGGCGTAGTGCGCGGCGCTCGAGGTGGCCGGCGTGCGAGCCGAGATCGACACCAGGGCGGCGGGGCCGCCCACCATGTCGAGCAGGTCGGCCCGTTGCAGCTCGTCGGACACCGTCACCGGGTCGACCGGCTCGCCGGCGCCGTAGAGGGCGAGGATCGCGTCGTAGATGTGGCCGTGAGCCGGGCGGTAGAAGTCCTCCGGCGACAGCCGCACGTCGGACGCGGCGGCGATCGCCTCCCGCGACAGCAGCATGGCGCCGAGGAGCGACTCCTCGGCCTCGAGGTTGTGGGGGGCGACCCGGCCCTCTGGACGCCGGGGCCGGGACGGGGGGTTCAGCTCGGCGATCGACATGTCGGGACTCACCGTGCAGGACGTCGCTTGTGGATCGGTAGGGCAACAACCCTGTGTCTTTCAGGTGGACGAACGGTGGATGCCTGTGGATCGTCCATGCCGAGAACGTACGTTCGCCCCGTGACGGCCCGCGCCGGGACCGTCCCCTCGTCGCCGGGGGGTCGAGGTCGTGGTCGAGCGAGAGCCTGGGGCTTACTGCGGGGTGACGTCGACGGTGACCGGGAACTCCACGTCGCTGTGGAGCTTCACGGTGACCCGGTGGGTGCCGACCTCCCGGATCGGGTCCTCGAGCTGCAGCTTGCGCCGGTCGAGCTCGACGCCGGCCTGGGCCTCGACGGCCGCCACGATGTCGGCGGCGGTGATCGACCCGAACAGCTTCCCCTCGCTCCCGGCGCGGGCCGAGATGGTGAAGGTCTGGGGGACGAGGCGGGTGGCGATCGTCTCCGCAGCCTCACGATCGGCGGCGTCGCGCAGGTCGCGCGAGCGGCGCATCGCCGCGGCCTGGGCCTCCGCCCCCTTCGAGGACTTCATCGCCAGGCCGCGGGGGAGCAGGAAGTTGCGGGCGTGGCCGTCGGCGACATCGACGATGTCGCCCTTCTTGCCGATGCCGTCGACATCGGATCGCAGGATGACCTTCACTCCTCGTCCTCCCCGACCGCCACCGGCTCGAGGTCGGCGTCGTCGCCGCCACCGGCATCGACGTCGATGTCGACATCCGCGTCGAGCTCCTCGAGCGCCAGCGGCGCGTCGCGATCGCGATCGCGCGGGCCGCGGTCGTCGCGGTCGTCGCGGTCGCCACGACCGGGACGGCCACCACCGCGGGAGCTGGTCACCCGGACGGTGTACGGCAGCAGGGCGAGCTCGCGTGCCGTCTTGATCGCCGTCGCCACGTCACGCTGGTGCTGCGAGCAGTTGCCCGACACCCGGCGCGCCCGGATCTTGGCCCGGTCGGACATGAACCGGCGCAGGAGGTTCACGTCCTTGTAGTCGACGTAGGTGACCTTGTCCTTGCAGAAGATGCAGACCTTCTTCTTGAGCTTCTTCCCGGTGTCCTTGCCCTTCGGGGTGCGCTCGCGGGTCTTCGCCTTGCGTGCCATCTAGAACGGCTCCTCGTCGTACGCGGGCGGGGCTTCGTTGCTGGCGGGCCGGGCGCCGCCGCGGGACCCGCCGCCGCCACCGCCGTCGAAGTCGCCGCCGCGACGCTCGTTCTTGGTGACCTCGACGGTGGCCCAGCGGATGCTCGGACCGACCTCGTCGGCCACGACCTCGACCACGGAGCGCTTCTCGCCCTCCTGGGTCTCCCAGGACCGCTGCTCCAGCCGGCCGCTCACGATCACGCGCATGCCCTTGCTGAAGCACTCGCCGATGTTCTCGGCCAGCTCGCGCCAGGCGACGACGTTGAAGAACGACGTCGCCTCCTCCCACTCGCTGGTCTGGCGGTTCTGCCAGCGGCGGTTGACCGCGAGGCCGAACGTGCACTGGGCGGCGCCGGAGGGCGTGTAGCGCAGCTCCGGGTCTCGGGTCAGGTTGCCGATCAGGGTGACGGCGTTTCCACTCATGTCGCTTCCTCTTCGTGCGAGGCGGGTGAGGTCGCTCCCGGCAGGGTGCGGCCGGCGGCCGCGTCCGGGATGCGGACGATCTTGTGGCGCAGCACGTCGTCGGCCAGGCGCAAGGTCCGGTCGAGCTCGCCGAGGGGCGCCGGCTCGGAGGTCACGTCGAACAGGACGTAGTAGCCCTCGGTCCGGTGGTTGAGCTCGTACGCGAGGCGGCGCTTGCCCCACTTCTCGACCTTGTTCACCGTGGCGTCGCCCTTGGTGAGCACCTCGGTCGAGCGGTTGATGAGCTGCTGGACGGCCGACTCCTCGAGCGTCGGCTCGAGGATGACCATGACTTCGTAAGGCCGCATCTGCGGACCGTCACCTCCCTCTGGACCCGGCACGGTGGCACGGGGCTCCCGAACGGTTCGGGAGCAGGGTTCGATTGGAACGAGCAAGCGTACCTGTCACCACGCCCAGCACCCTAAGCAGGGGGTGCGACAATGATGCGGGTCTCCGCTCTGCGCAGGGGCTCGCGGGCTACCAGCGGACGAGGGCGTAGGACGCCTGCGGGTCGCCGGGCACCAGGTGGACCACGACCCGCGCTCCGGGGTCGACCCCCGGCACCGGCATCTCCTCGATCACCGGCGTGCGCGAGCGCTCGCCCAGGACCACGTCGTCGATCGCCCACAGGGCGGCGGCCAGGACGGCGGCCGGAGCCCCACCCCGTCCCCGCCGGGGTGCCACCGGCGCGGCCCGGCGCTCGAAGTCGTCCCAGTCGTAGAGGTCCTCGGTCACGCGCACGGGGTCCCCGGGAAGGCGATCTGGGAGCCGGGTCCGATCCCGAGCGCGCCCAGACCCCCTCGGGGCACCTCGACGGCGCTCACGAACGGCGCCTCGGCCCGGTACACCGGGCAGCGGTCGCCCAGCTCGGGCGGGCAGGGCTCCATCCCCTGCGCGCTCACGAACCGGCCCTGCTCGTCGAAGAACGCCACCGCCAGCGGGATCAGGGTGCTCTTCATCCAGAACCCGCCCTCGATCGGTGCGTCGTAGCGGAACACCATTCCGTCGTAGCCGCGGAGGTCGGTCTGGTCCATCAGCCCCTGCGCCCGCTGCGCGTCGGTCTCGGCGAGCAGCGCGCACCACTCGGCCATCAGGCCGTTCGGATCGATGACGGTGAACGCGATCTCCCCGAAGCCCGCTAGCGGGCGACGACCGCCGGCCGCCGCCTGGCCGTCGACGACGGCGGCGCGGTCGTCGTCGACGAGGTACGGATCCGCCGGGGACGACCCGCCCCGCACGACGAGGGCCAGCACGGCCACCGCCAGCACCGTCCACGCCGCCCGCCGCAGCCACTCCCGCCCGCCGGGGGTGTCGAGGCGGGCGCCGAGATCGCTCACGCAGACATGCTGCCGTACAGGGCCATCACCTCGTGGTCGTCGCGGTCCGACAAGCCGAGCGCCTCGAGCGACGCCGCCGGCAGGTGGTAGCTCTCGGTGTCGTCGGGGAAGGCACCCGAGCGCACGTCGGCAGCGAAGGCGGCGAGGGCCGCCACCCCGTCGGCCTTGAGCGCGGCATAGCGGCGCACGAACTTCGGCGCGATGCGGTCCTCGAGGCCGAGCACGTCGTGGAAGACGAGGACCTGGCCGTCGCAGTGCCGGCCCGCCCCGATGCCGATGGTCGGCACCGGCACCGCGTCGGTGACCAGCTTGGCCACCGCGTCGGGCACGCCTTCGAGGACGATGGCGAACACCCCGGCGGCGACCAGCGCCTTGGCCTCCTCGACGAGGGCCAGGGCGGCGCCGGCGTCCTTGCCCTGCACCTTGAACCCGCCCATGGCGTGGATCGACTGCGGCGTGAGGCCGATGTGGCCCATCACCGGGATCTCGGCGTCGACGAGGGCCCGCACCGCGCTGACCCGCTTGTGGCCGCCCTCGAGCTTGACCGCCGACGCCCCGGCCCGCACGAGGACGGCGGCGTTGCGCACGGTGTCCTCGATGGAGACGTGGTAGCTGAGCCACGGGAGGTCGGCGACGACGAGGGCGCTGGGCTTGGTCCGGGCGACCGCTGCGGTGTGGTGCGCCATGTCCTCGACGGTCACCTGCAGGGTGTCGTCGTAGCCGAGCACCACCATGGCCAGTGAGTCCCCCACGAGGATCAGGTCGGCCCCGGCCTCGTCGACCATGCGCGCCCCGGGGGCGTCGTAGGCCGTGACCATCACGAGCGGGTCGCTGCCCGCCGCGACCTTGCGCGAGCGGACGGCGGGTGCGGTCATGCGCGAACCCATGTCGGACCTCCTGCCGTCCAGCGCCCCATGGCTGCCGGCGGCGATGTCAAGCGTACCCACTACCTTCGGTCCCATGTCGACCGGGACCTGCGAGAGCTGCGGCCGCGACGACCACGATCTGGTCCGCGTCCACCGGGTCTACGTCACGCCCGAGGCGTGGGACACCGAGGGCAAGGCCGAGGTCCAGGCCGACATCGAGATCTGGTGCTTCTCCTGCCGCACCCACTACCCCCACGAAGAGGTGCCGGTCACGGGCTGAGCTCGGAGCACCGGAGCACCGACGAGGTGGGCGGGTAGGCCGAGGTCTCGTCAGTCTTCGATCGGGACCCCGGTGGTCGTGGTGGTCGAGGTCGAGGACGTCGACGTCGACGAGGTCGGTGGCGCGTCCGGGTCGTCCTCGACGGTGGTCGTCGTGGTCTCGGTGTCCGGATCGGGCTCCTCGGGCTCCTCGGCGTCCCCGGCATCCTCCGGCTCGGTCGTGGTCGTCGTCTCCTCCCCCTCCCGCAGCCGGTGGGAGTCGGGGATGAGGGCGCCGCCGAGGTCGCGGGGCCGCACGAAGGAGCCCCGGTACCGCTCGTCCTCGGTGGCGACCGCCATGAACCGCCGCCAGATCTCCGCCGGCAGGCTGCCGCCGGTGACGTTGATGCCGTGCACGCCGCGGAGCGGTCGATCCTGGCCCTCGGGGTAGCCGATCCACACGGCGGTGCTGAGGCCGGGCGTGTAGCCGACGAACCACGCGTCGCCGTAGGACTGCGTGGTGCCGGTCTTGCCGGCGGCGTCGGTGCCGATGCGGGCACGGGTGCCGGTGCCCCGGGCGATCACCTGCCGGAGCACGTGGTTGACGACGTCGGCCTCGGCCTCCTCCATGACGCGCGTGACCCGGGGTGACGGCTCCCACAGGACGTTGCCGTCGGCGTCGGTGACCTTCACGATGACGTTCGGCTCCACCCGCACGCCGCGGGTGGCGAAGGTGGCGTACGCCGAGGCCATCTCCAGCACCGAGACGCTCGGCGTGCCGAGCGTGATCGACAGCAGCGGTGGCACCTCGCTGGTGATCCCGAGCTCGCGGGTGAAGCCGGCCACCCGCTCGACGCCGATGGCCTCGATCAGCTTGGCGTACACCGTGTTGACCGACCGCGCCGTGGCCTCGACGAGGTTCATCCGCCCGTAGCCGGCGTTCTCGTAGTTGTGCACCGTGTAGTCGCGCCCGGCGTTGGCGCCGGGGAACACGATCGAGGCCGGCGCGTCGAAGGCCGACTCGACCGAGAACCCGTCGGCCACCGCGGTCGCGAGCACGAACGGCTTGAACGACGACCCCGCCTGCCGGCCGGTGCCGCCGCCGTCGGTCCCGGTGGCGAAGTTCACGCGGGCGAAGGGGTCCTCCGCGTCCCAGTCGCGTCCGCCCACCATCGCCCGCACCCAACCGCCGGTGTCGACGGCCACGAGCGCTCCGGCAGGGTCGCCCTCCTCGGCCAGCACGTCGGCGTACACGGCCTCGTAGGCGGCCCGCTGCAACCCGAGGTCGATCGAGGTGTGCACCCGGAGGCCACCGCCGTTGACGCGGGCATCCCCGAACCGCGCCGCCAGCTGCCGGCGCACGTGCTCCACGAAGTACTGCGTGCCGTAGGCGGCGCCCTCGACCTTGTCCTGCACGGCCTCGTCGCGGTCGCGCACGGTGTCGGCCACCGGCACCGCGGCGATGGCGTCGCGCTCCTCGCCGCTGAGGTAGCCCTCCTCGACCATGGCCCGCAACACCAGGTCGCGGCGGGCATCGGCCTCGTCCGGCGCCCGTGAGGCGTCAGCCGCCTCGGGGGCGCGGATCAGGCCCGCCAGGTAGGCCGACTGGCCGGCGGTGAGGTCGCCGGCGTCCACGCCGTAGTACGCCTGGGCGGCGGCCTGCACGCCGTGGGCGCCCCGACCGAAGTAGATGCGGTTGAGGTAGCGCTCGAGGATCTCCTCCTTCGCCAGCTCGCGCTCGAGCTTCACGGCGAGGGTCGCTTCCTTGAGCTTGCGCACGATGGTGCGCTCGGTGCCGACGAACACGAGCTTCACGTACTGCTGCGTGATGGTCGACCCGCCCTGCAGCGGCCGGCCCCGGAGGTCGGCGATGGCGGCACGGGTGATGGCGGCGAAGTTCACGCCCGGGTGCCGGAAGAACTGGCGGTCCTCGGCGGCGAGCACGGCGTTGACGAGATGCGGCGACACGTCGGCGAGCGGGATCGACGTGCGGTTCTCGCCGCCCGAGAGCTCGGCCAGCCGGTTCCCGTCGGCGTCGAACAGGAACGTCGTCTCCACCGGGACGTCGGCCTCGGGGAGCGGGACGCGGGCGAGGACGTAGCCGACGCCCGACAGGCCGGCCACGGCGAGCAGCACGATCAGGAACAGGGGGCGGCGCAGGCGCCACAGCAGGCTGCGCCGCCCGGGGGGTCGGTCTCGGCTCACGACGAGATCGAGGCTACGAGCGCGCCCCCCGAGAGCGCGAGGATGGCGAGGCCGGCCAGGGCCGCCCGCCACGCCCACGGCGGATCGCCGGCCGGCGTAGGTGGATCGGCCACCTCGACGCCGATCACCTCGAAGGTGACCTCGGCGTAGGAGACGGCGAGAAACCCGCCGAGCGCGGCCGCGATCGCGGCGATCACCACGCCCGTCCCCCACGACTCGAGGGCGACCGCGCCCTGCCACGTCTCCGGCGCCAGCACCAGCCAGGCGCCGAGGGCGAGCGCGGCCGCGGTGGGGTAGGACGGCGGCCCGGGCACGACCGCCTCGGGTCGCCGCCACAGCCGCAGCACGGTGATCGCCACGAGGAGCGCCAGCACGCCGAGCCATCGCGACGACAGGTCGGCGGCCGCGCCGACCGCCACGGCGGCGCCGGGCGCAGCGGCGATGGCGAGCACCGGGTGGAGGCCGACCGCCATCACGACGGCCGCCGCGCCGAGCAGGTGGGCGTCGGCCAGCACGCCGGCGGCCGCCACCGCCCAGAGCCCGAGCGAGACGGCCGGCCGATGGGCGAGCGCGGCCGCCACCACCGCGAGCGCGAGCACCGGCAGC
>Ga0247717_1000090_pt1 | contig 26581 bp, 20 predicted proteins | sample 24E_NmetaG_FD_189047 | JGI IMG/M metagenome (GOLD analysis project Ga0247717, IMG submission 189047) | Soil microbial communities from hillslope of Landscape Evolution Observatory, University of Arizona, Oracle, AZ, United States - 2-4-E_N | ecosystem: Engineered > Artificial ecosystem >... | reverse complement strand
GACCTGGGGGCGCCGGGCGACGCCGACGCGTTCGAGCGGCTGCTCGGCACGCTGCCTCCTGGCACCGACGCCCGAGCCGTCGAGGCCGAGGCCCAGACGTGGCGCCTGCCGGTGGTGGCCTACCGCCGTCGCCCGCCGTGCCCGGCGCCCGCCGCCCGCGCGCGGGCCGAGCACGCCCCGCCCGCGCTCGCCCCGGCCGACCCGCCGGCGCCGCTGGCCGGCGTCGAGGTCGTCGACCTCACCGCGGTGTGGGCCGGGCCGCTGGCGACCTGGCTGCTCGCCGCGCTCGGGGCCCGGGTCACCAAGGTCGAATCCGCGGTTCGGCCCGACGGCATGCGGGGCCGGCCGGCGGTGTTCGCCGCCCTCGACGCGGGCAAGGAGCACGTCGCGCTCGACCTCCGCCGCCCCGACGACCACGCCGAGCTCGTGGAGCGGATCGGCGCGTCCCGCGTGCTGGTCGACAGCTTCTCGCCCCGGGTCATGCCCAACCTCGGGCTCACCCCGGCCGACCTCGGGCCTGCGGCCGACGGTCTGGTGACCGCCTCGATCACCGCGTTCGAGCCCGGGACCGCCGAGCACCGCTGGGTCGCCTACGGCACCGGCGCCCACGCCCACTGCGGCCTCGGCGACCTCGGGACCGGAGCGTTCGCGGCGCCGGTGCTGTCGTACCCCGACCCCCTCGCCGGGCTGGCCGCCGCCGCCGGCGTGCTCGCCGCGCTCGCGGGACCGGGGGCCAGTCGGGTGACGGCCTCGCTCGCCGGTGCCGCCGCGCCCCTCGCTGCCGCGGACGGCGCGGGCCGCCTCGTCGCCGCGCCGGGCGAGGCCGTGGCCGGGCTCCGCGCCCGGCTGGCCGAGCGCGGCTGGCTCGACGACCGCGGGTTCCCCCGGCCGCCGTTCGTGCTCGGCGGTGCCTCGTGAGCAGTGCGCGGGTCGCGCTGGAGGTCGAGGCCGGCGTCGGGGTGCTGACGCTGCGGGGCGACAACGCGCTCAACCTCTACGACCTCGCCATGCGCGACGCGCTCATCGAGGCCCTCGCCGCCATCGCCGCCCACCCCGACGCCCGGGCGGTGGTGCTCCGGTCCGAGGGGCCGAGCTTCTCCGCTGGCGCCGACCTCAGCGAGTTCGGCACCGCCCCCTCGGTGCTCGAGGCCCGGCGCATCCGGTGGGACCGCGACCCGTGGACGCCGCTGTGGGAGCTGCCCCAGCCCACCGTGGCGTGCCTCAAGGGCCACGCCCTCGGCGCCGGCCTGGAGATGGCGCTGCTGTGCGACCTCCGGCTGGCGGCGCCCGACACCCGGCTCGGGCTGCCCGAGACCAAGCTGGGCATGCTGCCCTCGGCGGGGGGGACCCAGGGCCTGCTGCGGGTGGCCGGCTCCGCCCGCGCGCTGGCGCTCGTGCTCAGCGCCACCACGATCACCGCGGACGAGGCGGCCGAGCTCGGCGTGGTGCAGCGCGTGTGCGACGACGTCGACGCCGCCGGGATGGAGGTGGCCGCCCGGCTGGCGGCGACGCCCCCCGGCCCGCTGCGGGCCGCCCGGCGGGCGCTGCGGGCCGCCGCCGACCTGCCGCTGCCGCTCGGCCTCGATGCCGAGCGGGCGCTGGCTCAGGCGTCCGGTGCGAGCGCCGCCCACGTCTCGGCCATCGACGCCCAGGGGTCGTCGCCGACGGGGTAGGGCGCGAGCACGACGAGGGTGGCGCCGGCCGCGCGGTAGTCGTCGAGTCGGGCGCGCACCGCGTCGGCGTCGCCGTGGGCGCCGAGGGCGTCGAGGGCGGCTGGGCTCCGGTCGTCGGCATCGAGCCCGGCGGCGACCAGCACCCGCCGGTAGGCGTCGAGCCGGCCGTAGGCGTCGAGCTGGCGCGCGAGCTCGGCGCGGGCCTCGGCGGGGGGACCGACGCAGGCCGGCACGTAGCACGCGATCTCCAGCGCGTCGGGGTCGCGGCCTCCCGCGGTCGCGGCCTCGCGCGCCCACCCGGCGAGCCGCTCGACCTGGGCCGGCGTCGCCCAGTTCGCCACCAGCCCGTCGGCGAGCGCGCCGGCCAGCGCCGCGGTGCGCGGTCCCAGCGCGGCGAGCACGATCGGCGTGGCCGGCGCCGGCTGGACCCCGCGCAGGGTGAAGTCGAGCTCGGGGAGCGACGCGCCCGCGGCGCGCTGCACCCGCCCGTCGTGGAGGACGGCGCGCAGCACCTCGAGGTGCTCGGCCACCTCGTCCACGCGCAGTGCCCGCCGGCCCAGCCACGCCGCGGCCGTCTCCCGGTGACCGGCGCCGACGCCGAGCACGAACCGGCCACCGGTGACCTCGGCGACGGTGGCCGCGCCCATGGCCAGCGTCACCGGGCTCCTCGCCGGCAGGGGCACGATCCCCGTCGCCAGCCGGGCCCGCTCGACGTCGCCGGCCAGGGCCGCGCACGTCACCAGCGCGTCGCGGCCGGCGACCTCGGGGATCCAGACGCTGTCGTAGCCGAGCGCGTCCACGAGGGCGGCCTGCTCGCGCACATCGGGCAGCGGTCCCCTGATCGCCACCGCGGTCCCGATGCGCACGCCTCATTCTGGGTGCTGGCCGATGAGACGACCAGCCGGCATCGTCTCGCGTGGTGTGACACGATGCGGCTGCCACGCGTCGCGGGGGCGACGACGGGCCAGGGGAGGTGTGCCGTGGGACGGCTCGACGGCAAGGTCGCCATCGTCACCGGCGGGGCGCGAGGCGTGGGCCTCTCGCACGCCAAGCTGCTCGCCTACGAGGGCGCGGCGGTGGTCGTGAACGACCTCGGCGGCGAGTGGGACGGCAGCGGTCACGACGACCGCCCGGCCCAGCAGGCCGTGGACGAGATCGTCGCCGCCGGCGGTCGCGCCGTCGCGAGCTACGACGACGTCGCCGACTGGGAGGGCGGCCAGCGGCTCGTGAACCAGGCGGTCGAGTCCTTCGGCCGCCTCGACATCCTCATCTGCAACGCCGGCATCCTGCGCGACCGGATGACGTTCAACATGACCGAGGAGGAGTGGAACGCGGTCATCCGCGTCCACCTCAACGGGCACTTCGTGCCGGTGCGGTGGGCGGCGGCCTACTGGCGCGAGCAGGTCAAGGCCACCGGCCAGCCCGCCAACGGCCGTGTCGTGCTCACCTCCTCGGAGGCCGGCCTGTACGGCAACGCCGGCCAGCTCAACTACGCGGCGGCCAAGGCCGGCATCGCGTCGATGGCGATGGTGCTGGCCCGCGAGCTCGAGCGCCACGGCTGCACCGCCAACGCCATCTGCCCCCGGGCGCGGACCCGGCTCACCGAGAACACCTTCGGCGCGTTCAACGTGGCCGATGGCGCGTTCGACGCCTGGGACCCCGACAACGTGGCGCCCTGGGTGGCGTTCCTGTGCTCCGACCACGCCGCCCACATCAGCGGCCAGTGCTTCGTGGTCGGCGGCGGCACCATCGAGCTGGTCCAGATGCCGACGGTCGCGAACCGGATCACCAAGGACGGCCGCTGGGAGCTCGACGAGCTCGCCGCCGCGGCCAGCGACCTGTTCGGCGACCGGCCGACCCGCCCCCGGGCGTTCCCGGTGGGCGAGAACCTGCCGACGGGCTGACGCGATGAGCCAGGCGCTGGAGGGCATGCGCGTGCTCGAGCTGGCGACGGGCATCCAGGGCCCCTACGCCGGCAAGCTGTTCGCCGACCTCGGTGCGGAGGTGATCAAGGCCGAGCCGCCGGGCGGCGACCCCGCGCGCCGCCGTGGCCCGTTCCCCGGTGACGAGGAGGATCCCGAGCAGAGCGCGCTGTTCCTGCACCTGAACACCAACAAGCGCGGCATCGTCGTGGACCCGTCGACCCCCGCCGGGCGCGACCGCGTGCTGCGGCTCGCGGGCACCGCCGACCTCGTGATCGAATCCGAGGCCCCGGGGGTGCTCGACCGGTGGGGACTCGGCTTCGAGGCGCTCCGGGCCGTCAACCCCCGTGTCGTCCTCGCCAGCATCACCCCCTTCGGCCAGGACGGCCCCTACGCGCACTACAAGGGCGAGGAGATCGTCTACTACGCGATGGGCGGCCCGATGGGCTCCACCGGGCTCGCCGAGCGCGAGCCGGTCAAGCTCGGCGGCGACATCATCAGCTACCAGTGCGGCAACCTCGCCGCCGCCGCCTCCCTCGCCGCCCTCGCCGCGGTGGCGCTGCACGGCGAGGCGATCCACCTCGACTGCTCGAACTTCGAGAGCCAGGAGGGCTCGATCGACCGCCGCCTCGCGTTCCTCACCGGCGCGTCCTACAACGGGGCCCTGCCCCGGCGCGAGGGGACCCAACGCTTGTCGCCGGCGCCGATGGGCATCTATCCCTGCGCCGACGGCTACGTCCAGGTCATCACGATCCCCACCTGGGTGCCGCGCATGCTCGCCACCCTGCAGGACCCCACCCTCGACGAGCTGTACGGCACGCCGACGTGGCTGTTCGACCCCGAGGTGCCCGACGCCACCGACGCCGTGCTGTACCCGTGGCTGCTCGAGCGGACCAGGGCCGAGGCGATGGCGGCGGCGGAGGCCAACCAGTGGCCGGTCACCGCGGTGCACACCACCGCCGACGTCGTCGCCGACGAGCACTTCACCGCCAGAGGCTTCCTCGTCGAGGTCGACCACCCCGCCGCCGGCCGCATCCGCCAGCCCGGCGCCCCGTTCCGCATGGACGACGGCTGGGCGCTGCGCCGGCCCGCGCCGCGGCTCGGCGAGCACGACGCCGAGGTCGATGCCGAGCTCGCCGCGCCCGCCCGGCCCGCGGCCGTGCCCGCCGCCGCCAGCCCGGCGCGGCTGCCGCTGGAGGGGGTGCGGGTCCTCGACCTCAGCGTGGTGTGGGCCGGGCCCTACTGCACGATGCTGCTCGGCGACCTCGGGGCCGAGGTGCTGCGCATCGACAACCCGTACCTGTTCCCGTCGAGCACCAAGGGCTTCATGCCCCGGGTCTCCAAGGAGATGGTCGAGGCGCTCGGGCCGATCGTCGGCGCGTTCCCCGACGGGGACCCCGGCGAGCGGCCCTGGAACCGCCACGCCATGTTCAACTGCCACGCCCGGAGCAAGCGCATCGCCACCCTCGACCTCCGGCAGGACTCCGGCCGCGAGGCGTTCCTGCGCCTGGTCGAGGTCAGCGACGTGCTGGTGGAGAACAACGCCGCCCGCGTGCTCGACAAGCTCGGCCTCGGCTGGGACGTGCTGCGGGCCCGCAACCCCCGGTTCATCTGCGTGCGCATGGCCCCCATGGGCCTGTCCGGTCCCTACCGCGACCACGTCGGCTTCGGCGCCCACTTCGAGGCGCTGTCGGGGCTCACCGCCATCCGCGGCTACGCCGACGCCGACCCCACCAGCACCACCTCGGTGTTCCACATGGACCCCGCCAGCGGCGCCACCGGCGCGTTCGCGGTGATGGCGGCGCTGCGCCGGCGCGAGCGCACCGGCACCGGCACGCTGATCGAGTTCGCCCAGTCCGAGAACCTCATGCAGCACATCGGCGAGCTGCTCGTCGACGCCGCCCGCACCGGGCGCGACCACCCGCCCCTCGGCAACCGCCATCGCACCCGCGCGCCCCAGGGCTGCTACCGCTGCGACGGCGACGACGCCTGGGCCGTGGTGTCGGTGGGCGACGACGAGGAGTGGGCCGGCCTGCGCCGGGCGATGGGGGAGCCGGCCTGGGCCGCGGACGAGCGCTTCGCCACCGCCGCCGGTCGCCGGGAGCACCACGACGAGATCGACGAGGGCATCACCGGGTGGACCGCCGGGCTGGGCCCCGGCGAGGTGTTCCACCGGTGCCAGGCCGAGGGCGTCCCCGCCGGGCCGGTGCTGAACGAGCTCGAGGCCCTGGCCGATCCCCACCTCGCCGCCCGCGGCTTCTTCCGCGAGAACACCGGCGTCGACACCGGCACCCACCGCTACCCCGGGCACCTGTGGCACTGGGACGGCCCGCCGCTGGCGTGGGGCCCGATCCCGGCGATGGGCGAGGACAACGAGTACGTGTGGAAGCAGGTCGCCGGCCTGACCGACGCCGAGTACGACGCCCTGGGCGCCGACGGCCACCTGGCCACCTGCTACTTCGGCCCCGACGGCAACCCGGTCTAGCGGTGGGCGGCGCGCTCAGCCCGTACCGGGTGCTCGACCTCACCACCGACCGCGGGTGGCTCACCGGCAAGCTGCTGGCCGACCTCGGCGCCGACGTGGTGAAGGTCGAGCCGCCCGGCGGCGATCCCGGCCGGCGGCGGGGGCCGTACGCGGGCGAGGTGCCCCACCCCGAGGAGAGCCTCGGGTGGTGGTTCTTCAACCGGGGCAAGCGGGGGATCACCCTCGACCTCGACCGCGCCGACGGGCGGGCCGTCATGCGCCGGCTGGCGGCGGACGCCGACGTGCTCGTCGAGTCCTTCGACCCCGGCTGGCTCGCCGAGCGGGGGCTCGGCTACGACGACCTCGCGGCGGCCAACCCGCGCCTGGTGTACACCTCGGTGTCGCCCTTCGGCCAGGACGGGCCCCGCGCCGGCTGGGCCGCCACCGACCTGGTCCTGTCGGCCACCGGCGGGCCGCTGTGGCTCACCGGCGACCGCGACCGCCCCCCGGTGCGCATCTCGGTGCCGCAGTACTTCCTCCACGCCGGGGCCGAGGCGGCCGTGGCGACGATGCTGGCGCTCTACCACACCGCGTCCACCGGCGAGGGCCAGCACGTCGACGTCGCCGCCCAGCTCGCCACCATCCGCACGCTGATGAACGCCACCGCCTTCCCGCACCTGGAGGGCGTCGAGGTGCAGCGCCAGGGCCGGAGCGTCGCCCACGGCCACGCCCGGTTCCGCATGCTGTTCCCCTGCGCCGACGGCCACGTGACCGTGCTCATCACCGGCGGCGCCCTCGGCGCGATGATCGTCAAGGGCATGCTCGGCTGGATCGCCGAGACCGACGGCCTCCCGGGCTGGCTCACCGAGGTCGACTGGGCCGGCATCGACTTCGCCTCCCTCGCCGGCACCGACGAGGGCCGCGACTTCTTCGAGCGGGTGTCGGACGTGATCGGCGCGTTCTTCCTCACCCGCACCAAGGACGAGCTGTACGCCGAGGCGCTGCGGCGGCGGTTCCTGCTGGCGCCGGTCAACACCGTCGCCGACATCCGTGCCGATGAGCAGCTCGCCGCCCGCGAGTACTTCGTGCCCGTCGACCACGGCGAGCGGGGCGCCGTCGCCTATCCCGGGCCGTGGGCCAAGCTCAGCGCCACCCCGCTGGTCGACACCCCGCGGGCGCCGCGGATCGGCGAGCACAACCACGACGTCCTCGCCGGCGAGCTCGGCCTCGTCGCCACCGAGCTCGACCGGCTGGCCCGAGCGGGGGTGCTGTGACGACCGACGTGTTCGAGGGCCTCAAGGTGTGGGACATGTCCTGGGTCGGGGTGGGGCCGCTCACCGCCCGCTACCTCGCCGACTACGGGGCGACGGTCGTGCGGCTCGACACCAGCTCCCGGCCCGACGTGCTCCGGCTCACCCCGCCGTTCCGCGACGGCCAGCCCGGCCTCAACCGGTCGCACTTCTATGGCGACTACAACGCGTCCAAGCTCGGCATCGGCCTCGACCTCATGAACCCGCTGGGCCGCGACGTCGCCCTGCGGCTGGTCGACTGGTGCGACGTGCTGCTCGAGAGCTTCACCCCCAAGACCATGGCGGCCTGGGGGATGAGCTACGACGAGCTGCGGGAGCGCAACCCGTCGATGGTGATGCTGTCGACCTGCATGCAGGGCCAGACCGGCCCCCGCCGTGACTACCGCGGCTTCGGCAACCTCATGGCCGCCCTCGCCGGGTTCTACGAGATCTGCGGCCACCCCGACCGCGACCCGGTGCCGGTGTACGGCGCCTACACCGACTTCATCTGCCAGCGCTTCGCCGCCACCGCCCTCATCGCCGCCCTCGACCACCGCCGCCGCACCGGCGAGGGCCAGCACATCGACCTGTCGCAGTTCGAGGCGGCGGTGCAGCTGCTCGGGCCCGAGCTGCTCGAGGTGGAGCTCACCGGCCGGGCCGCCACCCGTGACGGCAACCGGTCGCCGTGGGCGTGCCCGCACGGCGTGTACCCGACCCGCCCGGTGCGGGGCCACGAGGGCTGGGTGGCGATCGCGGTCGAGACCGACGCCCAGTGGGCGGCGCTGCGGGCCGCCATGGGCGACCCGGCGTGGGCGGCGGCGCCCGAGCACCAGACGCTGCTCGGGCGGAAGGCCGACGAGGAGGCGATCGACGGGCACCTCGCGGCCTGGACCGCGGGGTGGGAGCAGGGCGAGCTCGTCGCCACCCTGCAGCCGGCCGTGCCCGCCGGCGAGGTCCACGACCAGACCGGGCTGCACCTCGATCCGCAGGTCGCCCACCGCGGGTACTTCGTCACCCTCGACCACACCGAGATCGGCGAGGTCCCCTACGACGGGCTCCAGGCCCGGCTGTCGCGCACGCCGGGTCGGCTGCGCAAGCCGGCGCCGTGCGTGGGGGAGGACACCTACACCGTGCTGGAGGACCTCCTCGGCATGGACGCGGAGGAGATCGGCGACCTGCTGGCCGCCGAGGCTGTCGAGATCACCGGAGGATGACCGAGGCGTGAACCTGACCATGCTCGCCGACCTGCCGTCGATGATCGTGCCCGAGGGCACCGCGCTCGTCGACGCCGAGGGGCCGATCGACTACGAGACCCTGCGGGCCCGGGTCGCCGGTACCGCCGGCCTGCTCGCCGGCCTCGGCGTCGGGCCCGGCGACCGGGTCGGGATCCTGTCGACGAACCGCGCCGCCGTCGTCGAGGCGCTGTTCGCCACCGCGGCGCTGGGCGCCACCGTTGTGCCCATGAACTACCGGGCCAAGCCCGACGAGCTGCGCCACCTGCTCGCCGACTCCGGCGCCCGGGTGCTGTTCGCCGAGCAGCGCTACGCCGGCGACGTCGCCGCGGTGCGGCCGGCCTCGCTCGCCGAGGTCGTCGTCCTCGACGACGCCGACGGCTACCCCGCCGCCCGCGACGCCGCCGAGCCCGACCTCGACATCGCGGACGTCGACGACGACGAGGTGGCGATCCTGCTGTACACGAGCGGGACGACCTCGATGCCCAAGGGCGTCATGCTGACCCACGGCGCCCTCACCGGCTACGTGATGGGCGCCAACGACGCCGCCGACGGCACCACCGAGGGCACGTCGCTGCTGTCGGCGCCGCTGTACCACGTGGCCGGGGTGACGTCGCTGCTCAACGCGCTCTACACCGGCCGTCCGACGGTGCTGCTCCCGCAGTTCGAGCCGGCGGCGTGGCTGGCGGCGGTGGCCGAGCACCGCGTGACCCACGCCTTCCTGGTGCCGACCATGCTGGCGCGGCTGCTGGAGGACCCGGCGCTCGAGCGCGCCGACCTGTCGAGCCTGGAGCAGGTGACCTACGGCGCGGCGCCGATGCCCGCACCGGTGATCCGCCGGGCGCTCGAGCGGTTCCCGTCCTCGGTGCGGTGGTCGGGCGCCTACGGCCAGACCGAGACCACCGCCACGGTGGCGGTGCTCGGCCCCGACGACCACGACCTCTCCGGCGACCCGGCCGAGGTCGAGGCCAAGCTGGCCCGGCTCGCATCCGTCGGCCGGCCTCTCGAGGACGTCGAGCTGCGGGTCGTCGACCCCGACGGCAACCCGCTCGGGCCGGGCGAGGTCGGCGAGGTGCAGCTGCGCACGTTCCGGTCGATGCGGGGCTACTGGGGCGCGGAGGAGAAGACCCGGGTCACCGTCGACGACGAGGGCTGGGTCCACACCGGCGACGTCGGCCACCTCGACGCCGACGGCTACCTGTTCCTCACCGGGCGGGCGGGCGACCTCATCATCCGGGGCGGCGAGAACGTCGCCCCCGCGGAGGTCGAGGCCGTCCTCTACGAGCACCCCGACGTGCTCGAGGCCGGCGTGGTCGGGATGCCCGACGAGACCTGGGGCGAGCGGGTGGCGGCGGTGGTGGCCCTGCGCGAGGGCGCCGCCGCCACCGCCGAGGACCTGGTGGCGTTCTGTGCCGGGCGGCTGGCGAGCTTCAAGCGCCCCGAGCGGGTGGTGGTGGTCGACGAGCTGCCCCGCACCTCCACCGGCAAGGTCGTGCGCCGTGACCTCACCGGCCTGGTCGGCCAGTGAGCGCGCAAGGAGCAGGTTCGTGAGCGACCTCGCATGGGTCGAGCGATGGGTGGCCGTGGGCGGGTACGGCGCCACCCTCGGGGTGCGGGCCGAGCACCTCAGCGCGGACGGGGCCCGGCTGGCGCTCGGGTTCCGCACCGAGATCTCCAACGGCGACACCGCCCTGCACGGCGGGGTGGCGGCCTCGATGGTCGACCTCGCCGCCGGGGCCGTGGCCCGGGCCGCGCTCGGCGAGGAGAGCGGGCCGTGGCACACCGTCGCGGTGCAGGTCGGGTACCTGTCGGCCGCGCTCTCGGAGGGGATCGTGGCCACCGCCCGGCTGCTGCGCCGGGGCAAGGAGCTCGCCTACGTCGGCGTCGAGGTCGCCGGCGAGGGTGGCAAACCGATCGCGGCCGGCACCGCCACGGTGCGCGGCCGCTTCGGGGCCGAGCCCGTCGTCGGCCCTACCGCGTTGGGAGACGGCGGCGAGGCCGATCCCGGCCCGATGGGACCGTTCATCGGGCGGGTGCCGTTCCACGCCGTCCTCGGGTTGGAGGTCGAGCACATGGCCGGCGGCCGGTCGCGCATCGTGCTGCCCGCGACCGCCGCCGCCGGCGATGCCGGTGGGGGCGTGGCCGAGGGCGCGGTGCTCGCGCTGCTCGACACCACGGGGTCGATGGCGGCGTGGGCCGAGACCGGCCCGGGCCGGTTCAAGGCGTCGACCACCGGCCTGCAGGCCCGGTTCCTCGAGCCGGTGCCGGCGGGTGACCTCGTCGGGTACGGCCGGGTCCTGCACCACGACCGCGAGCTGCTGCTCACCGACGTCGAGATCGCCCGGCGCGACGACCGCCGCGTCGTCGCCGCCGGCACGGTGAACTACCGCATCGTCACCCCGGAGCTGGCCCGATAGGCGAGTGCGCCTCCCCGGCGGGAGCGGCCGGGTGAGGAGCGGGCTCGACGGGCTCGACCGGGGGGTGATCGGGCCGGTGCGCACGCTCGACCCGGCCCGGCCGGTCGCGCCCGGCCTCACTGTGCACCGCGGCCGGGTCGCGGCGCTGGAGCCGCCTCCCCGGGGTGCCGGCTGCCGGCTCCCGCCCGGGGCGGTGGTGGTCCCCGGGTTCGAGGACCCCCACCTCCACCTGCTGGCCATGGCCGCGGCCCGCCTGTCGGTCGACGCCGGCCCGGCCGCCGCCCCCGATCTCGCCGCCCTCGGCCGGGTGCTGGCCGCGGGAGCCGCCGAGCGGCCGGAGGTGGCGTGGCTGCGGGCCACGGGCTTCGACGACGCCCTCGTCGCCGAGCGCCGGCTCCCGGGCGCTGCGCTGCTCGACGCCGCCGCCGGCCGACGGCCGCTCGTGGTGCACCACGCCGCCGGGCGCGTCGTGCTCCTCAACACCGCCGCCCGGTGCCGGCTCGGCGTCGACGGCGACGGCGTGCTCGACAGCCGCGATCCTCGCCTCGCCGCGGTGCCGCCACTCGGCCCCGCCGAGCTCGCCGCCGGGCTCGGCGCCGTCCGCGATGCGTTGCTGGCCGCCGGTGTCGTCGCCGTCACCGACGCCACCGCCACCAACGGGCGAGCCGAGGTCGAGCTGCTCGACGGCTTCGCCGCCACCGCGCTCGCCCCGCTCGAGGTGACGGTGCTGCCCTCGGCGCGCGCGCTGGGCGACCTCGGCGGGGCCCGGCCCGGCAGCCGGCTCGGCACCGCCCGGCTCGGCCCGGCGGCGAAGGTGGTGGTCGAAGGTGACGAGCCCGGCGACCTCCACGCGCTCATCGCCGCCGCCCGTCGCGACGGCTGGCCGGTGGCACTGCACGTCACCGACGTCGACGGGGTCGACCGGGCGCTGGGCGCCCTGCGGGCGGTGCCGGCGCTGCCGCCGGGGCGCCGCGACCGGCTCGAGCACCTGTCGCTGTGCCTGCCGGAGCAGGTGGCGCAGGTCGCTGCCAGCGGCGCCGCGGTGGTGACCCAGCCGGCGTTCCTCCACGCCCGGGGCGCGAAGTACGCCGAGCAGCTCGGCGAGGTCGAGCGGGCGTGGCTCTACCGCGTGCGCTCGCTGCTCGACGCCGGCGTGACGGTGGCAGCGTCGTCCGACGCGCCCGTGGTCGACGCGTCGCCGCTGGCGTCGATGGCGGCCGCCGTCGACCGGCGCGGCCTCGCCCCCGGCGAGGCCGTCGACGCCGCCACCGCGCTGGACCTCGTCACCCGGTCGGCCGCCGCGGTGTCGGGCACCGGCGGCGGCGTGCTGCGCGCCGGCGGCCCCGCCGCGTTCGTAGTGCTCGATGCCGACCCGTGCCGGGTGGGCGCCGAGGAGGTCCGCGTGCTCGCCACCGTCGCCGCCCGTCCGGGGGCGCCGGCGGTCTAGGTTCCCACCATCCCGACCGGAGGAGGCCCCGTGCCCGTCGACCCGCAGGTCAGCCAGCTCCTCTCGCAGATGCAGGCCATGGGGATGCCCGGCCTGTCCGAGCTGCCGGTCGAGCAGGCCCGCGCCGCGCTCGCCGCCGCCCGGATCACGGCGGGACCGTCCGAGGAGGTCGCCGCCGTCGACGACCTGGCCATCCCCGGCCCCGCCGGCGACCTCCCGGCCCGGGTGTACCGGCCCTCGACCGAGCACGGGCTGCCGGTGGTGGTGTACTTCCACGGCGGCGGCTGGGTCCTGGGTGACATCGAGAGCCACGACCCCACGTGCCGCGCGCTCGCCAACCGGGCCGGCGCCGTCGTGGTCAGCGTCGACTACCGGCTGGCGCCGGAGGCGCCGTTCCCCGCCGCGGTCGAGGACTGCCTGGCCGCCACCCGCTGGGTAGCCGCCAGCGCCGACCGGCTCGGCGTCGACGGGGCCCGGCTGGCGGTGGCGGGCGACAGCGCCGGCGGGAACCTCGCCGCGGTGGTCGCCCAGCTCGGGCGCGACGAGGGCGGGCCGGCGATCCGGTTCCAGCTCCTCGTCTACCCGGTGACCGACGGCGCGATGGACACCGCGTCCTATCGCGACAACGGCGAGGGCTACTTCCTCACCGCCAAGGACATGCGCTGGTTCTACGACCTCTACGCCGGTCCGGTCGACGATCCCCGGGTGTCGCCGCTGCGGGCCGCGGATCTCGCCGGGTTGCCCCCGGCGATGGTCATCACCGCCGAGTTCGACCCGCTGCGCGACGAGGGCGACGCCTACGCCGCGCGGCTCGCGGGAGCGGGCGTGCCGGTCGAACACGTGGCGTGCCCGGGCATGATCCACGGCTTCTTCGGCATGGGCGCCGCCGTCGACGCCGCCGGCGCCGTCGTCGACCGGGCCGGGCGAGCGCTCCGGGACGCGCTGGCCCCGGCCTGAGCACCGCGCAGCCGGTGGGCGACCCGCCGGCCCGTCACCGTGGAGACCGCCATCGCCGCGCACCGCGCCAGTGACCTCGGCGCCCGGGGCTCAGTCCGCCGGCGTCGCCCAGAGGAACGTGAAGTCCGGTCGGACTCTGACAGGTACACGCTCGGCTACCGTTCCGTCCCTGGTCGAGCGACCAGATGATCGCCGACGGCATTTCGATCATGCGCACGTCCAGGACACCGCCGCCGAGTGGGCATCGACGAGCGCATCCGGTTCCGACATCGCATCATCCGCGCCGAGTGGTCGAGCGCGCCTGCCCGGCCGTGGTCGACGCGTCGACGCCGCCACCGCGCTGGACCTCGTCACCCGGTCGCCCGCCGCCCGTGACCGGGCGGCGGTCAGGCGGCGTCGACGCGCCGGCCCGCCACCGAGGAGACCGCCATCGCCACCAGCGCGACGGCGCCCATGCCGGTGAGCGTCACCCGCAGGCCCACCGCGTCGGCGAGCGCGCCCAGGGGCAACGCCGCCATCCCGAACCCGCTGAAGCTCAGCATGTTCAGTGCCTGCACCCGTCCGTGGAAGGCACGGTCGGTGCGGGCGAGCACCAGGCTGTTGTTCATGGACTGGTAGCCCGACGACGCCCCGCCCAGCAGCACGGCGGCGAGGAGCGCGACGGCGAAGCTCGGCGCCAGCGCGAGCGCGACGACGCCGCCCCCGAAGCCGATGCCGGCGAGGCGCTGGAGCAGGGCGGCGCGGGCGCCGTCGGCGTGGCGGGCGAGCAGCAGCGACACGACGACGGCGCCCACGGCGGTGGCCGCCGAGAGGATCCCGAAGCCGGTGGCGCCGACGTCGAAGAGCTCGTCGGCGATCGAGGGCAGGAACGCGATGTAGGGGAACGCGGCCACCACGACCACGAAGGCGGTGGCGACGAGCAGGGCCAGGTCCGGCCGAGCGCGCACGTAGCGCACGGCCTCGGTCAGCTCGCTCATCGGTGACGTGGTGCTCGCCGTCGCCGGCCGGCCCGGCGGCAGGCCGGCGGTGGCCCCGGCGGCGACCACGAGGAGCGCGGTCGACACCAGGTACACACCGCCGGCACCGACCGCCGGCACGCCGAGCAGCACGCCGGCCACCGATGGGCCGAGCACCCTGGTCCCGTTCATGGCCATCTGCTGCAGGACGATGGCGTTGCCCAGGAGCCCGGGGCCGACCAGCTCCCCGGTGAAGGCCATGCGGGCGGGGCCGAGCACCGAGAACGCGACACCCTGCACGGCGCCGGCGGCCACGAGCATCCAGTAGGCGACGACGTCGGCGACGATGGCGGCCCCGAGGAGCCCGGCGCTCACCGCCATCGTCAGCTGCGCGGCGAGCAGCAGCCGCCGCTTGGAGAGGCGGTCGGCGGCGACGCCACCGAAGGGGGTGACGAGCAGCATCGGGACGCCGAACGCGAGGAAGACCCCGCCGAGGCCGGCGTTCGATCCGGTCAGCTCGTGGGCCAGCCACCCGCGGGCGATGACCTGCATCTGCACGGCCAGGAACGACAGGACGTTGCCGATCCACAGCTGCCGGTAGTCGGGCACGGCCAGCGAGGCGAACGTCGCCGGCGAGGTCCGCGCCGCGACTGCCACCGGCTCGAGGGCCTCGGGCTCGACGGCGGCGTCGCTCACGGCCGGACCGTACACGCGGCCCCGGCGCGGTGGCCGTGCCGGGCGCGGCGGCGGCGCCGGCCTCGACGCCCGTGGTCCGTACGGAGGGTCGTTGCGCGACCCGCCGCCGTCGTGTTCTCTGTGGGTTCACCATCTCGGGGGGGAGGGGTCGTGACGTTCCTGGACGACGACGATGATCGGGTCGCGCCCGGCAGCACGGGGCACCTGGCGCGCTACTGGTGGATCTACGCGCTCGTGGCGGTGGTGGCCGTGGTGGCCGTCGTCGTGCCGGTGGTGAGCGGCGACGACGACGAGGAGGAGCAGCCGGCGGCCGGGACGGCGAGCACCGCCGCGCCCGCGGCGGAGGGGCCGTGGCGGCCCGGGTCCGGCGACCTGGTCCACGGCTCGGGCACGACCGGGGGTGGCGTGGCGTGCGAGGAGGGCACGAGCCAGGTGGCGGGCGTGGGCTACTCGGTGCCGTGCCTGCCGGCGTTCGAGGGCGACAACGGGGGCGAGACCGCCCGGGGCGTGAGCGCCGACACGGTGCGCATCGTCGTGCGCCGGTTCCCGTCGAGCGCCAACCAGCAGACCGTGGACCAGGCGGCCCGCGACGCCGGGTTCGCCACCCGCGACGACTCCAAGGCGATCGCCTACCAGTGGCTCGAGCACTTCAACGAGCACTACGAGCTGTACGGCCGGCGCGTCGAGCTCGTGGAGTACGAGTCCGAGTTCGGCGACGGCACCGCCGAGGCGCTCGGCGGCGGGCGCGAGGGCGCGTGCGCCGACGCCACCAAGATCGCCGAGGAGCTCGACGCCTTCGGCGTCATCAGCCAGCCCGTCGCCGACGCCGGGAGCACCTCGGGCGTGTTCGCCGACTGCGCCCGCCAGGAGGGCCTGGTGGTCTTCGACGGGGCGCCGTACTACACCGAGGAGTACTTCGCCGAGCGTGACCCCTACGTGTGGTCGATCGTGATGGAGTGCGAGCGGATCGGCTTCCAGGACGCCGAGTACATGGGCAAGCGCCTCCTCGGTCGGCCCGCGGCGCACGCCAAGGGCGACCTGCAGGGCAAGCCCCGCGTCCTCGGCACCTACGTGCCCGATAACCCCTACTACACGCGGTGCATCGACATCGCCAACGACGAGCTCGAGCGCACCTACGACGCCCCGCGCAACATGGTGGTCACCTACCAGCTCGACGTGTCGCGGTTCGCCGAGCAGGCCCAGCGGGCCGTCGTCCAGTTCAAGGACGCCGGGGTCACCTCGGTGGTGCTCGCCTGCGACCCGATCTCGGTGATCTTCCTGACCCAGGCGGCCAAGGCCCAGGACTACTTCCCGGAGTGGATCAGCATCGGCGTGGCCGGCACCGACACCGACAACTTCGCCCGCCAGTACGAGCAGTCGGTGGTCGAGGGCTCGCTGTTCGGCATGAGCCAGCTCGGGTCGACGGCGAAGATCTACGGGCCGGACTCCGAGGCCAACCGGCTCTACCAGGAGGTGTTCGGCGAGACGCTCCCGCGGGGGACGACGGGGTGGTTCTCCGCCCTCGTGCACGTGTTCAACCTCGTTCAAGCCGCCGGGCCGGACCTCACCGCCGAGAACCTGGCGGCCGGCGTCACCACCCTGCCCGACCTCGGCGCCCCCGACTTCGCCTATGGCCGCTGGTCCTTCGCCAGCGGGCCCGACGGGGTGAACGGCACCGACCACACCGCGGTGGACGACTCCCGCGAGGTCTACTGGGACGCCGACGCGGTCTCCCTCGCCGACGGCGAGCCCGGGACCTGGGTCGAGACCGAGGGCGGTCAGCGGTTCGCCAACGGCGAGTGGCCCGAGGGCGAGCCGGCGGTGTTCGGCGCCGCACCCGGCGGCGAGTGACCCCGGCGAGGCGGATCGCCGCCGGATGGCGGCTCGACGCCCTCGCCACCCCCGCCGGCGCCGCCGCCGCGGTGGTGGTGGTCGCCCTCGCCGGCTGGGCCGTCGTCGCCGCCGCGCTGCCGGAGGGCCTCCCGGCCGGCATCGCGGTGCGGGGCCTGGTGCTCGGCTCCCTCTACGCCCTGAACGCCATCGGCCTGGTGCTGGTGTTCCGGGCCAGCAAGGTCATCAACTTCGCCCAGGCCGAGTTCGGCTCGGTGGCCGCCGTCATCGCCATCGTGCTCGTCGTGCACCACCGCTGGGCCTACGTGCCGGCGGTGGTGCTCGGCCTGGTGCTCGCGGTGGTGATCGGCGTCGCCCTCGAACGGCTGGTGATCCGGCGCTTCGCCGCCGCTCCCCGGCTGATCCTCGCCGTGGCAACGGTCGCCCTGGCCCAGCTCCTCGCCGGCGTCGCCATCGTGATCCCGCTCCTCTACGACGAGCTCGGCGACGGGGTGTTCAAGGTCCCGGGCGAGCTGCGCTTCACCGTCGAGCCCGTCGTGTTCGACACCGCCTACGTGGTCGCCATCGTCGCCGTGCCGGTGGTGGCGATCGCCCTCGGCGTGTTCCTCCGGGCGACCCGGTACGGCGTCGCCATACGCGGCGCGGCCGAGAACGGCGAGCGGGCGTCGCTGCTGGGCGTGCCCACCGCCCGCCTCGCCACCATCGTGTGGGCCATCGCCGCGGTGCTGTCGGCCGCCGCCGTGCTGCTGCGGGTGTCGATCGTCGGCTTCTCGTCCTTCGCCGGCGTGTCCGGCGGCGGCAGCACCCTGCTGCTGTTCACGCTCTCCGCCGCGGTCATCGGGCGCATGGAGAGCCTGCCCCGGACCGTGGCCGCCGCGCTGTTCCTCGGCGTGTTCCAGGAGGCGGTGACCTGGAGCTACGCCAACACCACCGTGGTCGACGCCCTGCTCGTCGTGGTCATCCTGGTGGCGCTGCTCGTGCAGCGGGGCGTGCTGTCGCGCGCCTACGACACCGGCATCGCCACCTGGGACGCCATGCGCGAGGCCCGACCGATCCCCGTCGAGGTGCGCCGCCACCCCGAGGTGCGGGCGGTGGCGATGGGGCTGAAGGTGCTGGCGGTGGCGGCCGCCGCCGCGCTGCCCCTGGTGGCGAGACCGAGCCAGGAGAACGCGCTGACGATCGTGGTGATCTACGCCATCGTGGCCGTGTCGCTCGTGGTGCTGACCGGCTGGGCGGGCCACATCTCCCTCGGCCAGTTCGCGCTGGCCGGCTTCGGCGGCGCCACCACCGCGGTGCTCTATGGCCGCCACGACGTCCACATCCTCGCCGCCACGCTGGCCGGGGTGCTCGTCGCCGGCGCGGTGTCGCTCGCCATCGGACTGCCCGCGCTGCGCATCCGCGGTCCGTTCCTGGCGGTCACCACGCTCGCGTTCGCGGTCACCTCGTTCACCTACTTCCTCAACGGCCGGTTCCTCGACTGGTTCGTGGAGGACCGCATCGCGCGACCCGAGCCCTTCGGCGTGTCGCTCGAGCGCGACTGGCAGCTCTACGAGCTGTGCCTCGCCGGGCTCGTGCTCGTGATGTGGGGCACCCGCAACCTGCGGGCCAGCCGTACCGGCCGGGTGCTCGTCGCCGGCCGCGACAACGAGACGGCGGCCGAGGCGGCCAGCATCGGCACGACCCGGGCCAAGCTCACCGCCTTCGTGGTCGCCGGCATGATCGCCGGCTTCGCCGGCGCGCTCTACGTCATCCAGCAGGAGGGGCTGCACACCGACGCGTTCTCGCCCCAGGTCAGCCTCAAGCTGTTCGCCATGGTCGTCATCGGCGGGCTGACGTCGCTGCCCGGCGCCGTCCTCGGCGCGGTCTACGTGCGGGGCGCGGAGTTCTTCCTGCCCAACGGCTGGGACCTGCTCGTCTCGGGCGTCGGCGTGCTGGTGCTGCTCATGGTCATGCCTCGCGGGCTCAGCGCGCCGTTCTACGCCCTGCGTGACCGCTACCTCGACGGGGTGGCGCGCCGCCACGGCATCGCCGTCCCCCGGCCCGGGGCCGGTCCCTCGGGCGGTGACGCCGAGGTGCTCGGCGAGGCGCTCGAGCGGCTGCGGGACCTCGGGGCGCCCGCCAGCGAGCCGGCGGCACGTGGCTGAGCCGGCGCTCGCCGTCGATGCGCTCGACGTCGCCTACGGGCGGGTCCAGGTGCTGTTCGGCGTCGAGCTCACCGTCGAGCCCGGCGAGATCCTCGCCGTCCTCGGGACCAACGGCGCCGGGAAGTCGACCCTCCTGCGAGCCGTCGCCGGCCTGGTGGCCCCGCGTGCGGGTCGGGTGCGCCTCGCCGGCGGCGACATCACGGGCCGACCGGTGGCGTCGATCGCCGCCGCTGGGCTGAGCCTGGTGCCGGGCGAACGGAGCGTCTTTCCGACCCTCAGCGTCGCCGAGAACTTCCGGCTCGCCGCCTGGCTGTACGGCCGCACGCCCGATCTGGTGGCGGCGGCGACCGAGACCGTGCTCGGGCACTTCCCGGTCCTGCGGGACCGGTGGCAGGTCGCGGCCGGGAGCCTCTCCGGTGGCGAGCAGCAGATGCTGTCGCTGGGGCTCGCGTTCCTCGGCCGGCCGAAGGTGCTGCTCATCGACGAGCTGTCCCTCGGCCTCGCGCCGACCGTCGTCGGCCAGCTCGTCGGGATCCTGCCGTCGATCCGCGACGCCGGGACGGCCATCGTGCTCGTCGAGCAGTCGGTCACCACGGCGCTGCGGGTGGCCGACCGCGCCGTGTTCGTCGAGAAGGGCGAGGTCCGCTTCTCCGGTGCCACCGCCGACCTGGTCGAGCGGGACGACCTGCTGCGATCGATGTTCCTGCGGGCGGGGGAGCGGGCGGCGCGTGCGCCGGGTCCGGCCGAGGACGCCCGCGTCGTGCTCGCGGTCAACGGGCTGGTGAAGCGCTACGGCGGCATCCGCGCCGTCGACGACGTGACGTTCTCCCTGCGCGACGGCGAGATCCTCGGCCTCATCGGGCCGAACGGGGCCGGCAAGACCACGATCCTCGACCTCGTCTCGGGGTTCCAGCGGGCCGACACCGGCCGCATCACCATCGGCCGCACCGACGTGACCGAGCTGCCGGCCAACGCCAGGGCGGCGGGCGGGCTCGGTCGCTCCTTCCAGGCCGCCCGGCTGTGGCCGTCGCTGTCGGTGCGCGAGGCGTTGCTGTGCGCCATGGACCGCCACGTCACCGCCGGCGCCGCCCTCCCCGGGTTCTTCGGGTTGCCCCAGGTGCGCGACGCCGAGGCCCGCTTCGGTCGGGCGGTCGATCGGGCGCTGCGGGCCTTCGGGCTGCGGGGCTACCGCGACGCGTTCGTGGGTGACCTGTCCACCGGCGTGCGACGGATGGTCGAGCTCGCCGGGCTGCTCGCCGCCGGTCCGAAGGTGCTGCTGCTCGACGAGCCCTCCTCGGGCATCGCCCAGCGGGAGACCGAGGCGCTCGGCCCGCTGCTGCTCGAGCTGCGTGAGCTGCTCGGCGCCAGCCTCGTCGTGATCGAGCACGACATGCCGCTGCTGACCTCGATCGCCGACCGGGTCATGGCGCTCGAGGCCGGCGCGGTCATCACGACCGGCACACCCGAGGAGGTGCTCGCCCATCCCCGGGTGGTGGCGTCCTACCTCGGCGCGGCCGGCTGACCGCGCCCCTCAGAACGAGGCCGGCCAGGACGACTCGATCTCCACCGGCACGCCGGCGTCGGCGTCGGCTTCCAGCACCACCACCCCGACGCCGCCCACCTGGGTGCCGGCGAAGTCGATCGGGTTGAGGTAGCCGTTGTCGTAGCGGAAGCCGGCCATGGCCTGGTTGAACCCGGACCGGGTGAGGTCCTCGCCGGCGGCCTCGATGGTGGCCCGGAACACGTCGAGCAGCGCCCACAGCCCGGGCAGGTCGGCGAGGTCGGTGGCTTCGGGGCACGGCTCGCCGGGGAACGACGCCTTCCACTCCTCGCAGGCCGTGGTCTCGAAGGGCGAGTCGACCGCCTCGACCCGGCGGCTGGTGGAGAACGCCAGGCAGCCGTCCATGAACGGCCCGCCGAAGGGTGGCTCGAGCGCGCAGGCGCCGCCGTTGGCCGGGCCCATCCACTGCGGGCGGTAGCCCTGCTGGTCGCAGGCCTGCACGGCGGCGGTCAGCACCAGGCCGGAGGCGTAGGTGTAGACCATCTCGGCGCCGGCCTGCTGGAGCTTCACGCACTCGGCCTGGAGCTGGGCCGGGTTGGGGTCCTTGTCCACCGCGTCGTTGACCACGACCTCGAGGCCGCGGGACTCGGCGCTGGCGACGAACGCGGCGGCGATGCCGTCGGCGTTGGGCGAGTTCAGCCGCAGGTGGCCGACCTTGGTGCCCTCGGTGGCGCCGAGGGTGCCGGCCATGTACTCCGCCGCCAGCGCCGCCTGCTGCACCTGCGTGACCGTGAGCGCCCAATACCCGGCCCGGCCCAGCAGCCCCTCTTCGCTCGTGCCGGTCGACAGGTAGGGCGTAGGAGGCCCCGCCGGTGACCCCGATGACGAGATAGGGCGCGACGTCGCTCAACGGGTCGTCGATCCCTGCTGGTCGTCCCCCCAGTGGACGGCCGTGTCCGACACGGCCATGCGCGCCCCCCGGGGGTGACGGTACGCCGGGGCGGGGGAGGGGTCAACGGCGGCGCCGCCGAGCCGCCGTCCCAGGGACCCGCCCCCGCGCGGCCGGGTGCTTCGGACCGGTGTGCGCCCGCTGGGTCGCTGGCTCAGTCCGCCGGCGTCGCCCAGAGGAACGTGAAGTCCGGGCTCTGGACCTCGATCCGCACGGCCACGGGTGTGCCGAGAGCGACGTCGGCGCCCCCGCGCTCGAGCGCGGCGATCACGCGCGGGCCCTCATCGAGGGCGACCGCGAGGGTGACGAAGGGGATGCGCTCGACCCAGGCGGGGTCGAAGGACCGGTGGGACACGACGTAGGAGTAGACCGTGCCCCGCTCGGTGCTGGGCTCGAAGGTCCAGGTCGGCGAGAAGCACTCGGGGCAGTGCACCCTCGGCGGGTGGCGGAACCGGCCGCAGTCGCTGCACCGCTGGACGTGGAGCCGACCACCCTCGATGGCGGCGTGGTGGAACGCGAGCGAGAGGCCCTCGGGCTGGGGGACGAACAGGCCGGGCGTGCTCATCGGGTGCGCGCCTCCCTGGCGAGGACGGCGACGCTGCCGTCCCCGAGGTCGCCGTAGCCGGTCACGACGCCGAGCTCGCAGCCCGCCACCTGGGCCGCACCGGCGTCGTGGCGGAGCTGGCGGACGGCCTCGACGATGTGGTTCAGGCCCCAGCAGTGGCCTTGGGAGAGCAGGCCGCCGTGGGTGTTCATCGGGTAGCGCCCGCCGAGCTCGATGGTGCCGTCCCGCACGAAGTCGGCGGCGCCACCCGGCTCGGCGAAGCCGAGGGCCTCGAGCTCGAGGAGCACGACGTAGGTGAAGCAGTCGTAGACCTGGAGGAAGTCCATGTCGGTCGGCGCCACACCGGCCATGGCGAAGGCGCGGGGCGCGGCGGCGTGGATGCCGAGCTTCAGCACGTCGGGCCGGTTGGTGATCTCGTCGGCGGGATACGGGTGGCCCTCGGCGCCGCCGAGGTACAGCACCGGCGTGTGCGGCAGGTCGCGCGCCCGCTCGGCGGTGGTGACGACGACCGCCGCGGCGCAGTCGGTCTCGACGCAGCAGTCGAGCAGCCGCAGCGGCTCGGCGATGAACGGGGAGCCGAGGTAGTCCTCGAGGGTCAGCTCCCGGCCCCGCATGAGCGCCTTGTCGTTGAGGTGGGCGTGGCGACGGCACGCGAGCGCCACCGCCGCCGCCGCCTCGGGCGGGACCGCGTGCTGCTCGACGTAGCGGCGCAGGTACAGCGAGTACCACTGGGCCGGCGACCGCAGCCCGTAGGGCACGTAGAAGTTCACCGCGGTGTCCACGAACGGGCCGCCATCCATCCGCCGACGCGTCGGGCGGGCGCCGGGGCGGGGGCGCAGCGCCGAGAAGCCGTTCCAGCCGAGGGTCACGAGCACGTTGGTGGCGATCCCGGCCGACACGGCCATGACCGCGCTCTGCAGCGACGCGGTGGGGCTGGCGCCGCCCATGTGCACGGTGACGGCGTAGCGGACCTCGGGGATGCCGAGGTTGGCGGCGATCTCCTCGCCCGACACGAAGCCCGGCGGCGGGATGATCCCGTCGATGTCGGCGGGGGTGAGGCCCGCGTCGCGGATGGCCGTGATCGACGCCTGGTACACGAGCTCGGGCACCGACTGCTCGGCGCCTCGCACGTAGTCGGTCTCGCCGATCCCGACGAGGGCGGCGCGGCCCGAGATCGAGGTGGTCACGACGCCTCGCGCCGACTCAGCGACATGCGACGAAGTATGGCGCGTGTCGCGGGCGGGCGCCGGGTTCACCCCAGCGACAGCGAACCTTGACCGGGCCGACACGCGGGCCTGATCGGCCCGCAACCCGGGCTCCGTACCGTGAGGGCGACCACGACGGAAGGACCGCTGCCATGACCGACCTCGTGCTCGTCGGCACCGACGGCTCGCCCACCGCCACCCGGGCGGTCACCGCCGCGGCCCGCCTCGCGGGCCCGGCGGGCGCCACGCTCGCCGTCGCCTACGCCTACCGGCCCCGCCCCACCGCGGCGCAGCAGCGGGCGTGGGCCGCCGCTCCCGAGGAGCTCCGGTGGCGGCTGTCGGTCGGCACGCTGGCCGAGCAGGTCGTCGACGATACCGTCGCCGTCGCCGTGGCCGCCAGCGCCGGGGCGGCACCGGTCATCGGGCGCGCCGCGCCCGGGTCGCCTGCCGGGGTGCTGGCCGCCCTGGCCGAGGAGCTCGGTGCCGACGCGGTGGTGGTCGGCAACCGGGACGCGGCGGGGCGGTTCCGGCAAGGCATCGGCGCCGAGCTCGCCCGCCGGGCCCACTGCGACGTGGTCATCGTCGACACCGCCGACCGGGCCCGAGCGGCTCCCTGAGCGGGAAACGGGGCCCGGTAGCGGACCCCGTTCGACACCAGCCCCCCAGGCCGGCTCGCCGCCGCCCACGGGGCCGCCGGCTACACGGCCTCGGTGTCGCTGATCGCCGCCGCGGCGGCGATGACCGCGGCGGCGTCCCGCTCGATCGTCGAGCGCGCCCGCAGCACGATCAGGGCCCCGATCACGATCGGCGGCAGGATCAGGTGGAACGCGGCGTACAGCGAGGTGAGGTCGGAGAGCAGGCCGACCAGCGGTGGTGCCAGCGCCGAGCCGAACAGGGCCGACGCGAGCGAGAACGCCGACACGCCCACGCCCCGCGACGTGGTCGGCACCACGTCGAGCATCGACGCCCGCAGCGCCGGGAACGCGCCGGTGATCGAGATCGTGCCGAGGAACTGGAGCGCGAGGCGGACGGGCACGACCGGCACGTTGTAGGACACGACGTAGAGCGCCGTGCACACCAGGATGCTGCCGCTCACGAGGGCGATGCGCCCGCCCGGCACGCGCCCGTAGAGGCGGTCGGCCATCGAACCGCCCCAGAACGTGCCGATGAGCCCGGCGATGGCGAGGATGCCGCCGGTGGCGGCGGCGGCCTGGCTCTCGGTCATGCCCGAGTAGCGGTCGTGGTAGATGACGAGCCACGCCGCAGTCCCCGAGACGGTGAACAGCAGCGTGCCGACGCCGACGAGGACGTAGCGCATGGTCGGGATGGCGAAGATCATCCGGAGCTGGGTGCGCAGGTCGGTGGCGGCGTGGCGCAGGAACGTCGAGGCCCCCATCCCCTCGGTGCGCGCCATCGTCTCGGTCGCCACCGTCGCGCCCTCGGCCTCGCCCCGGATCGGCTCCCGCAGGCGGAAGGCGGGGATGGCGAGGAGCATCCCGGGGATGCCCACGACGAGGAATGCCCACCGCCAGCCGATGGTGGTGCCGACCACGCCTCCGATCACGACGCCGATCCCGCCGCCCGCGGTCTGGGCGATCTGGTTGAACGAGAAGATCCGGCCCCGCACCTTGGCCGGGTAGAAGTCCGACAGGAGCGACGTCGAGGCCGGGTCGTCGATGGCCTGGCCGAAGCCGAGCAGCGCCCGTGCGAAGAACAGGTGCCAGAAGCCGACCGCCGCCGCGCTCAGCGAGCACAGCAGACCCCAGCTCATCACCGTCCAGCCGATGATGCGCGTGCGTCGGAACTGGTCGGCCGCCCACCCGGCGGGGACGGCGGCGATGGCGTGGACGAAGATGAACGCGAACGAGAGCAGGCCCAGCTGCAGGTCCGAGAGGTCCCAGTCGTCCTCGAGGTAGGGAAGGATGCCGCGCAGGATCGAGACGTCGAGGGCGTCGACGATGTTCACCCCGGCGAGGACCGCCAGCGGCCCCGCCGCGTACGTCGATCCGTCGCGGGCGGTGATCCTCACCGCGATCCCTCGATCGGGCCCGGCTCCCTGCCCAGCTCGTCGAGGAGCGCCTGGCTGTACGCGATCCGCCCCGTCAGCGTGGCCGGGTCGCCGCTGCACAGGGCGAGCGCGGCCTCGACCATGACCTCCACGGGCTCGGCGAAGCCCTCCGAACCCTCGGGGATGAGCCCGTGGAACATCACGCCGGGGGTCGCCACCCCGAGCGTGGGCGACAGCGCGTTCACCGCGATCCCGTCGGCATGGACCTCGGCGGCGAGGCCGGTGCTGAACCGCTCGAGCGCCGCCTTGCACATGCCGTAGACGGTGCCGCCGAACGCGGCCATGCCGGCGTAGGGCGGGCCGACGGGGTGCACGGCGGCGACCGAGGAGATGTTCAGGACCCAGCCCCGCCTGCGGGCCCGCATGCCGGGCAGGACGGCTTGCGCCAGCTCGAACGGCGCCCGCACCTGGACCTCGAACATGAGCCGGTACCGCTTCTCGGGGAACCCCTCGACGGGGATGAAGAACGTCACCGCCGCGTTGTTCACGAGGATGTCGACCGGTCCCAGTGCCGCCTCGACGGCGGGGACGATGCCGGCCCGGGCGGCCGGTGACGACAGGTCGGCGGCGATCGCGATCGCGCGCCCGCCGGCGGCCTCGATGGCGGCCACGGTGTCGTGGATGGTGCCCGGCAGCCGCTCGTCGGTCTGCTGCTCGGTGCGGGCCACGACCGCCACCGCCGCGCCCTCGGCCGCGAACCGGCGGGCGATGCCCTCGCCGATCCCGCGGCTCGCCCCGGTGACGAGCGCGACCATGCCGTCCAGCTGCCCCATCGGCTCCCCCTCTCGCCGGCCGGGCCGATCGTAGGCAAACTCGCGCCGGCGGCGCCGTCGCCCGCTCGCTACGGTGCGGCGAGGAGCGAGGGGAGGACGCATGGTCGACGCCGACAGCCGGCCGCTGGCCGGCATCCGGGTGCTCGCGCACGTCGTGGGCATCGCCGGGCCGATCGCGTCGCGAGTGTTCGCGTGGTTCGGGGCCGAGGTGATCCGTGTCGAGTCGCGGGTCAACCCCGACCTCATCCGCCGGGTGGGCTCGCGCTGGCTCGGACCCGACACCCACGGGCCGGCGGTGTGGACCGACAGCAGCCCGCTGCTCAACGAGCTCTGGGGTGGGGTCCGCAGCGTCGGGCTGAACCTGAAGGACGCCGAGGCCTTCGCCGTCGCCGAGCGGCTCGTCGCCACCTGCGACGTGTTCCTGTCGAACTTCTCGGCACCGGCGCTGCGGACCCCACCCCAGAGCTCGTTG
>Ga0247717_1000089_pt1 | contig 26633 bp, 28 predicted proteins | sample 24E_NmetaG_FD_189047 | JGI IMG/M metagenome (GOLD analysis project Ga0247717, IMG submission 189047) | Soil microbial communities from hillslope of Landscape Evolution Observatory, University of Arizona, Oracle, AZ, United States - 2-4-E_N | ecosystem: Engineered > Artificial ecosystem >... | reverse complement strand
CGCGGCGGCCACTTCCGCGAGGACTTCCCCGAGCGCAACGACGACCAGTGGCTGAGGCATTCGCTGGCCTACCAGGCCGAGGGCGGGCCGCGGCTGTCCTACAAGCCGGTCACGATCACCCGCTTCGAGCCTAAGCCGCGGACGTACTGAGCCCGATGATCCAGCTGGCGATCGTGCGCCAGCGTGTGCCCTCACCGCCGTTCGTGCTGTGACCCGGCACTTGTGCAGCCGGGCGCAGCTTATGCCGGTGGTGCCACTGCCTGGCGGCGTTGCTCGTTGTGGCCAGCTGCTCGGCTGAGCGTGGGCGGTCGGATACGGGCCGCTGGTCGCAGTGATTGACCCGCCTAAGGATCTACGGGTCGCACTTCTGGCGGGTCACGTGCGGCCGCGCCGTTGTGTCGCGGGTCCAGTCGCGACAGCCCGCGTGGACATCCCAGAGCAGCCGACGCGGACGGGGTACCATCGGGTGGCCGATGCTCGTCGACCTTCGAATCCTGCGCTTCGACCCCGAGCGCGACGCCAAGCCCCATTGGGAGCGCTACCGCGTCGAGTCGGGGCCGATGGATCGCGTGCTCGACCTGTTGCATACCGTCAAGTACGAGAACGACGGCACGCTCACATTCCGGCGCTCGTGCGCGCACGGCATCTGCGGCTCGGACGCGATGCTGATCAACGGCCGCAACCGGCTGGCCTGCAAGATCCGCGTCGACCAGCTGGGCAGCAAGGTCTCGGTCGCGCCGCTGCCCGGGCTGAAGGTCATCAAGGACCTCGTGGTCGACATGGACGAGTTCTTCGAGAAGTACCGCAGCGTGATGCCTTTCCTGGTCGCAGAGGACGAGGCGCCCGAGCGCGAGCGCCTCCAGTCGCCGGCCGACCGGGCGCGCTATGACGACACGACCAAGTGCATCCTGTGCGCCGCGTGCACGTCGTCGTGCCCCTCGTTCTGGGCCCAGCCGGCGTACGTCGGGCCGGCGGCGATAGTCAACGCCCACCGCTTCATCTTCGACTCGCGCGACGACGCGGCCGGCGAGCGGCTGGAGATCCTGGCTGATAAGGACGGCGTCTGGCGCTGCCGGACGATCTTCAACTGCTCGGACGCCTGCCCGCGCGGGATCAACATCACGCGCGCCATCCTGGAGGTCTCGGGCGCGATCGTGGAGCGTCAAGCCTGAGGCTGCTCATCCGGGCCGATGGCGCGGCGCGCGGCAATCCCGGCCCGGCCGCGGCGGGCGCCGTGCTGATCGACGCCGACCGACCAGACGCGCGCCGTCCCGAGGCGGCGCCGCTGGCCTGCGTCGCGCGTGCGCTGGGCAGCCAGACAAACAACTACGCCGAGTACACGGCCGTCGTGCTGGCACTCCGCCGCGCGCACCAGCTGGGCGCCGAGGAGGTGGAGCTGGTCCTCGACTCGAAGCTCGTCGTGGAGCAGCTGTCCGGCCGCTGGAAGGTCCGCCACCCGGCCATCCGGCCGCTCGTTGACGCTGCCAAGGCCGAGCTGGCCGGCTTCCGCCGCTGGTCGATCCGACACGAGCCACGGGCGGCCAACCATGCCGCCGATGCGCTGGCCAACCTGGCCCTTGATGACCCGGCCGCGGCCGCCCGAGCCGAGCGCGGCTGAGGCTGGGCCGCCTACAATTCGGGCCGGCCGCAAGCTGGCGCGGCCAAAGCGAGCACGGAGGGCCAGGTGTTCGGCACGACGACGAGTCGGGGTGGCGATCGATCCCGCCTCGTGGCTGGCGCGGCGTACCTGCTCGGCACGGCCGGGCTGGCGTTCTCGATCAGCCTGCTCTGGCTGGGGATGCGCGTCGTGATGGGCGTCGGTGGTTTCTGCGCCGAGGGTGGTCCGTTCGTCATCGAGACGCCGTGCCCGCCGGGTGCGGAGCTGATGTTCCTGGCCTTCCCGCTGGGCTTCGCATCCGCCGGGTTGATGGTCTGGAAGGGCTCGACGATCGGCGGCCCTTACGCTGCGCTGCCGCTGCTCGCCTGGCCGGCGCTCTTCCTCAGCCTTGGCTGGAACTTCCTCGAGTTCGGTGTCCAGCCGCCTGGGGGAGGGCTGGCCTGGGGCTGGCTGGTGCCCGGTGTGATGTTCGTGCTGATGGGCGGCGGCCCCCTGTGGCTGGCCTGGCGCAGCCGGGCACGCGCCTGACTGGGCCACAGCCGGGTGGCTGACCTGAGCGGGCGGCCTTCCGGCCCGCCACGCTGGTTCCTGCTCGCCGTGGCGGCCGCGGTGCTGGTCGGCGTGCTGGCGGCAGCCTGGCTGTTCGGCGCGATGTCGACGCCGGCGCCCTCACCCAGCCCTCCGCCGGCCCTGAGCCCGGCTGTCCCGACCGAGACCCCGGGCCCCTGTCCGGCCGCGCTGCTCGTTGGCACGCTCGTCTTCAGCGAGCTGTCCGGAGTTGCAGTCGACACGGACGGCGGGATCGTGCAGGTGCTGTGGCCGGCCGGTTCGACCGTGCGCCGCGAGGACGACGGCAGGTGGGTGCTGAACGACCAGCGCGGTCGGCCCGTGGCCAGGACCGGCGACCTGGTCGAGGTTGGCGGCGGGTTCGTCGGTCCGGGCGAGCGGATCTGGAACGGCTGCGGTGGGGTGACGGTGCTGCCGCCGCCGTAGATCGAACGGATGTCCGAATTGGGGCTGTTCAGCGTTCTCGCCAGGCGGTAGAATCGGTGGGCCAGCGAGAAGGCCGGATGGTCGCGAGCCGCATCGGGGAAACCCGTACATTGGCTCGAGGAAAGTCCGAGCTCCGCGACGCAGGGTAGCGGGTAACACCCGTCCGCCGAGAGGCGAGGACCAGTGCCACAGAGACGAGCCGGCAGCCCGGGATGACCGGTTGGGCCGGGTGAAACGGGCAAACTCTACCTGGAGCAAGGCCAAATAGGAGAGCTGTCGGGCTTCGGCCCGCGGGAGCGCGTCGCTCCGCTCTCGGGTCGGCCGCTGGAGGCGGCGGGCAACCGCCGTCCGAGATGGATGACCGTCACCGCGCCCACGGGCGCGGTACAGAACTCGGCTTACAGGTCCTCTCGCTGGCACCCCCGACCATCAAGCCGTATGCGCGATCAGTCCTCGTCTGGCCTGAAGACGCCGGGCAACGTGCAGTCGGCACACGATTGGCGGGCGGAGTCGAGGTTGCCCAGCGGCACCACCGCGTCCAGGCCCGGATGCAGGCAGTCCACGTCGTACATCTGCAGCTCGCGTCGGCTTCGCGGCAGTGCCGTCACGCGACGCCAGGTGCAGCGCCGGATGTGATTCGCCGGGACGACGATCGACGCGGGGTCAGCGACCACCAGGTCGGCAGGCGAGAACGGGGCCGGGCGCGAAGGCTGCGCGGCGGCGGCAGGTGCGACGGTCGTTACCTGACGAGCTAGTGCCATGGCTCCAGATGCTGTGCGCCCGCGATGGGCGGACCTCCCCCTGTGTGGCGCACCGTAGCACCGCCTATTCGGCTGCGGCTAGGTGACCGTTGGTACTGGGAGGCCCGGGCGAATGGCGCAATCGGGCCGGGGCCTCGGGCGTCCCCCCGATCTCGGGCGCAAGCTCAGCGTGCGTAGAACGAGATGATCAAGCGGTCGTCGATGGGCAGCTCAACGTCGTCGCGCGCCGGCAGGCGGGCGACGCGGGCGGCCGCGGCGCGGCCATCGCGCTCGAGCCAGCCGGGCAACGGCCGGCCGGCGCCCATCTCCTCAGCCACCGCCGGCAGCTTGGCCGCGCTGTCAGTCAGCGCGACGCGCTGGCCCTCGCCAACGCGAAACGAGGGCACGTTGACGCGCTCGCCGTCGACTTGCACGTGGCCGTGGCTGACCAGCTGGCGGGCCATCGGCCGGCTGCGCGCGAAACCGAGCCGGTAGACGACGTTGTCCAGCCGCCGCTCGAGCAGTGACAGCAGGTTGTCGCCGGTGTTTCCGGGCTGGCGTTCGGCTTCCTCGAAGTAGCGCTTGAACTGGCCCTCGGCGACGCCGTAGATGGCCTTCGCCTTCTGCTTCTCCTGGAGCTGGAGGCCGTACTCGCTCGGGCGGCGAGGCCGCGCGCGCTGCCGCGCACCCGGGCGTGTCGCGAGGCGGCGCTGGAGCGCTGCGCCGCCGGTGCCGTAGATGTCCATCCCGAAGCGGCGGGAGACCTTGTGCTTTGGCTCGCGTGGCATGGACCAATCATGCCCCGCCCGGGCGATGAGGTCGAAATTCGGCGCGATTTGGGGTTGACGGCCCTGCTCTTAGGGGTATTATGGGCGGCCAGTGGGCCAGAGTGGTCCAAAGTGGGGAGTCGCGGTGAGGTTCTCGATCGTCCGGCCGGGCCAGTCATGACCGGTCGGGGAGAGCGGGCCTTGCGGCGCCAGCCTGGACCAGGGGTGACGGCGTGTTCACCGGTGAGTACCGCCATACGATCGACGCCAAGGGACGGATCGCCGTGCCGGCGCGCTTTCGCGGCGATCTCGCGGGGGTCGCGTTCGTGAGCCGCTGGATGGACGGGTGCCTGGCGATCTTCCCGAAGGATGCCTGGGGCCAGCTGGCCGACCGAGTCGCCGGCCTGCAGGTGTCCGACGCTAATGCCCGCAACTTCGCTCGCTTCCTGTTCGGCGGCGCGTTCGAGGTCCAGCTGGACCAGCAGGGCCGGGTCGTGCTCCCGGCGTCGCTGCGCGACGAGGCCGGCCTGAACGGCGAGGCGGTGGTCGTGGGGATGCGCGATCACCTCGAGATCTGGCAGCCCGCGCGATGGGCCGCCTACAGCTCCCGCATGAGCGATCCCGAGGTGTTTGCCGCGCACATCCAGGGCCTGGGCATCTAGCGCACCAGATGAGCCTCCAGGGTTCGCCGGGGCCGTCAGGGCCGGTGGTCGATCAGGCAGAAGGGCACCTGCCAGTGATGGTCGAGGAAGTCATCGACGTCCTCGCTCCAGTTGCGGGCAGTCTGCAGATCGACGGTACGGTCGGTGGCGGAGGGCACGCTCGACGAATCCTGGAGGCCAACTCACCTGATGGCCGCCTGCTCGGCCTCGATGCCGACCAGGCGGCCGTCGCCAGGACGCGCGAGCGGCTGGCCGACTATGGCGACCGGGTCGTGCTTCGCCAGTCGAACTTCGAGCACTTGGCCGACGTGGCCGAGGCCGAGGGCTTCAAGCCGGCCGACGGCGTGCTGCTCGACCTGGGTCTGAGCTCGTACCAGCTATCCTCCTCCGAGCGTGGCTTCTCGTTCCGCGCTGAAGGCCCGCTCGACATGCGCTTCGACAGCGGCCGTGGCAGGCCGGCGAGCGAGGTCATCGCCGATCTTGCCGAGCCTGAGCTGGCTGACCTATTCCTGCGCTACGGCGAGGAGCCGCAGGCGCGGCGCATCGCCCGGGCGATCGTCGAGCAGCGGCGCCGGGCACCGATCACCACCGCTCGCGAGCTGGCCGAGGTCGTGGAGCGCGCGGCGCCCGCGCCGCCGCGCGGCAGGCGGCGAGTCCATCCCGCGACGCGGGTCTTCCAGGCGCTGCGCATCTACGTCAACCGCGAGCTCGAGACGCTGCCGCTGGCGCTCGAGGCGGCAGTCGACACGCTGCGGCCGGGCGGACGGCTGGCGGTGCTCAGCTATCACTCGCTCGAGGACCGCATCGTCAAGCGCTTCATCAACGCCGAGCGGCGCGGGTGCATCTGCCCGCCACAGGTGCCCGTCTGCGTCTGTGGCCGCTCGCCGCGGCTGGCGCCGATCGGGCCGCAGCCGCGCCGGCCGAGCGCCGGCGAGGTGGCGGCGAATGCGCGCGCGCGGAGTGCGCTGCTGCGCGCGGCCCGGAGGCTCGACGCATGAGCCGGCGCAACAGCACCAGCCGTCGCCGCTCCTACGGCCGCCGCCAGCACGAGGTGCGCGAGCGGCGCGAGCGCGTGCTGGGCGAGCCGCTGCACTGGTTCGGCGACATGGCTGACGGGCTCGATGATCCGGAGCCGCTTGAGGTGTCAGGACCCGAGATGTACGGCCATCAGGCCAGCGACGACCGGCAGCGCGGGCGGGCCGCCGCGTGACCGTCTACCAGGGCGCCCGGCCCCGTCCAGCCAGCCTCGGGCGGCGGCGCCCGCTGTCGCGGCCAGCCCGCTCGGGCAGGCGCGAACACCCGGTGGGCATGCTGATGGCCGCGGTCGCCGTGCTGTTCGTGTTGGGCGTCGTCTACCTCGGCCAGACGGCCCGGCTGGCGGCGATGAGCTACGAGGTCGACAGCCTCGTCCTGCAGCGCGACGACCTCAGCCGCCAGGTCCAGACCCTCGAGGCGACCGTTGCTCGCTGGGGGTCTGAGCCGCTCGTCCTGGACTGGGCGCAGCAGGCCGGCCTGGACGTCCTCGGGGCCAAGGTCCGCGTGCCCGCCCGCTGAGCGATGCTCGGGCGGACGGATCGGCGGCTTCGTCACCTCGGCCTGCTGGCGGTCTTCGTCTGCCTGGCCCTCGCGCTCAGCGTTCGGCTGGCCTACTGGCAGGTGGCGCAGGGAGATGACCTGCGCCAGCGCGCGACGACTCAGATGTCGCGGCCGGCGCTCGAGTTCGTTCAGCGCGGTGACATCACCGATCGTCGCGGCACCCTGCTCGCCACGACCGCCTATCGCGACCTGCTGGCCGCATACCCGGACCTGATCGCGGCCGACCAGCGTTCGGCCGTAGCGCGGCGCCTGGCCACGCTGCTGGAGTTCGAGCCGCCGCAGACGGCGAAGCTGGTCGAGACGTTCGAGAAGGGCGTGCCCTACACCATCGTCAAGCGGCGCCTGACGGCCGAGCAGAGCCAGCTGGTGCGCGATGCGCTGGCCGCCGGCGACGTGGCCGCGCTGTCGCTCGAGCCGCAGCCGGTGCGTTTCTATCCGACGCTCGGCGGTGCGCCGCGCACGACATTGGCCAGCCAGCTGCTCGGCTTCGTGACCGAAGACGGCGAGGGCCGCTACGGCATCGAGCAGCACAACCACGCACTCCTCGCCGGGCTGGATGGTGGCACGGCCGCGCTCGAGGGCGGTCCGCCGGCAGGCGGCGGGACGGGCCAGCAGCTGCGCCTGACGATTGACGCCAGCCTGCAGCTGCGCATCGAGAAGGAGCTGTACGCGATCTGGGTGGCCAACAAGGCCGAGCGCGTCAGCGCTGTGGTGATGGATCCGCGGACGGGCCAGATTCTGGCCTGGGCGTCAGTGCCCGGCTATGACGCCAACTCCTACGCTGAGACCGCGCGCGCGGATCCGGGGCGGTTCGTCGACCCGCTCGCCAGCCAGATCTACGAGCCCGGCTCGGTCATGAAGATGGTCACGGCCGCGGCCGCGCTGGAGGCGGGCGTGGTCCGGCCCGGCTCAATCCTTGAGGATGAACGGTTCCTCGATTTCGGGGACTTCAAGGTCCGCAACGCGGACAAGCGCAGCATGGGCGAGCTGACCTTTGCCGAGGTGCTCGCCTATTCGCGCAACGTGCCAACGGCGAAGGTCGCGGCGCGGCTGGGCCGCGACACGGCGTCCGCATCTGCCGTCCTGTACGACATGTGGCGTCGCCTCGGCCTGAATCGAGCGAGCGGCGTCGAGGTGAGCAGTGAGTCGCGGGGCATCGCCGCCGATCCGGCGATCCGGCGTTGGGCACCGGTCGACCTGGCCAACCGCTCCTTCGGCCAGGGCGTTGCCGTGACACCGGTCCAGCTGGCGGTGGCTTTCAGCACGATGGTCAACGGCGGTCGGCATATGCCGGCCCATCTCGTCGCGCCAGCCGATCCGGCTGCAGAGAGCCGGGGCACCCACGTGCTCGACGCCGAGGTTTCAGAAACGCTGCGCGAGCTGATGGTCAACAACGTGGCCAGCGTCAGCGAGGTAGCGTCGAAGACGCTCATCGACGGTTATACCGTAGGCGGAAAGAGCGGCACCGCCCAGTACTGGGACAGCGAAAAGAATCGTTGGGCCGAGGACACGTACAACTACACCTTCTGCGGCTTTGTGGGCGACGGCATCCCCGATCTGGTCATCGTGGTGACCGTCAACAAGCCTGCGCTGACCGTCCAGAAGCGGCGACTGATGGTTCCCAAGATCGAGTCCTACGAGGTTTTCCGCCGCGTCGCGCAGACCTCGATCTCAGTCCTCGACCTGCCGCCCGACAGCGCACCCGAGCCGGCCGATGAGCTGCCCGGCCACACCTCTCCGGCCGACTCGCCGGTGCGTAGCCCGGATGTCTCGCCCTCCGCTTCGCCCGTGCCGATTGGCGGACGTTGACGGTGCCGGTGCGAGAATGGCCGGCGCCGATGAGTGACCAGCAGCGCGGTGCCCGAGCATGACCATCGCCGCCTCAATCGTCCAGGGCATTCTGCTGACCTTCGCCCTGATGGTCATCCTGATGCCGCCCTTCATCCAGCTGCTGCGCCGCTTCGGCTTCGGCAAGCGAATCAGGGTCGAGGGACCTGGCAGCCACATGGTCAAGGAAGGCACGCCGACGATGGGCGGGTCGCTGATCATCGCCGTCGTCGGTGGTGCCGGCCTGCTCCTTGAGTGGCTCACGCCGCGCTTCTTCGATCCGTCGACAATCCCGCCAATGCTGACGCTGCTCGCCGTCGGGGCACTGGGGGCGGTCGACGACTACTTCAACGCCAAGACCGGCGAGGGCATCCGCATCCGGCAGAAGCTCCTCTGGCAGGTCGTCGTGGCGGTGGCGATCGCCTGGCAGATCCAGCGCACCTACGCCATCACGGGCGTCGCCGTGCCGTTCATCGGCGCGGTGGCGCTGCCTGACTGGGCGTACATCACCTTCGCCGCGTTCGCGATCGTAGCAACGACCAACGGGGTCAACTTCACGGACGGCCTCGACGGCCTGGCCGGCGGAACGCTGATCTTCGCCTTCGTGGCCTACATGATCATCGCTCTGCTCAACCCGCTCCCCCAGCCGAACCTGGCGATCATGTGCGCGCTGCTGATCGGTGCGCTGCTCGGCTTCTTGTGGTTCAACGTCCATCCGGCGCAGGTGTTCATGGGCGATTCGGGGTCACTGGCGCTGGGCGCGACGTTGGCCGTGATGGCGCTGATCACCGGCCAGATCATGCTGCTGCCGCTGATTGGCATCATATTCGTGCTCGAGGTCGGCTCGGATGTGATCCAGATCGGCGCCTTCAAGCTGACCGGCCGGCGCGTCTTCCGAATGGCGCCGCTGCACCACCACTTCGAGCTGGCCGGCTGGGACGAGGAGAAGATCACGCTCCGCTTCTGGATCGTCGCTGTGCTGGCGGCAATGCTCGGCGTGACGTTCTTCTTCGCCACTCTGGTCAACCGGTGAGCACGGTGTCGGAGCCTGCAGCGATCGACCTCACGCGGCTCAAGCTGGGCTCGTTCACAGGCCGGCCGGTGGCCGTGCTGGGGCTGGCGCGCAGTGGCGTGGCGCTGGCTCGCTTCCTGGCCGATCAGGGCGCCCAGGTCACGGTCTACGACGGCCAACCGGCGGAGGAGTTGAGAGGCCAGCTCGAGCAGCTCGGCGAGCGGCGATACAGGGCGCTGCTCGGCCCCGACGTCAACCCGGCCGAGGCCCTGGCCGGGCAGGCGCTGGTCGCCACCTCGCCCTCGGTCAACAGCCGCTACCCGACGACAGAGCCGCGGCTGCGCGCCGCGCTGGCCGCGCTCGAGGCTGAAGGCAGGGTGCCGGTGGTCAGCGAGGTCGACCTGTTCCTGCGGCTGTGCCCGGCGCTGACTGTCGGCGTGACCGGCACCAAGGGCAAGACCACGACCTCCTCGCTCAGCGCTGCCGTGCTCGCCGCCGGCCCGGTGCCCGTCCACCTGGGCGGCAACATCGGCACGCCGCTCGTCGAGCGGCTGCCAACGATGAGCGCCGACCAGCGCGTCGTGCTCGAGCTGTCCGAGCTGCAGCTGCCGACGCTCTCGCGCGGGACTGACATCGCCGTCTACACGCACGTCAGCAGCGACCACCTCGACCGCCACGGCAGCCTGGCGGCCTACCGACGGGTCAAGCAGCGGCTGGCAGAGCTGCTCCTGCCGGACGGCGCGCTCGTGCTCAATGACGAGGACCCGGTCAGCCGCGTCTACGGCGAGCTGACGGTCGCGCCGAGCGTCCGCTATAGCCGCCATGAGGTGCCAGCGGGGGGTGTTGGGGTGGAAGGCGGCTGGGTGGTCGCCGACCGTCTGCAACGGCTGGCGCGCGTCGGCGGAGGGGAGGCAATGGCCGGCCCGGGGGGCCGCATCCTGCCGCTCGACGACGTGCCCGTGCCCGGCCACCACAACACCAGCAACGTGCTGGCGGCGGTGTGCGTCGGCCTGCTCTGCGGAATCGCGCCGGACGCCATCCGGCGCGCCGTGGCCGGCTTCGGGGGCGTCGAGCACCGGCTCGAGACGGTAGCCGTGCAGGACGGCGTGCGCTTCATCAACGATTCGAGCGGCACCCAGCCGGACGCGGTGATCGCCGCCCTGCGCGCCTTCGAGCCGCCGCTGGTGCTGATCGCCGGCGGCCGGGGCAAGGACGTCGAGCTCGATGAGCTGGCCGCCGAGGTCGCACAGCGCGCCACGGCGACGGTGCTGATCGGCGAGGTCGGCCCGCAGATGGCCGAGCTGTTCTCGCGCGCCGGGGCGCCACAGGTGGAGCTCGCGCCGGACCTGCCGCGCGCAGTCGAGCGCGCCGCCGAGCTGGCTCGGCGCGCGCTGCGTGACCGTGCCCCGAATGCCGACGCGGAGGCGACAGTGCTGCTCAGCCCGGCCGCGGCCAGCTTCGACATGTTCCCTGACTACGCCGCCCGCGGGCAGGCCTTCCGTGATGCGGTGCGCCGGCTCGCGGCGCGCTCGGGGAGGGCCGGATGACGGCCGCCGCGCTGCCTCGCCGACCGCTGGCTGCGCGGCCGGTCACGCGCGTGGCCAAAGGCCCGCAGCGCGAGCGCCACGAGCCTGACTATGTCATCGCGCTGACGACGATGGCACTGGCTGCGCTGGGCATCCTGGCCGTCTATTCGACCTCCGGCGCGGGTGCGCTGATGCGCAGCGGCGATACGTTCGCCGTCGTCGCGCCACAGGCGATGTGGGCGCTGCTCGGGCTGGTCGCGATGGCGGTCATGATGCGCATCGACTACCGCTGGCTGCGGCACGTCTCGCTCTTGGGCTACGTCGCCGCGCTGGTCCTGCTGGTGGCGGTGCTGTTGCCGGCCATCCCGGGCATCCTGCGCCCGATCGAGGGTGGCGGCTCGATGCGCTGGCTCCAGGTTGGACCGCTGCCGGCGATGCATCCGGCCGAGTTCGCGAAGCTGGCGCTGGTCATCTACCTCGGCCACTGGCTGGCGCGCAAGGGGACGCGGGCAGGCTCGATCCTGGACGGGCTGGTGCCCTTCCTGCTGATCGTCGGGCCGATCCTTGGGCTGGTCATCCTCGAGCCGGACCTGGGCACCACCGGCGTGCTGGCGCTCACCGCGCTGACGATGTTCGTGCTTGCCGGCGGCAGCCTCTGGCAGCTGGCCCTGCTCGCGCCGGCCGGCGTCGCGGCGCTGGTCTACGTCGTCACCAACAACGCCTACCAGATGGCACGAGTCGAGGCGTTCCTCGATCCGTGGGCCAATCCGCAGGGCATCGGCTTCCACACCGTGCAGGGCCTGCTCGCGCTGGGCATGGGCGGGCTGACGGGCATCGGGCTGGGAGAGAGCCGGCAGCCCGGCGCGCTCCACCTGCCGGCCTCGCAGAACGATTTCGTGTTCGCGGTCATCGGCCAGGAGCTCGGCCTGATCGGCGGGCTGGCGGTCATCGGCGCCTACCTGCTGCTGGCCTATCGCGGTGTGCGCGTTGCGCTTTCCGCGCCGGACACCTTCGGAGCCCTGCTGGCCGCCGGCATCACCGCCTGGCTGGTGCTGCAGGCCTTCATCAACATCGGCGTGGTGGTTGTCCTGCTGCCGATCACCGGCATCACCCTGCCATTCGTCAGCGCCGGCGGCTCGTCGCTGGTGGTCAGCTTCATCGCCGTCGGTATCCTGCTCTCGATCTCCCGCGAGACCCAAGACCGAGGCACCTGGAACGATGCGGATCCTCATCGCCGCCGGAGGAACGGGCGGCCACATCTACCCCGCCCTGGCCGTCGCCCGCAGCCTGCGCGAGCGCGCGCCTGACCTCGACATCCGCTGGCTCGGTGGGCGGCGTGGCCTGGAGGGCCGGATCGTGCCCACCACGGGCATCGAGCTCGACCGGCTGTGGCTGCGCTCGCTGCGCTCCATCGACCTCTCGATCCATACGCTTCTTGACCCGCTGCGCCTGCTGCTGTCCGTGCCGCAGGCCGGCTGGCGGCTGGCGCGCTGGCGGCCGCAGGTCATCTTCAGCACCGGCGGCTACCTCTCCATCCCGGTCCTGCTGGCGGCCGCGCTGCTGCGCATCCCGACGCTGGTCTGGGAAGGCAACAGCGTCGCCGGCCGGAGCGTGCGAGCGACGGCCCGGCTGGCCGGCGCCCTCGCGGTCAGCTTCGCTGAGACGTGTGAGCAGCTGCCCGGACGGTGCTTCGTGACGGGCACGCCGATCCGCTCGTTTGCGGGTCTTGATGGCGGTTCGGCAAGAGCGGCGCTGGGATTGCCCGCGGACACGCCGGTGATCCTCGTCTTCGGTGGCTCACAGGCCGTGCGCCGGCTCAATGACGCTGTCGCTGCCGCGCTGCCTGAGCTGCTCGCCCGGGCGTGCGTCGTCCATGTCTGCGGCGAGACTGGCTACGGCGAGGCGCTGCGCCGGCGCGAGGCGCTGCCGCCCGAGCAGCGTCCGCGTTACCGGCCGTTCCCGTTCATCGACCGCGAGATGGCCGCGGCGCTGGTCGCGGCCGACCTCGTCGTCGGCCGGGCCGGCTCCTCGACGCTCGCCGAGACGGCCGCCCTGGGACGGCCGATCGTGATCGTGCCGTACCCTCACGCCAGCGGCCACCAGCTGGCCAATGCCCGTCTTCTGGCCGAGGCCGGCGCGGCGCTGGTCGTGGCCGATGAGGACTTCGACGCCGCGGCGCTGCGCCGAGCGGCAGGGCTGCTCGACGAGCCGGCGGCGCTGGCCCGGATGCAGGCAGCAGCGCGATCCCTGGGCCGGCCGGGCGCGGCCGCGGCCGTGGCCGAGCTCGCGCTCGCGATGGCGGAGCGCCGGCCGCTGCCCAGCCCCGAACGGATCGACCAGCTCTCCCGGGTCGGCGCTTGAGCGCCGCCCTCGACGACGCCGCGCTCGGCCGGCTGGGGACGGACGTGCAGCGCCGGATCGGCGTAAAGACGTCGCGCAACGAGCCGCTGGCGCGCTTCACGACAATGCGCGTCGGTGGGCCGGCGGACCTGTTCGCCGAGATCCACAACCTGTTCGAGCTGCGCGCCCTGATCCGCTTCGCCCGCCAGCGCGAGCTGCCCCACTTCATCCTCGGTCGCGGCTCTGACCTGGTCATCAGCGACAAGGGCATCCGCGGGCTGGTGATCTACAACCGCGCCCAGGGATACCGCTTCGAGGGATCGCGGCTGGTCGCCGATTCGGGCCTGCCGATGGCCAAGGCGGCGACGCTCGGCCGGAGCGAAGGCCTGTCCGGCCTCGAGTTCGGGCTGGCCATCCCGGGCACCGTCGGCGGCGCCGTGTGGGCCAACGCCGGCGCCCACGACGCGGACGTCCGCGGCGTGCTGGCCGTAGCCAGCGTCATGCGCGCCGATGGCAGCGAGGTCGAGCTCGACGCCGACGGCCTGGCGCTGGCCTACCGCGACAGCGCGCTGAAGCACTCCCCGCCCTACCGGCCGGAGGTGGTCACGTGGGCAGCCTTCGACCTGCTGCCAGCGGAGCCGGCGGTCGTCGGCCAGCGGCTCGACGAGATCCGTCGCTGGCGGCAGGCGCACCAGCCGCTGGGCATGCCCTCGGCGGGCAGCGTCTTCCGCAACCCGGCTGACGGCTTGTCGGCCGGAGCGCTGATCGATGGCCTGGGCATGAAAGGCCTCCGCGTCGGTGGTGCCGTGGTCAGCGAGAAGCACGCCAACTTCATCGTCAACGACGCCGGTGGCACGGCCGCCGACGTCCGCCGGCTCGCCGAGCAGGTGCGCGAGGCCGTGCTTCGCGAGCACGCCACCGAGCTGCGCTTCGAGATCGTCTTTGCCGGCGACTGGTCGGGCTGGCAATGACGCTACGCGCCTTCGACGAGGGCCGGCTCTTCGGCCGCGTCCACGGCAGCCTGCCGGCGCGCGCGCTGGCGCTGCACGGCTGGGGGCGCAGCGGCGCCGATTTCGACGCGCTTCTGGCCGGCCTCGACGCGGTGGCGCTCGACCTGCCCGGCTTCGGCGTCTCACCCGAGCCGCCGGCAGCGTGGAGCTCCGACGACTACGCCGCAGCCGTGGAGCGGGCGCTGCCCGAGATCGGGTCGCGGCCGGTCGTCGTCGGGCACTCGTTCGGCGGTCGGGTGGCCGTCCGGCTAGCCGCGCGTCGGCCGGACGCGGTCGCCGGCCTGGTGCTGACCGGAGTGCCGCTGTATCGCCGATCGAATGCGGCGCGCGGCGCGAGCCCGATCTACCGCTTGTACCGCGTGCTCCACCGGTTGGGCCTGGTTGGGGATGCGCGGATGGAACGGCTGCGCCGGCGCTACGGCTCGGCTGACTACCGCGCCGCCAGCCCGACCATGCGTGGCGTCCTCGTGCAGGCCGTCAACGAGGAGTACGACGACGCCCTCGCCGAGCTGCGCTGCCCGGTCCGGCTGGTCTGGGGAGCTGACGACGAGGCAGCGCCGGCCGACGTCGCCCGCCGCGCCGCGGAGCGGCTGGGCGAGCGGGCGGAGCTGACGGTCCTCGAGGGCCACGGGCACTTCGTGACGCGCAGCGCGCCGGCCGAGCTGCGGCGCGCGATCGAGGAGCTGCTGGCGGGTGGCTGAGCTCGGCATCGTCCTGGCCTGCCTGGCGGCTGGCGCGCTGGCCGCGCTGCGCTGGCTGCGCATCGTCCAGCGCGACCAGTACTACCCGGCGGCAGTGCGCTTCGCGCGGCGCTGGTGGCTGGGCATGCCGGTCAACCTGGTGCTGCTCGGGGTTGCGGTTGTGGGTGCGCTGCTGGCGCCGGTCACGCCCTGGGCGGCGCTGCTGACCGCGGCTGCAGCTGCGGTCGGCCCTCTCGGGCTGAGCGTGCGCGGGCGGACGGCGCCACTTGCCTGGAGCCGCCGGCTGGTCCGCCTGGCGATCGTGCTGCTTCTGGTCAACACGGTGCTGCTAGCCGTCGTCACGCTGGTCGCGGTGGTGCTCGAGCTGGCGCCGCTGCACGCGCTGGTCGTGGGCGGCGCGCAGCTGGCGCTGCTTCAGCCAGTCATCGTCGACCTCGCCGGAGCGATCAGCCGGCCGATCGAGGCGCGGCTGATGAGGGTCTTCGTCGGGCGCGCGACGCGGCGCCTCAGGCAGGTCGGGCCGACGGTCGTGGCGATCACGGGGTCGTACGGCAAGACGACCACCAAAGGCTACGTGCGCCAGCTCGTGGCCCCGGTGCGGACCGTCGTCGCCTCGCCGGCCAGCTACAACAACACCGGCGGCCTGGCGCGCGCGATCAACGAGCAGCTGCTGCCGGGGACGGACGTCTTCGTGGCCGAGATGGGCACCTACGGCGCCGGCGAGATCGCGCAGCTGTGCCGCTGGATACCGCCCGATGTCGCGGTCATCACCGCCATCGGGCCGGTCCACCTGGAGCGGATGGGCAGCCTTGACGCGATCGTGCGGGCCAAGTCAGAGATCCTCGAGCGCGCCCGGGTGTGCGTGCTCAACGTCGATGGCCACGGCCTGGCGGCGGTGGCCGACGCGCTGGGCCCGGAGAAGGTCGTCTGGCGCTGCTCGGAGCGCGATCCGACGGCCGACGTCCACGCCTCGCTCGACGAGGCCGGCACGCTCCACCTCAGCGTCCGCGGCCGCGAGCTCGCGGCACTGCCGGGCGCCACGGCCCAGCCCATCAACGTCGCCTGTGCCGTCGCCGTCGCGATCGCACTGGACGTGCCGGAGGCGACGATCGCGGACGCCCTGCCCGGGCTGACCAGCGCCGAGCACCGGCTCCAAGTAGCATCGGCCGCGAATGGGGCGACGGTCATCGACGACACCTACAACTCGAATCCGGCCGGCAGCCGTGCCGCACTGGCTGCCTTGCAGCGAGTCGACGCCAGGCGCCGGGCCGTGGTCACGCCGGGCATGATCGAGCTGGGCTCCGTTCAAGCGACCGAGAACGAGGCCTTCGCCCGCGCCGCTGCGGAAGTGGCTGATGACCTGTTGCTGGTCAACCGGACGAACCGGCCGGCGCTGCTGCGCGGCGCGCGCGGCGGAAGGGCGCAGGTTCACGTCTTCGATCGCCGCGAGCAGGCCGTTGCCTGGGTACGGGCCAACCTCGGGCCCGCAGACGCCGTGCTGTACGAGAACGACCTGCCCGACACGTATCCCTGAGGCCAGAACAGAGATGAGGAAGACTTGAGCAGGATCGGAGTGGTCTTTGGCGGCCCGTCGCCCGAGCATGACGTCAGCATCCTGACCGGGCTCCAGGCCGCGCGCACCCTCGCCGGCGGCGGGCACGACGTGGCCGCGCTGTACTGGACCAAGGCCGGTGACTGGCACGAGGTCCCCGTGACGACCGAGGCCGAGGGCTTCCTAGAGGGTCCGCCGCGCGGCTCGCGCGCGATCGCCCTGCGGGTGGGCGGCGACGGCGGCTTCTTCAGCGAGGGCGGCCTGCGCCGCCAGCCGCTCAACATTGAGGTCGTTGTCAACTGCTGCCATGGCGGGCCGGGCGAGGATGGCACGCTGCAGGGCGCGTTCGACCTGGCCGGCGTGCGCTACACGGGGCCGACTGCCGCCGGCGCCTTCCTGGGCATGGACAAGCTCGCCTTCCACGACCTACTGGCGGCCGCCGGCTGCCCGGCGCTGCCGCGCCTGGCACTCACCGTCGATTCGCCGCCGCCGGCCTTCGGGCCGCCGTACATCGTCAAGCCGCGCTTCGGCGGTTCGTCGATCGGCATCCATGTCGTCGACGACGCCGCGACCGCGGCGGCGCTGGTGCGCAGCCAGCCGCTGCTGCGCGACGGCGCGGTGATCGAGCCGTACCGCCGTGACGCGGTCGACGTCAACGTGTCAGTGCGCACGCATCCCGGGCTCGAGGTCTCCGCCATCGAGCGGCCGCTGCGGCCGGCCGGCGACGCCGGCGAGCGGATCTACAGCTACGCCGAGAAATACCTTCAGGGAGAGGGCCTTGAGGGCGCTCGGCGCGAGCTGCCGGCCAGCCTGCCGCCGCAGGTCGAGCGGCAGGTGTTGGATGCGGCGCGGCTGGTGGCGCAGGTCAGCCTCGTCCGCTCGGTGGCCCGGATCGACTTCCTGTGGGCCGGCGAGGAGGTCTGGGTCAACGAGATCAACACCATCCCTGGGGCAATGGCCAAGTACTTCTGGGAGGAGCGCGGTATCAGCTTCCTGCAGCAGCTGCGCGACCTGATCGACGAGGCGAGGTCCGGCCGCGGGCGGCAGTTCACCGTCCAGGGCGCTGACGGCACCGCGTTGCGCTCAGCGCGGGCGATCGCCGACAAGCTGGCCTGAGCCGCCGGATGCGGCCCTCCTTCCTGCGGCCGGTCGCCGGCCGGCGTGGCCGCCGGCAGAGCCGGTCGGGCGGCGGGCTGTTCAACCTCAGCCGCCTGCTCGGAGCGCTGCTGATGCTCGGCGCCAGCGCCTCGCTCAACTGGCTGACGGCGCCAGATCGCTTCGAGCTCGATCCGGCGGCCGTGACCGTCAAGGGCCTGCACCACACCCCGGCGCAGGCCGCGAGCGCCATCCTCGACCCGGTCGTCGACGAGCGGCCGAACATCTTCCGGCTGCGCACGGCCGCCCTGGCGCGCGAGCTGGTCGAGCTGCCGGCCGTGGCCAGCGTCGACATCCGGGCCGGGCTGACCGGTGCGCTCGCCATCAGCGTCACCGAGCGCGTGCCTGTCCTTACGTGGCAGGTCGGCACGCAGGGCCTGCTGGTCGACGCTGACGGGGTCGTGATCAGCCCGGCCAGCGAGCCGCTGACAGAGCTGCCGGCAGTGACCGACCGCCGGACCGGCGCGGCCGCTCCTGAGATCGGCTCGCGGATCGATTCGATCGATCTCGCGGCGGCGCTTCGCCTAGCCGCCCTCACGCCGCCGCTCCTCGGCAGCCGGGCGAGCGGCCTGGAGCTCGAGGTCGAGGACGAGCACGGCTGGCTGCTGAGCGCCCGGTCGCCCATGAGCTGGCGCGCCGTCTTTGGCCATTACACGCCGAACCTGCGCCCGACGGCGATGATCGACCAGCAGGTCCAATGCCTGCGCTCGCTGCTGGCCAGCTCCGAGACGGAGATCGAGATGGTCTTCCTGGCGCCATCGGAGGACCGCTGTGGCACATTCCGCGCACGGCCAACGCCGCGCGGCCGCATCTTCCAGAATGTAGCCGGCGGCCGACCGGCCGCAGCCGGCACAGCGGCCTGATCGGGAAGGGGAGCGGTGGAACGCGAAGCAGTGCTCGTCGCGATCGACGTCGGCACAAGCAAGATGGTCGTGCTCATCGGCGAGGTCACGCGTGACGGCAGCCTGACGATCATCGGCAAGGGGGCCCCGCCCTCGGCCGGGCTCAAGAAGGGCGTTGTCATCAACATCGACCAGACGGTCAGCTCGATCCGCGCCGCACGCGAGCAGGCGGAGCGGCTGTCGGGCTACCGTGTCGAGTCGGCCATCGTGGGCGTCGGCGGCAACCACGTCGAGAGCGAGAACTCGCGCGGCGCGGTGGCGGTCAGCGGGCCGCGGCGAGAGGTCAGCCACGAGGACATCGAGCGCGCGACCGAGGTCGCTCGCGCGGTCACCATCCCCTCGAATCGGGAGGTGCTGCACGTCCTGCCGCGCGGCTTCGTGGTCGACGGCCAGGAGGGTGTCAAGGACCCGCTGGGCATGAGCGCCGTCCGGCTCGAGGTCGAGACGCACATCGTCCACGCGAGCGCGACCGCGGTCCAGAACCTGACCAAGTGCGTGGAGCGCAGCGAGGTCCGCATCGACGAGTTGGTCGCCAGCTCGCTCGCCTCGGCCGACGCGGTGCTGACCGAGACAGAGCGCGAGCTGGGCGTCGCCGTCGCCGACTTTGGCGCCGGCACGATCGACCTCGCGCTGTTCCTCGACGGCTCGCCCTTCCATGCGGCGGTCCTGCCGCTGGGCGGCAACAACGTCACCAACGACGTGGCCATCGGGCTCAAGACCAGCCTCGCCGCGGCGGAGGCGCTCAAGATCAGCCACGGCGCGGCCGACCCGACGCTCGTTGGCAAGGACGAGCAGGTCAACGTCGAGGACATCGGCGAGGGCGTCGGCCGGACGGCGTCGCGGATGGAGCTGGCGAGCATCATCGAGGCACGCATGCGCGAGGTCTTCGAGAAGATCGGCGAGGAGATTGAGCGCGCCGGCAACCGCGGCATGCTGCCCGCAGGGCTCGTCCTGACCGGCGGCGCGGCGCAGCTGGCGGGCACGGCCGAGCTCGGTCGCGAGGTGCTCCAGATGCCGGTCCGGGTGGCCGGTCCGACGGGTGTCGGCGGCCTGACCGACCACCTGCTGACGCCGGCCTACTCGACCTCCATCGGCCTGTTGCTGTGGGGCGCGCGCACCGTCCGCGGCTACGAGCCGCTGCGCTTCGAATCGGCGCCGTCAGCGGGCGCGATGGGCCGGCTGCGCGACTGGTTCCGCGGCCTCTTCCCCTAGGCGCGCAGCGGCCCCCGAGTGAAGCGGCGCCAGCTGCGGCTCGCGACCGGCGCGCGGCGCGGGCTGTTCGACATCACCGCCGAGTGCGCCGAGTTCGTCGCCGGCGAGGGCGACGGTGCGCTGCTCGTGTTCGTAGCCCACGCGACGGCCGGCGTGGTGGTGATGGAGCTCGGGGCGGGCAGCGACGATGACCTGATGGCCGCGCTCGACGCGCTGCTACCGCGCGAGGAGGGCCGCTGGCGGCACAGGCACGGCTCCGCCGGCCATGGTGCGGATCATGTCCTGCCGCTGCTCGTCCCGCCGTCGGTCGTGGTGCCGGTGGAGGGTGGCCGGCTGGCGCTCGGAACCTGGCAGTCGATCGCGCTGCTCGACCCGAATGCGGACAACGCCAGCCGCACGGTCAGCCTCAGCTTTCTGCCCGGCTGAGGCTTCGGGCCGGGGCGCCTCTGTCGCGGGCTCACCCGGTGAGCGACTCAGCGCAGATCCGCGCCGTCGCACGGCCACGGACCCGTAAGGCATCGGGGTGCTCACCTGGCGCGCCAATCAGCACGAAGGGCCCGTCGCTTGCTCAGATCGAATGGCGTCCTGGGCCAGGTGGCTCGCTGGACGAGCAGAACAGCCGGGCAACCGACTCCGAGGCGCTCGCCTCGCTGGATATCGGTCGAGCTCGCTCGTTCCATGAGCATCGAGCCGCTTTGCTGCCGAAGGCTGTCCACACTCTTTCCACACTGCCCGCCCGAACGCCCAAAATGCCCGCACGGACGGCGTAAGTTGACCAGCCCGCGGCCGCCTCGCGGTCTATACTGCCGAGCCATAGGGGGCGGCCGCTAGCACCAGCGACGGCCCCGTCCGACTGGTCCGAAATCGCTCATTGCAACCCACTTTGGGGAGGGGTCTACCGATGCCGCTGCGTTCCGACTCGGAGAACTTTGCGCTGATCCGGGTCATCGGCATTGGCGGGGGCGGCAGCAACGCCGTCAACCGGATGATCCGCGCCGAGCTCATGGGCGTCGAGTTCATCTCGGTCAACACTGACGCCCAGGCTCTGCTCCAGTCGGACGCGCCGCACAAGATCCGCATCGGCGACAAGATCACCCGCGGCCTCGGCGCCGGCGGCGATCCCGGCATCGGCCAGCGCGCCGCGGAAGAGGACGCCGAGAAGATCTACGAGGCGCTCAAGGACTCGGACATGGTCTTCATCACCGCCGGCATGGGTGGCGGCACGGGCTCCGGCGCGGCGCCGGTAATCGCCGAGATCGCGCGCGACCTTGGTGCGCTGACGATCGGCGTCGTGACCAAGCCGTTCGCCTTCGAGGGCGCCCGCCGCCGGCTCAACGCCGAGAAGGCGACCGAGCAGCTGCGCGACAAGGTCGACACGCTGATCACCATCCCCAACGATCGGCTGAAGGATGTCGTCGAGAAGGACACCTCGATCGTCGACGCCTTCCGCGTCGTCGACGACGTGCTGCGCCAGGGCGTGCAGGGGATCAGCGACCTGATCACCGTGCCCGGGCTGATCAACCTCGACTTCGCCGACGTGCGCACGGTGATGAAGGACGCCGGCTCGGCGCTGATGGGCATCGGCCGCGCGTCGGGCGAGGGCCGTGCCGCCAAGGCCGCCCAGGATGCGATCGCCAGCCCGCTGCTGGAGATCAACATCGCCGGCGCGCAGGGCGTGCTCTTCAACGTCACCGGCGGCACGAGCCTCGGGCTGTTCGAGGTCGATGAAGCGGCGGAGATCATCCGCGGCACGGCCGACCCGGAGGCGAACATCATCTTCGGCACGGTCATCGACGAGCGGATGGGCGACGACGTGGCGATCACCGTCATCGCCACCGGCTTCGACGCCTCGCGCAAGCGCGATCGAGCCGCCGGCCAGGTGCCCAGCACGGCCGAGATCATGGCCGCCATGCGCGGGCCTGACCGCGAGGTGGCGAGCCTCGTCAGATCGCTCGGGGAGCGCGGGGCGACGGCCATCCCGGTCACGCCTGACACGCCGTCCGCCAATTCGCTGGCGCCCGTCTCCAGCCGCAGCAGCGTTGACCGGATGGATGGCGGCCGGCGCCCGGCCGCGGCATCGGCCGAGGTCGAGGACCTCGACATCCCGGCTTTCCTGCGCCGCAACCGCTGACCGACTCGCGCGCGGCGCTCGCGCGCGCCCGCGACCACGTCCTGGAGCGAACTGCCGCCGCTTGCGCGCGCGTCGGCCGCAACCCGAACGATGTGCTGCTGGTCGCTGTCACCAAGGGCGTGCCCGCCGACCGGCTGAGCGATGCCGTCGCCATCGGCCTGGGCGACCTTGGCGAGAACCGCGTCCAGGAAGCAGAAGCCAAGGTGCCGCTCGTTGCCGGCGCGCGCTGGCACATGGTCGGTCGGCTGCAGTCGAACAAGGCCGCCCGGGCGGTGGCGCTGTTCGACGAGCTGCACTCGGTCGATTCGCTCGACCTCGCGGACCGGCTGGCCCGGCTGGCCACAGACAGTGGACGGGCGCGGTTGCCCGTCCACCTCCAGGTCAACGTCAGCGCCGACCCGGCCAAGGCCGGCTTCACGCCGGCTGGGCTCGCGGCGGTGCTGCCCGCGCTGGCCGCGCTGGATGGGCTGGAGCTGCGCGGGCTGATGACCATCGGCCGGCTGGGCGCGGGAGAGCCCCAGGTGCGCACTGCGTTCCGCGCCCTGTGCGAGCTGTCGGCGCAGCTGCGCGCAGCCGAGTCACGCTTGGGCGCAGGGCTGTCGATGGGCATGAGCGACGATTTCGAGATCGCCATCGAGGAGGGCGCGACCATAGTCAGGATCGGCCGGGCGCTGTTCGGGTGACGCTGGCTCAGCCGTCGGCCAGGTCCGGCGGCGGCGGCGCGTGCAGCGTTCGACGCAGGACTCGCCAGCGCGCCACCGCACGGCGCTGCTCGCGCTCGGTCAGGCTCGTATCGCCGAAGACGACGAGGCCATAGTCGGCGGCGAGCAGCTCGAGCGGCAGCCCTCCGACCTCCTCGCGCCGAAGCCGGGCAGCATGCTCGCGCGGCGTCTCCCATGCCTGACGTCGCACGACGTCGCGCTCCTCGATCTCGCGCAGCAGCAGACGGTACGCGCCGACCGCGTCGCGCGGGGCCCGCTGCCAGGGCAGTCGGAAGCGCGACCTGCCGGCGCGCCCGGCCGCAGCCGCGGCCGGGCGGTCGATGTAGCGCTCCTCCGTCGGGTCATCCTCGGCGCCTGCCCGGCGCCGCGACCACAGCCGCGCGAGCACATAGATCGCAATCGCCGCCAGCAGCAGGGTCAGCCCGACGCCTAAGGTCGCGACGGCCGGCTCCAGCTCACCCGCCGGCGGCGTCTCGGCAAGTTCCGGGGCACCAGGCCGCAGGATCGACGGCAGGTCGGCTCCGCCGAGCAGGTGGAAGGCCAGCACCACGACCCCCGCGATGCCGGCGAAAGCGAGCGCCGCATACACGCCGCGTCGGGTCCAGCCAAAGATCAGGCCGAGCACGATCAGCGGCATGATGCTGACCCCGATCAGAACCTCGAGCGCCGGCCGTACCAGTCCTGCCGACATCGCCGCCAGCGCGGCGAGGGTTACCACCACGGCCACCAGCAGCGCCACCCACTTTGGGTTGCGCTGCCAGTCCGCGCCGCGGTCCCTGTCTTCGGCTGCCTGGCGGCGAAGCGCCAGGGCGACCGTGCCGGCGGTGACGAAGACGAGTGCCGCCAAGGCGGCGTCGGCGATGAAGCGCCCGCGCCAGGGCTCAACTGCCAGCCCGCCGACGATCGCCGCCCCGACGATCAGTGCCATGCCGGCGACCAGCAATCGCTCGAGCCGCTCGGCAGAGATGCCGGCCACGCCGTAGGCGGTGCCACGCAGCACGGCCGCGCCGGCCAGCACGCCACCTAGGTTGACCAGCAGCGCGTCGCCGATGGCGCCCAGCCCGCGGGCCGATACGATCGCCTGCGCACCGGCCGACAGCATCACGCCCGCCAGCGAGCCGGCGATGGTCAGCCCGACGACCGCCAGCGGCCACCAGGCCCCGAGCCGCGGTCCGGCCAGCCGCGCGCAGACGGCCCCGGCCGCGACGAACGCCGTCATGGGCAGGAGGCCGACGACCGGGTCGGCTTTCACGAATCCCTGGACGACGCCGCCCAAGACTGACAGCCACGCCGCCTCGGCGATGAACGCCAGGCCCAGGGGCAGCAGCTCGCTCCCCCGCCAGGTGGTCGGCGGATCTTCGTCGTCGTTCGCCGGACGACTGCCGCGGCCCCCGCCGCCGATCACCTGGTGGCCGCCAGACGAGTCGCCGTCCGCCAGTCGCCGTCGAGCTCTGCGGCGCGGGCCGTGAAGCCAGCCGCGCGAGCGCTTCGCGCCCGTCCGGCCGCGCCGGGGCCGCAGGCCAGCAGCGCGACGCTGAAGCCTGATCGGCGCAGGCCTGAGAACGCCGTTGCGAAGGCCAACGGATCACGCAGCGTGACCGCCAGCACCGTCGTGCCCGCGCTGAAGCGCCGCGGGATACGCGCCAGCAGCACCTCGAACGGCGCCGAGGCATGCTGCGACAGGCGGGCCAGTACGTCGAGCACGCGCGCGGCATGGCCGGGCCCACGGCCCAGCGCGACATCGGCGAAGCGCTCGCGCGAGTAGGTGTAACCGGCGACCGTCAGGCCGAACGTCGCCTCATCGTCGGCCAGGGCCCGGGTCAGCGACGCCCCGATGACGCACAGCTCCTCCAGCCTGTCTGCATCGGCGGGCAGCCAGTACGGCCCCTCCGCCGGCCGGACGTCCAGGGCGATCAGCACCTGCCGCTCCCGGGCCGGCTCGAAGCGCTTGGTCACCGGCTCGCGCAGCCGGGCGCTGGTTCGATGGTGCAGCCGGCGCAGCGGGTCGCCCGGGCTGTAGGTGCGGACGCCCGCGAAACGCGTCGGGTCCTCGAGCAGGCCCGCATGGGCACGCTCGAGCTCGCCCCAGCGATCAGCTCGGGCGAGGTCCGGCGCCGGAACGACGCGCGGCCAGACCAGGAAGCGGTCTACCCGATCGACCTCGCTCCGGGCGGCCTGCCGCGCGAACAGGTCGCCGGCCGCCAGCTCGGTCGGGCCAATCGTGAACAGCCCGCGCCGATCGCCTGACACCCACACGTGGCGCACTACCCGCTCGAACGGAGCCAACGTCCAGGTGTTGCGCAGCACCTGCCGCTGCTCGTCGCTCTCGACCAGCGGCCGATCGCGCAGGTACACCCCGTCTGACGTCATGTCCTCCGCGCTCAGCCAGGCCAGCGGCAGGCGCTTGCCGTTCCAGACCTCGATCGCCATCGGGATCTCCTCGCCCCAAGCGACGCGCGTGCGCGAGAGGCGGCGGGCGTAGGTGACCCCTCCCAACCCGTGGCGTGCCCAGATCGAGTGGACCAGTGCCGCGCCGGCGACGACGATGCCCAGGACGATGATCGCCGGCAGGCGCAACCACGCACCCAGCACGATCAGCAGCACCGCCACTCCCATGCCCAGGGGCACGGCCGTCAGCCCTCCGGCAGCGGCGGCGCAGGCACGCGGCCCAGGATCATCTCGACGACCGACTCGGCGGTGGTCCCATGGAGCCCGCTCTCGAGGTCGATGACCAGCCGATGGGCGAGCACCGGCACGCAGACGGACTTGACGTCGTCAGGCGTGACGAAGGCGCGACCGGCCAGCGTCGCCGCCGCCTGGGCCGCGCGGTACAGCGCCACGCTCGCCCGCGGGCTGGCCGCCAGCTCGATGTCCGCGTGGTCGCGCGTGGCCCGCGCCAGCGCCACGATGTACGACTCGACAGCTTCGGCTACATGGACCGTGCGCACCTGCTCGCGCAGCGCGAGCACGGCCGTGGCGTCGGCGATGGGGGTGATCGCGTCGAGCGGCTCGGCGGCCGCGCGGTAGCGGCTTGCGATCTCGCGCTCGCCCGCCACGGACGGGTAACCGACGCGCGCGCGGACCAGGAAGCGGTCCAGCTGGGCCTGGGGCAGCGGGAACGTGCCCTCGAACTCGATCGGGTTCTGCGTGGCAAGGATGATGAACGGCGCGGGCAGGGGCCGGGTCGTGCCTTCGATCGAGACCTGCCGCTCCTGCATCGCCTCGAGCAGCGCCGCCTGCGTGCGCGGGGTCGCACGGTTGATCTCGTCGACGATCAGCACGTTGGTGAAGACAGGGCCCGCGACGAAGCGCAGACCTGAGCCCTCGAACACGCTCGAGCCGGTGATGTCGACGGGCAGCAGGTCAGGTGTGCCCTGGACTCGGCTTGTCTGGAGTGCGAGCGCGCGCGCCACGGCCCGCGCGAGGAGCGTCTTGCCGGTGCCGGGCAGGTCCTCGATGAGCACATGCCCGTCCGCCAGGAGTGCCACCGCGACCAGGCGCAGCGCGTCCTCGCCACCCACCACTGCCCGCCCGACCTGCTCACGCAGCAGCTCCCAGAAACGCGTGCTGAGGGCGGTGGGCGTCGTGGCGAGCTCTGTCACCGAGGCAGTATGGCTCGCCGGCGATCGCCCCGGCAGCGCGTCTATACTCGGCCGCTGGTGAACGTCCAGACCTTCCTTTCCGTCTTCGTCTGGCTGCTCGTGACGGCGTTGTGGCTGCTGATCCTGGGCCGTGTCCTGCTCAGCTGGATCAACCCGCGTTTCGAGGGCCCGATCGCGCGCTTCCTCTATGACACGACCGAGCCGCTGCTCGCGCCCATCCGGCGGCTGATGCCCCAGACGGGCATGATCGACTTCTCGCCGCTGGTGCTGATGCTGATCATGGGCGTGCTCGTGCGGCTGCTCTGGCCGCGCTGACGGCTGCTGGGACACCGACCGGCGACGGTCGTTGACGCTCTTCGGCCGCCGGCCGGATAATGGCCGTCGCCGTCAGCGGCGTATCGGGGCGATTGGCTCAGTCGGTTAGAGCGCGCGGTTCACATCCGCGAGGTCACTGGTTCGAATCCAGTATCGCCCACCATTCTTGCCGGCCGCTACGGCCCGACGACGAGGAGAAAGCGCCGCCGCGGGGGGCGGCGCCGGTTATGGCGGGCGGGTGGCGATCTCG